>Ga0307431_1001803_pt1 | contig 11913 bp, 12 predicted proteins | sample SalMarWE160170MG_FD_202155 | JGI IMG/M metagenome (GOLD analysis project Ga0307431, IMG submission 202155) | Salt marsh sediment microbial communities from the Plum Island Ecosystem LTER, Massachusetts, United States - WE1603-170 | ecosystem: Environmental > Aquatic > Marine > Intertidal zone >...
CCCCGGGTAGGTCGCTTGACCTTGATGGTAACATCAAGGCTAGATGAATGGTCACCACCCTGATACCACCGAAATCAAAGATTTCGGTGGAAATTCAGGGCACAGAACTCGGCTTATAGGTTTGCTTACCCCCCCTGTTTCAGCCCTGACAGGGCTTAGAGATACAACAAGAGGAGAAGAAATCACGAACAAAGTATAGCAAGTTAGGCGTGTGGTTGTCAAGGGTTTTCTGTGGTAAAATCTGTACTGTTATGGGAAAACTTCGCTTTTTAATCTTCGCTTCGCTTCTCGCGATAATTTTGGGACTGCTGGTGGTTGGGGATTCCCCCACCCTGGCAACTGAGAAGCCGCCGCTGACAAAGTCGGGCTCGATCACGATCACGATGATAACTCCGCCGCTTCCGGATGATTAGGTAGAGGCGTGCTAAGTTTGAGGATAGCGTGTTGCACAATATCTAGGGAGGGTCGGGTATGCCGATAGTTGAGTCGCTTGATGAGCCGATCGCATTAAAGGCCGCTGAGTTTGCTGACCAGATCAGGGCCGCTGCTGTGATGGCGGACAATGAAGAGGAAATACGCATAGAGGTGGAAAAACAGCTTGCCTTCATCCAAAGGGAAAGGGGGATCAAACTAGAGGGCAAGCATGAGTTCACGGTGGCCAGCGGGCGGATTGATTCAGTCTACGACCGTGTGATTATTGAGTACAAAAATCCAAAGGCCCCCGGTGCCCGAATCGGCCCTAGCGTTGAGTCTCCTGGCAGCAAAAAAGCGATCGAGCAGATCAAGAAGCGGTTCTACGATATGCGAGCCCAGTACAGGCAGCCCCTCAACAGCTTATTCGGCGTTGGTTTGGATGGGAATCATTTCATCTTCATCCGCTTTCGGGATGACAAATGGCATGTCCAAGAGCCTGTTGAAGTCAACAAACACTCGGCTAAACGGTTTCTCTGGGCTCTCTTCAACCTAGGCACCAAAGGAAAGCCTTTCTCAGCAGAATATTTGGCTGGAGATTTCGGGGCTGATTCAAAGCTTGCGCAAGATGGCATCCATATCTTTTACAACGCAATCTCCGCTGCTTCTCACCCGAAGGCAAAGACGTTCTTTAGCCAATGGAAAATCCTTTTCAGTGAAGTCTGCGGCTACGACGTGGAGGATGCCTCCAGTAAGATCACGAAACTAGGCGAGTTCTATGGCTTACCTCTTTCCGATCTTAAGCCAGCCGAGCTTCTATTTGCCGTGCACACTTACTACGCCTTGTTTATGAAACTATTGGCTTCAGAGATTGTCACGTTCTTTCACAGGCTCCCCACACCCCTAAGCAAGATGGTGGCAGCCGATACTAGCAGCAAGCTGAAACAAGAGATGGAGGACCTGGAGGCGGGCAGCATCTTCCGCCATCTGAACATTACCAACTTCCTAGAAGGCGACCTTTTCGCCTGGTACACTTCACTGTGGTCGGAGCAGGTTGATGGGGTTGTTCGTGACATGGTTAACCGCCTGGACGATTACAACCCTGGTACTCTCTCAGAAGACCCTACTGGGAGTCGAGACCTCTTGAAGAAGCTCTACCAACAGCTGTTCCCAAAAAGTGTACGCCATGACCTGGGAGAATACTACACCCCCGATTGGCTAGCAGAGCACGTGCTCAACGAATTAGGCTACGTTGGTGACCCTGACAAGCGCTTACTCGACCCTGCTTGCGGTTCCGGAACTTTTCTGGTGATGGCGATCAATCGAATTCGCACTTGGTATGACGAAAACCGCCAAAACTGCCAGTTCGGCGAGGGTGAACTCTGCCGGAAGATCCTTTGTAATGTCATTGGGTTTGACCTCAACCCGCTGGCCGTTATGGCAACGAGAACGAATTATCTCATCGCAATACGTGACTTGATTGGTTATGTTGACAAGGTAGAGATCCCCGTTTATCTCTGTGACTCGGTAATGACACCCTCCGAGTATGGTGGCTTGTTTGCTGGCGCCCTCGGCAAGGCAAGGGAGTTGAAGACAGCCGCCGCTAGCTTCCTTATTCCAACAGAAATTGCGCTCAAGCGAGACGATATCGCGAAGTACTGTGATCAGCTCGAGTTCTGCGTCCGCAACGGGTATACGTGTGACGAATTCGTCGAGCGCTGCCGTGACGAGGGGCTGACGGTTACGGCCCAGTCGCTGCACAGGGAGCTGTATGATGAGCTGGTCAATCTGGACAAGGCAAACAAGAACGGCGTCTGGGCACGGATCATTAAGAACGCTTTTGCGCCGCTCTTCATTGAGCAAGTGGACTTCGTGACTGGAAATCCACCATGGGTGACCTGGGGCAGTCTTCCATCGGACTACAGGAAATCAACTGCGTCGCTGTGGCGGAAATATGACCTGTTCAGGCACAGAGGATTGACTGCGCGTTTGGGAAGCAGCGGGGACGATGTCTCGATTCTCATGACATACGTTGCTGCGGATAACTTCCTCAAGACTGCGGGAAAGCTGGGGTTCGTCATAACTCAGAGTGTTTTCCAGAGTAAAGGGGGCGGGGAGGGTTTCAGGCGTTTCAGGATAGGCGAGTCGGCCTACCTTCATCCGCTATGCGTGCATGATCTGGTGGCGATCAGTCCCTTCGAGGGAGTAACCAATCGGACGGCTGTGTTTATCGCTGAGAAGGACAGCCCGCCCGCCTATCCGGTACCATATTTCCGTTGGCAGCGGGGCTCAAAGCCTGTGCACGCGGAGATGGAGCTAGAGGATGTGCTCAAGCAGTGTACGGTAGAGGAACTTGCAGCCGAGCCCATATCATCGTCCAGAGACTCGCCCTGGCAAGTGACTGCCAAGAGGGATACGAGCGCGCTGAGGAAGGCAAAAGGCAAAGCGGCCTACAAGGCTCGAAAGGGAATCAGTACATCTGCGAATGGTGTCTTCTGGGTAGAGGTCATAAGGGGGGTGCCGGAGGGCAAAGTACTTGTTCAGAATATGAATGACGTGGGCAAGAAGTCAATCCCAAAGGTTCAAGCGGTGATCGAGGCTTCGAATGTTTATCCGCTTCTTAGGGGGCGAGACGTTGAGCGCTGGTGGGTGGAGGCTTCTTGTTACATAGCGGTTGCACAAAACCCTGCGTCACCCAGCAAGGCGATCTCCGAGGCAGAACTGAGAAGAATGGCTCCCGGCCTTCACGATTATTTCTGCAGATTCAGAACGGCCCTAGAAGGCCGAAAAGACTACCAGAAGTTCTTCGAGCCATGGGGGGCACCGTTCTATTCGCTGTACAACTTCGGCCGCTACACGTTGTCTCCAACAAAGGTGCTATGGCGCTACATAGACTCCGATTTTCGGTGCGCCGTTGCCACTCCTGTCAATGACAAGAATCTGGGGAGAGAGACAGTCGTTCTTCCTGACAGTAAGCTTGTGTTGATTGAGTTTGACAACGTTGATGAAGCCCACTTTGTTTGCGCGCTGCTCAATACCTCGCCGGCTCGCATGATTATTAAATCGTATGTTGTAGGGACCCAAATCTCGACACACGTGTTGGATTACGTGGGTGTCCCACGTTACAATCCCTCGGAGGGTCTGCACAGGCGACTTGTCGAACTCAGTAAGCAAGCGCACGTGGCGGTGCGGAGCATACGAAAACAGGCAGACAGCCCAAGCGCGGAGAGGCTGAGCCAGATTGAGGCACAGATTGACGCCACGGCGGCGAGGCTGTGGGGCATGACTGATGGCGAACTGAGGAGGGGCCAACGCGCCTTGAATGGAGCAGCGGTAACCGAGGACCGGCATGGGCATATCCAAGGTACCGATGACGATGATGGTGAATAACGGATGACAGTGGACGTGGACTACATAGACAATTTCGAGACCAAGGCTGTGGATGCAATACGAGATCTGGCGGCGGAGGCAGAGCGAGTGGATATAGCGGTGGCCTTTCTGTCGTACAGGGGCTGGATGGAACTAAAGCCGAGCCTGCTGGCTTTGGTAGCCCGGGGTGGTCGGTTGCAGGTCATCGTCCGGCGAGATGCGAGGCAGACTAGTCCAGATGCCGTCGAGGAACTGTTCAACCTGGAAAACACACAAATCGCCTTCGGCCTGAGCGACACGACCTTTCACCCTAAGGACTATCTGTTTCACTCAAATGGCGGTAATTTACTCACCGTTCTGACCTCTTCGGCTAACGCGACCTACCCGGGTTTGACCCATAATGAGGAAGGCGGAGCGATCATAACGCACACTGATGTGTCAACTGACGAAGCGGCCCAGAAGGCCATTGGCATCTTTGCGCGGCGATGGCAGAACGCGACGGTAGTGGATGCCGCAGCTCTCGCCGAATTCAAGGCTGCTGCGGTGAAACCAGAATATGGTGAAGGTGATTTGGTTCGCAGCACTAACGAACTTTTCAAAGGTTATGGTGTTGGCCGAATCCAGAAGGTTCGTGGGCCACAGGCAAAAGTTGAATTTAATCCGTCGGTCTTTATGCAGCCACCTTTTAGGTCGGAGAATAAGATCCTTCAACTGGCAGAGCTCGAGCGCGTTGATTCGCCCTTGGAGTGGGCCAGTCGCGGAAAATGGGAAGAGCTATGGCGATTCGAACTTAAACTGTTGGCAACACGCTTCCTGACTGGCAACAAAGGGGGGCAGTTGTCAAATGCCCGAACAGAGATCATGCCACACCAGATTTTCGCGGCGTACCGAGTGGTTTCCAGCCCAACCCGCCGATTTATGTTGGCGGATGAGGTGGGTCTGGGAAAGACGATTGAGGCAGGCATGGTCTGGCAGGCACTGGCGCAGCGTGGGCAGGCGAAGCGAACGCTCATTGTTACCCCCGCTGGCCTGACGACCCAGTGGCAGGAAGAAATGGAGGACAAGTTTGGGCAGATGTTTGAGGTCTTCGGGCGAGATTTCTGGGCCATCAACCCGCGTATTTGGGATCTCAAGGCTACGGCTATTGCATCCATTGATACGCTCAAGCGTTCCGAACATAAGAAAGCACTGCTGGAAAACCGCAAGTGGGACCTTGTTATCTTCGATGAAGCGCAGCGCTTGAGTGCGGTGGCCTACGAATCGGGTAAAACGGAGAAGACCCTGAACTACCGCCTGGCGGAGGAAATCAGGCAAAAAGACTACTGCGAAGCGATGCTCTTATTGACGGCTACCCCTCACCAGGGGGAGGAAAATCATAGTAGATTCAAGAACCTTCTGGGCTTACTTGAAGACAACATCGATTTCACTGGGCTTGAAGAGCCCAGCCTGTTTTCTGGAACGAGCAAGCCATTTACGGAATTGGTTATCCGCACTCCCAAGAAGGATGTGACCAACGCACAGGGAAACAGGGTATTCAAGGGAAGACAGACTCACCGGATGCCGCTCAAGATGTACGATGATGAGGCGAAGTTCTACAAGGCAGTGGCGGCATATATCCGGGATGGTTACAACATGCTTGAGCGGGTGGCTGACCCAACACGCCGGCGAGCTGCCGGGTTTTTGCTAACTACCTTCCAAAAGCTCAATGCCAGTTCCACCGCAGCAATCAAGTCGTCACTATCGGCTCGGCATAAACGTCTGTCAGACAAGCTAGATAATCTTGCTGGGCATGTTGATGAGAAGGACGAGGACTTTTACGATGAGCGCTACGAAGGGGAGTACGAGGAGGCTGAAGCCTTGAAGGACAATCTGGAGGTGATTCAAGACGAGATTCGTACGCTGGATATGTTAATAGGGATGAAGGTCAAGCGTGATCACAAGCTTGATGAGCTGCTGCGGCTTATTGATTATATAAGTCAGGAGAGCCCACGGCGGGGAAAAGAGAAGGTTCTGATCTTCACGGAGTACCGCGAGACCCAGCGTCATGTGGTCGCAGAACTAGAGAATAAGTATGGCAAGGGAACAGTAGTTGTTATTAATGGCGACATGAAGCTGGAGAGGAAAGATGAAGCCGCGCAGGCAATCGAGACAATCTGGGCACCTTTCGCAAAATACGGGGCAATGGGAGCACCAACGACGAAACGGACGAGTCAGAGGCTGTTCCGAGACCATGAACGTGTGCGATTCCTTGTTTCAACGGAGGCAGGGGGCGAAGGCATAAATCTGCAGTTCTGTCACATCTGTGTAAACTACGATCTTCCTTGGAACCCGATGCGGGTAGAACAACGGGTTGGCAGGGTCTATCGATTCGGACAGGACAAGGTAGTTCAAATCTACAACTTCTTGACCAAGGGAACCATTGAAGATTTGGTTCAGTCGTATTTCCAAAATCGTTTGGAGCGGGCGGCTGAGGCAGTTGCCAGAGTAACTGGAGAAGATCCCGAAGATATCATGGGGACGCTGAACGGGCAACTGGAGAGTGAAATCGATCCAGCCAAGATTTACCAACGTGCCCTTGTCGAAGGTGATCTGAACCAGCAAACCCGGAAAGAAATGGCTGAGGCAGTAGAACGCGCTAAACGGGCATATGAACTTGCGACACAGAGTCTCTTCAGAGATGTATCCAGCTATTCGTTCGACAGTTACCGAAGAGAGATTGCCACCGACTTATCGCTGGGTGACTTACAACGGTTCTTCGAAACATTCTTAGCTATGCACCGCCGACAAATTCAGCGCAGGGGACCATTCCTTGAATTCTTGGTGCCAGATGTGCTGAAGCCATTTGGATTGCCCGAGCGATATACTAGCACCACCTTCGACCGGGAATTGGCTATCCGTCGGAGCGACGCTGACTTCTTGGCGCTTGGTCATCCCTTCGTAGATGCTATGCTAGCCTATGTGGGGTCATACGATTTTGGGGGGCTTACCGCAGTCCAGGAAATAGTGGCACCAGAGTTAGCCGGCCGTACAGGTTTCTTGTTTGTTTTCGTGGTGCGTCACCGTATGGCGAGGGAAGATGGGGACGAATGTCTGTTCGAGTTCGCGCCTGTGTTTGTGACTGGAGACGGTGAGATCGACGAATCTGCCGCAAGAGCCGCTGTTGAATATTCAGCGAGAGGGTCGACTGCAGGGGAGATTGTGCCGCCTGACGCGGATGTAGCCTTCCAAGCAGCGAAGAAACATCTTGAGGGAAAGGCTGGACTCTGGGATTGGGTAGATGATGTTGAGTTTGTCGGGATGAGTTGGGTGGTCTTTAAGTAGGACCGTCGATCATACTCTGAGGATAGTGGCCATCTCTCTAGGCATTGCACAATAGGAAAAGGGGAGAGTTTCGGCAATGAATAATCTTCGTGGTATGATGTGGGGGGTGAGACCTGATATTATCCTATGCCTGATTATCCTGGTGGCAATCTTCGTTTACGCCTTGCGTCATCCTGATGTTGATGACTGGCGTGGTCATTAGGGTGAAAACGCTTCGCTTCGTTTCAAGGCTTGTAATTTTGTTGGTGTGAGTTGTAGTAATCGGCGATTTTTGATGTGGCTAGAAGCTGTTCTTACCACGAGACTTCATCATATTCAAATTTACCGTTACTTAATGGTTTTAGCCGGCGCAGTCCCAAGAATGTGCCGGGCAAATTATATTTGCTCCTCAACTCTTCAATCCTATTGAGTATGCTCGTTAAGTTGAATCCAGTAACCGGGTCTAATAGCATATCCCACCGCTCTGTGTTGTTCTTGTCGCCTATCAAGTTAGTAAGGTTTTCACATAATCTATTGTATTCTTTTAAGTCCTCATTATTGAACATTTTCTCAATATCAGTATAAGTAATGCCCTCGCTATCGTCAGTTGTTAATAGCTTTGTAAGCTCGTCAGCTGAAACAATTTTCCCTTTTATTAATCTCTTCATACTATGCTCTCCTCTTAAATATCCGCCTCCACCAGGGCTGTTTGCCTGTGCTGCGTTAGTATTCGCCTGTGTCTTCTCACCCTTATGTCTTAACCTTTTGTTTTACTTTAGCAGCTTCAATCTTTCTCTCACTAAGTATAAACAAGCCTATACCAATAACAATCCCGATTATATGCCCTGTGATTAGACCTATAGCAAAAGAATCTTCTGGTATGCCTGATGCCTTGATAGTATAGATATCCTTTGCTACGGCTATTATGCCACCCAACGTCATAAACGCACCCACAATGCGTAATATATTCCACCCTATATTGATAACTTTTGCTTTCATCTTACTCTTGCTCCTCCCACCTCCCGCAATGTCTTTAACTGCATTATACCACCACTAACAGCCAATGTTTAGGAATTTCGTGTGAATACTTCGTGGTATGATGTAGGGAGTGAGACCTGATGTTATTGTCCTGATCATCCTGATGGTGGCAATCTTCGTTTACGCTTTGCGTCATCCTGATGTTGATGACTGGAGGGGGCATTAGGGTGACTGTGGTATACTGTGCACTGTTATGGGAAAACTTCGCTTCTTGATCTTCGCTTCGCTTCTCGCGATAATTTTCGGCCTGCTGGTGGTTGGGGACTCCCCCACGCTGGCGACCGAAGAGCCTCCCCTCTCCAGCTCAGCCAATATCACGATTATAATGACCACTCCGGCGCTGCCGGGTGATTAAGCGGGGGATAGCTGGGTTTGGAGATAGCGGGTTGCAGAATTCGCCCCTATTTTGTGTAATGCCACCATGGGCTACCTAGTACCGAAGACCGTGGGAGGTTGGGTTCAACAAAATGAGTTTTGTTGACAGAAGCGAGGATCGTTAACGAAGCACGATATCTGCCTGTCTTACATCGCGCAGGTGCGGCGAGGTCTATATATCCAGTGGATACCGCGGGGACTTTGAACTCCAATACACTGCGACAATTCCCAGTGCATACGGGTTTTCGAAGATGTAAGCGATCCAAAAATCGGCGTAGTCGAAACCGAATGTTTCTAGATGATACGGAAATGGCAAGGCGACTTTGGTTATCCCATCAGCATATGGGTCTGAAAGCAAAACATCGAGGGCTTCGTAGAAAGCCTGTCGGTCATCACGAGCCAAGTTACTGACAAAAAGTTCAGCAGTGTCAGACAGAACAGCATCAAATGTCACCGAGCTTTCTCTTCACTTCGTCGACTTGCTTATGGTGGCCTTGCTTCAGGTCATCCAGTCCACGTTCGACGAGTTGGTGGAACAGAGGGTTCTCGAGCATCTGAACATCTAGTGGCGTTCCCCTTGGTTGCTCATAGTCTTGTCCCAAGATGCTTTCTTTCTCATTCAGCAAACTAATAGGGAGAATACCCGTGGTATAGTATTCTGTGATGGCCCCAGCAACTATTGTAGCCTGATCCGCATTGGCCAATGAAGTGTCTGTCCACAAGACTTTAGAAGTCATCGCCACCCCCTTTACTCTTGGTATTCGTGAATAGATAATCGCCGCTCCGTTACCCACTTGAACCCAGAGTCCGGCAATATCACGGCTATGTCTAGCGGTCCTCCGCACGCCGGCGGCCCTAGTTCAAACGCATTAAATGCTACCGTCGTTCGCAGAATATAGTAAGCAAAATTGATTGCGTCTTGAACCGGCATGGCATCGTAGGCCACACGACATTGCCAGCCCTCCAAAGCTTTGGCAATAATATCGTCGTTAACTCCTAATTGCTTAAGGCGGGCTTTTATTCTCGGATCGAATCCCATGTGCAGCCTAGAAAAAGGTAAGCTTATACCACGCCAACTAGCCCCAAACGCTTCTTCAGGTCTGACTTGCTTAACCTCCGTCTTTTCAGGAAGTTGGAATTCCCACTCTTCCGGGAAGGCTTTGCCCTTGGAATACCCCCCCACAAAGGCACCGATTAATGGTTTTTTATTCTTAGGAACATCGTTAAAAGCAGCATTGTACTCGCTTCCCAAGAAATCCAGTAACTGGGCTGTCACTTTTTGCACGGATTCAGTCTTCTTCTCGGGTAGAGACTTGACGTGGTCGCTGAAATCCCGCAACCAACCCTGAGCAGACCGATTGCCAATATTGCCTGCTCCATATGCCATGACACCCATCTTTAGATCGGATATTTGGAATAACTTTTGGGCATTGCTGTATGTCTTAGCTACCCCTACTCTACCTTGCTGGTCTTTCAAATATATTTGCGTGGTGCTATCAGCCCCCAAAACGATCCCGTCTCGCACCTTGACGCTTACGACGATAGACATCGTTTCCAAACCTTGCGTTGCTTCAACGACATTCTAGACCTTCTTCTCACATCTGAATTCTACCACCTCGTAATGAGTTTTTCAAATATATCCTAGATACTTGTGGAGGTCAAGGCAGAAGGAATGCCACAGCAAGCTGATTTGGGGATTTATCCAGAAACTGACCAGAGGGGGATAAGTAACGAAACGTCACATTGTTAATCAGCGGAGAGATTATAAGCAGCAGGGGTGAGAGGGGGGCTCAGCGCCCCCTCCCGTTGCCATTCCAGTGCCACTTGTTGCAGACCTGGCATTTCCAGGCCTGGCGTGGCTCGCCGGTCTTCTTGTCGGCAAAGGTGATGAGCTCCATATTCTCGTCCGTGCCGCAACCTTTGCAGACAGGGACTTCGCCCGTTTCGAAATCCTCTTCCTCCTCGTCGTAGTACTCGTCGAATCCAGGCCTTGGCGCTGCCTTGGACTTTGGTTGTGAGCTGGCATTGACGGGCTTGCCGACCGGTGCAGCCACAGGCTGCCGCTTGGCAGCATTCTCCAGGTTCATCGTCTCGCTCCTGGCCGGGTTCTTCCACTCCGGTTGGAACTGGCTGCAGATGGTGCCGAAATCGACGAAGATCTCGTTTAGGGTATCGGCGAAGACATTGATCCTGGCCTCACGGCCTTCGATGGTGAGCTTTAGCTCAGCGTGGTACTTTGTGTTTCCGTTCATTTCACTCTCCTTTCTTTAATTATTTTGTTTACTTGTAGCCATGCGATTAGAATCGACCTGAGTTTCCTTTCATCTTTAGTCATTCTGTGTTTAATTTGGCTCACCTCCTTAATTTTTATTTGGCGGTTCGATTAGCTCGAGCGCCTTGAGCGTTATAGGCTATTCGACGACTTTGAGAAATTCGACCTTTTGGATCATGTCAATGCGGTTGCCTGCGCGCCGGAGGGTATGAAAGAAGCATTCCCAGGCGTCGGCTGGGGAATCGCAGACGAATGCGAGGTGGTACTCGGTATCGCAATTCCAGACCTTGTAGGTGCAGGCGTACTCGGCCGTGAAGACTTTCACTTGCCTCCTTGCAAGCTTGCTGTCGGTATGTACTTTGTGGATATGAGGACTCCAGGGATGTTGGTGACGCCTGACTTCACCCTGGCTCGTATCCTGGGCATCGACGGCTCGCACAGGTCACGAGGGACCAAGTTAGGGTCAACAACCTGGATATCGTAATCCTCGCGGTATGTTACCCTTCCCAGGTGGGTACGTGACGTCTTGGGCAGGTCGGGCAAGGGGGGTCTGGGTGATGGGTTAATGACCTCGCCGTTGTCCCTGGCTGCCTTGATGCGTAACGCTTCCTGGGCAAGGGCCTGGAGCCTGGCCGTCTCTGCCGCTGCTAGCTTGTCAGCGTGGTAGTCGTGAAGTGCCCTGTTGAGGGCGTCGATGCCGTTGCTGAGCTTGTAGATGTAGGGCTTGAAGAGCTCGATGATCCTCTTCTTGGACTCATCGAGGGGGCGTGTGAGCTCTTTTCGTGCTTCCTCTGCCTGTTTGAGAGCGAACTTGGCGGAGATCAGCAGGTCCTCCGCCTGTTTCTGCTCGGCATCGTTAGTGACCTGAGGATGGTCAAGCCACCTTAGGAGAACCTCCTGCCGGGATTCGAGCTCCTCAACCGCCGTTTGGGGGTTGTAATTCTCCGCTGTGTCTATCATTTACTAACCTCCTTCTTTGAAATTTAGTAGGTGCTCGTCGTATGTCGACGTTTCCTGGATTGGGGGACGTTGAGCCAGACGGCGATGCTCGCTACGGAGCTGACGTTGGAATCCTGTGAAGGATCCCGCGAATTTATTAGCGTCAGCTTCGAAAGCTTGACCGACCGCAAGCTTGCGAGCACATCGCC
>Ga0307431_1001805_pt1 | contig 11903 bp, 11 predicted proteins | sample SalMarWE160170MG_FD_202155 | JGI IMG/M metagenome (GOLD analysis project Ga0307431, IMG submission 202155) | Salt marsh sediment microbial communities from the Plum Island Ecosystem LTER, Massachusetts, United States - WE1603-170 | ecosystem: Environmental > Aquatic > Marine > Intertidal zone >...
CAGAGTTAACAGGCCTTACGAGGATGAAGATGGTTTAAAGAAACCTGCAGGATTTGTTCTTGATTTTGTTGGTATATTTGAAAGACTCGAAAAGGCGCTGGCTTTTGATTCAGATGTTGTGGCAAGTGTTATCAGGAACATAGATATATTGAAATCAACCTTTGAAAACCTGATGAAAGGTAAAGCCAGGCCATATCTTGAATTGATGGGATGTAGATTTAATGATAAAACAGTTGAAAGAGCAATTGAATTTTTTAGTGATAAAGATAAGAGAGAAGATTTTTATAAGTTCTTTAAGCAGCTTGAGATGCTTTATGAGATTATTTCACCGGATAAATTCTTAAGGGATTATATAAATGATTACTGGAGAATTTCTTATCTTTACAGCATTATTAGAAATGCCTTTGCCAAAAGGATTCTTCTGGATAAGGAGTTGATGCGGAAGACCTCTGACCTGGTTAAAAAGCATGTTTATACAACAGACATTTCCTCCACACTTCCGATTTATGAGATAAAAGAGGATACTCTTGAGGTATTAAAGAAAAGCGATAAGTCTAATAATGTTAAGATAATTAATTTAAGAAAAAGCATTATTAAGTTTATTGATGATAATCGGGATACCCAGCCATATTTAATCTCCATAGGTGAAAAGGCACAGACTGTTATTGAGCTGTATGATGACAGACGCATTATGACTCTTGAAGCTTTAAAAAGATTAGAAGAAATTATCAGAGAGATTAATCAGGCACGCAAGGAGCAGACTGAAAAGAATTTCGACGTTAATACATTTACGATTTACTGGCTGGTTAATAAGAGCGGAATTTCAAAACCAGATACGCTGGCAGTAAAGATTAACGATATATTTGAGGTATATCCCAACTGGAGATTAAACAGTGAGGAGAAGAGAGAGCTAACCACACAGTTGTATAAGATACTATTGAAAGAAATAAATAAAACAAAGGCTGTTGAACTCGTTGAAAAGATTTTGAAACTGGAAAGAAGGTAAGATGCCGATGCTTTTAAGTAAAAGGAGAGAATGTCTGGACCAGTCGACTGAGGCAGGAAAGTTTAAATCTAATGTTTTTGAATGGGCAGAGAAACTGGATGTTGAGCCGAAAGAGATACATTTGCGTTATATGAAAAACAAGTGGGCATCATTATCGCAAAATGGAAGATTAACATTTAACACTAAACTTCTTAAAATGGAGAGAAAACTTTGTGATTACGTAATTGTACATGAACTTCTGCACATGAAAGTCCCTAATCATGGCAAATTATTCAAAAGTCTGATGTTTGCTTTCTTGCCGGATTGGGAGAAATACAATGAAAGACTGAAGGTAGATAGGTGAGTAAAGTTTTAAAACCAGATTATCTTGGACATCGCAAGAGAATAAAGGCAAAGTATAAAAGCAGTGGGATAAAAGGATGGCTTGATTACGAGGTGTTGGAATTTGCTTTATCCTTTACCATTCTCAGAAAAGACACCAAGCCTATTGCAAAGCAGTTGTTATCTGAATTCAAAACACTCAATGGCGTATTGGATGCTGACAGGAAAGAGCTGGAAAAAGTTTGTGGTATTTCCGAACATAGTGCCTTGTTTCTCAATTTTTTAAAAGACATTTCAGTAATTTACCTTGAGAAAGGACTCTATAAAAAAGATTTAATTTCTTCATCAGATGTTGTCTATGATTATCTAAAAGCTTCTTTAAAAGGACTTACTGACGAAGAGTTTAAAGTTATGTTCTTAAACAGCAGAAATCGTCTGCTGGCAGTTGAGACTATACAAAAAGGAACGGTTAATAAATCAGTAGTATATCCCAGAAAAATTGTTGAACGGGCATTACACAATCACGCCACAGGCGTTATTATTTCACACAATCATCCGGGAGAATCCTTAAAACCATCAGAGGATGATTGCAGTATAACAAAGGTTATAAAAGCCGCCCTCAGAACTGTGGATATTGTTTTGTTGGACCATATTATAATCGGTGGGAATGGTTATTTTAGTTTTAAAGAGAATGATAACTGTGTAGATTTAAAAATATGACATTGAAGATCTCGAATTGATTAATGAGCGAGGGAAGGTTTTTTAAATAAGAAACTTAAAGCAATTTGTCAACAAATTGTTGACAAATTAGTAATTAATTGGATATAATAAATTTAAAGATTACATGAAAGGTAATTTAGGGTCTTGATAAAATATTTTAAAAATTTAGAAAAAATATTATCTCTTAAAGATAAAGTTTACCAAGTTATAAAATTAAAGATTATAGGAGGAAACCTTAAACCCGGATTATTTTTAGCCGAAGAAAAACTTTCTGAAAGTATGCATATAAGTCGAGGCCCTATCCGTGAAGCCTTGAACAGATTAGAAAAAGAAGGTTTTGTTAATATTATTCCGCGCAGAGGGACCATGGTTTCTAATATTACTGCTCAAGAAGTAAAAGACATATCTAAAATTAGGGAATTACTTGAACCGTTTGCAGCTAAAGAATCCTTGTCTAGAATCTCAAGGTCTAATTTAAAAGAGATTAAAAAAGATTTTATAAAACTCATTTCTAAGCCAGAAAATGAAGAAAATAAGAGTTATTTTTTTCTTCTAGATAAAGATTTTCATAAATTATTAAACGAAGAATGTAGAAATAAAAAACTTATAGACATCTTGGATAATTTTGAAGATCACACGAACTGGTTTATAAATTTGTTTATAAAAAATTATTATTTTAAAGAATCCATAAAAGATCATCTATCTATAATAGAAGCCATAGAAAAAAATGAGGAAGATTTAGTTGCTACTACTTTAATTCGACATTTAGAGCGGGTGAAAAATTATATACTATCAGAGATTACTTCTTGATATTATCAGTTGACTAAATAATTAAATATAATCTAGAAGTAATGCATGTAAATCATTAAAAAATGCTTGCTTTTAATTTTTAAATAACATATGTCAACAAATTGTTGACAATAAATAAATTTTAGATATAATAAATTCACAGAGCATAATAAAGGTAATTGAGACCTTATAAAATTTTTAAAAGTTCAAGAAAAAATGAACGTCATGTCTAAACTAGTTAATGGGTATGCCGGGAAACAATTGAGAGTTTTCTTCGATAAAAGGAAGTAAATGTTGAAAATCTTAGTTTCGGTATAGACTTTAAATAAACTTCCTTTTTGAGAGTTAAATATTAGGAAGGAAAGATTTTGCAAGGCGAATCTTATCTTTACTTCCTGTCTTAGCATCAGTCAAAGCAATCAAAAGAACAGTAATATAGGCGATAGTACAGTGATTAGAGATAGCTCGGAGTCCTCTAGCATTTGGATTTTGTATACAAACGAAAGAAAAAATAAGGCCGAAAGGAGGTGAGAAGGTAATAGTTAAGATAAATAATACAATAAGCTATATTTTTTAGCAATTGTTTTTTTGAATATTAGTAAAACCTATAATAATTAAAAAATTAAAAAAAAGGAGATTAAGAATAAATGTTTTATCATGATTATGAGTTGGGTAAATCATCTATGGTCCTTACCAGAGATCTTTTTAAATTAAAACCAGGGGAATCTTTTATTATTACGGCAGATACAGAGACAGATCCCCATGTAGCAGATGCTATTGCGCGGGCTGCATTTGCCTTAGATGCAAAACCAATGGTAATTTGGACGGCATCAGGTTTAGGTTGTGGAAAAGTTCTTGATTCTTTTTTACCTTCTAAACCGTTAACTGCTGCCCTTAAAGAGGCAGATGCTTGGGTAGAATTAAATAATAAATGGATTTTTTATTCTACTATATACGATACGGCTATAAAAGAAAATAAAAAGCTGCGATATTTAAATTTAGTAGGTATGACCCCAGATATGATGACCAGATTAATTGGAAGAGTTAACTATCCTGTTTTAAAAATATTTTTAGAGGAAATTACTAAAATGACTGAAAATGCTAAACACGTTCATTTTACTACTCCTGCTGGTACTGATTTAGAATTTGAGCATCTCAAAACTTCTGAAGGAAAACCTGATCCACATCATCCTTTTTCGGCTGAGTTTGGAGATGCTAGTGCTCCGGGGGCTCATATGTTAGCTGGCCAAATTGGGTGGGTTCCGGATCTAGATTCGATTAATGGTTTACTTGTTTTTGATGGAACCGTTGATCCTCCATGTCGTAAGTTAGAAGAGCCTATTTCTCTGACAATTAAGAATGGAACAGTTACTAAGGTTGAAGGGGGAAAACAAGCGGTAGAATACGAAATTTGGTTAAAAAGTTTTAATGATCCGCAAATGTTTAGATTGGCTCATGCTTGTTATGGTTTTAATCCTGGTGCGCATCTTTCTGGAGATATCGTAGAAGATGAGAGAGTTTGGGGTTGTACCGAATGGGGTCTTGGCAATATTGGTCCTCAATTAATTACTCCGAATGGGGTACCTGGAGCATCTCATTCAGATGGAATATGCTTAAATTCATCTGTATGGTTGGATGGAAAACAGATTATGGACAAAGGACAAATGATTGATTCTCGCCTTGCTGAATTAGCTATTAAACTCGGACATTAATAGACAAGAAAACACTTGAGAATAAGTCTAAAGTTTTACTGATCTATTTGGGGCAAAGGGAAGGCAATTCTTAAGGAGTGCTGAATTGCCTTCTAAAGGAAAGCTTTTAGATGATCCATCGGAACTATTAGAAGAATTAAAAACGTGCCTTAGTTCTGTAAAGTCTATTTGGGCCAAATTAAAAAAAATGATGAAGTAGTTGAACGTTTAAAGTCCATACTCAGTATAGGTTTTGCCATGTTAATTAGGCATGAGATAAGTATTAATACCCCAGGTGGACTTTAATTGAAGCAATAATGTCAGCAGACAGAAAAGATGCCCAAATAAGAAGCTATCATGATCCAATGTAGGCTAAAAAAGGGGCCTATGTCAAATTTTATGATATATGCTATAAATAGGCATAGATAGAAGGATAACCGAGAATTCGAAAATGGGGAAAATAATGATGAAAGACTAATGCAGCCCAGAGAAATAAAACTTGTATTTGGCTTTCATAGTAAGGAGATAACGAATGAATAAAAAATTAATCGATACTTTCTTTAAGATGGTTCGTATTAATAGCGAATCAGGTGAGGAACAGGAATTTATTTCATACCTCAAAGACCTTTTTACAAAGGAGCTTAAGGCAAAATGTAGCATTGATAATTACGGTAATCTCATAGCAAAGATTCCTGGAAAAAATTTCCTTAGAACGGAATCAGTTCTATTTGCATGTCATGGAGATACTGTTTCACCGGGTAAAAATATTGAACCTATTTTAAAGGATGGGATAATCCGTTCCAAAGGAGAGACCATTTTAGGCGCGGATGATAAGGCTGGTATTGCAGAACTCTTCGAAGCGATCAGAACAGCTGAGCAACATCCTCCTTTAGAGATTGTAGTTTCAAGAGAAGAAGAGATTGGAGGCAATGGTGCCAAAAATATTGATAGATCTTTGCTTGATTCAAAGACTGGATTCGTGATCGATATGGATGCTCTTGATGCTATTGTCATTGGTGGACCATCCTATATGGTTATAGATGTAGATATTACAGGAAAGGCTGCTCATGCCGGAATGGAACCAGAAAAGGGCATATCATCTATTAAAGCTGCATCGTATGCGATTTCAATGTTAAAAGAAGGTTGGATTGATGAGGAGACAACCGTAAATGTTGGAATTATCAAAGGTGGTCAAATACTTAATGCTGTTCCAGAGAAAACAGATATCAAGATAGAATGTCGAAGTCTATCTCACGAGAAGTGTCTTAGTCAGAGCAACTTAATTAAGGAAGTGTTTCTCACTGCGGCTAAGACTGTAGGAGCTCAGGCAGAGGTTAAAATGGAACTGGCCATGAAAGCTTACCACATTTCAAAGGATGGTGAAATGGTAAAAGTTGCCAAAAGAGCAGTGAGTAGTGTAGGCTTAAAACCAAATGTACAAATTATCTGTGGAGGAACAGATGCTTCCCACTACAATGAGAAAGGTGTCGAAACAGTGGTTATAGGGATGGGAGTCAAAGCAGAACATACTAAAGAGGAGAATATAGCTGTGGCAGATATGGAGAAAGTAGTAGATGTAATTCAGCATATCTTTAAAGAATTAAGTGAGAAGAGGTAGGAATGAGAGTATTTGAAGTAATTAAAGGACGACGAAGCATTCGGAAATTTGAAAAACGTTTGATAGAGAAGAAGATTTTACAGAAGCTTGTGGAGGCAGGTGTTTGGGCTCCTACAGGAGGAAATGGGCAGACCTGGGTGTTTATGATTGTTACTGATAGCGATCGGATTCGAAAGATAAAAGCAGTGAGTCCGGGAGTTTTAGGGATCCCTAGTGCTCTAATTGTGATTTGCCAGGATAGAGAACTTGCTTATAAGAAGGGCGGGGAACTCGGTAGAGATATATTATCGATAATGGATGTTGCTATGGCTGGTCAAAATATTATGCTTCAAGCATATGATGAAAAGATAGGCTCTTGTCCAGTCTTATCATTTTATAAAAAAGGGGTGCAAACCTTACTTAACATTCCGGATTGGATTGTGCCAGAATTACTAATCTCCCTGGGTTATCCAGCAGAGTTTCCAAAACCTCCAAAGAGAAAGTTTGGAGAGGTTTGCTTCTTTGAGGAGTATAAGAGTGCAAATGGAAGATAAATTAGAAAAGGAAATATTCGAACTAATATGTTATATGTTAATAAGTGCAAGGAACCTGGACCAGGAAACAAAGATGTATGGTCCATTTAGGTTGGTGGATGCTGCTAGTAAACTGATAGAGATTTTAGAAAAAAATGAGATTTATGATGAATTTCTCTCTCAAGCGAGAACTATAATTGAGGCTAATAAGTATAAGGTAATGACAGATAAAGAGGAGTTTTTATCTTTCTTGGACGATCTAGCCCTAAAGATGGTGGCAAAGTTAAAAGAAGATGGATAAGGTGAATCTGAATACCTGCAGATCTAACTTTACTGGATTAAGAAATATTTAAAAAGGAGGTGATGTGAATACGGGCGACAAAAAGTTACTACCTTAATTAAAATATTTTATTTATAAGGAGGATATGATGAGTAAGAGTGTAAAAATTTTATTGGTTACTTTATGCTTAATTGGGATATTAAGTTTGGGAGCTGCAAGTGCGGCAGAACGGCCTTTCAACACTAACTGGTCCTGGCCCACATATATTGACCCTGCAGTGGGCTCTGATTTTTCAAGTTCTGTTGCTCTTGTTAATCTCTACGATACTCTTTTTTACCCTGATTTTACAGGGGACCCTCAGCCTCATGTTGCGGAGAACTGGGAAGTATCAACCGATGGACTAAACTGGACAGTTCATCTGCGTCAGGGAATTAAGTTTCATGATGGTACTGAACTAACAGCAGAGGATGTTAAGTTTACTATGGACAGATTAACAACTATTGGAGAGGGTTACGCTTACCTATTTAAAGGTGTTAAAAGCACGGAAGTAATCGATAAATATTCTGTGATTTTTCATTTAGATCAGCCATTCGGACCATTCGAGACAGTTTTGTACAGGTTTTATATTTTAAATAAGGATTTAGTTATGGCGAATATTAAAAAACCTGGACCATATGGTGATATGGGTGATTATGGTAAACAATACCTTCTAACTCACGATGCAGGTTCTGGACCTTATATTGTTAAGGAGTTTCCTCTTGAAGAATACTTACTTATGACTATAAATTCAAATTATTGGAAATCGATTGACCCCAATGCTCCTGATGAATATAAGATGATCGGTACGTGTGAACCGGTAACAGTTAGGACAGGAATGTCGCGCAGAGAAATTGAACTTGGAGACCAATGGCAACCAGTTGAGGCACTCGAAGCATTAGCGAAGATTGATAATGTAAAGATTGGCGCGTTTCCCAACGGAAGTTCACATTATTATATGTTAAATACAAAAAAGCCCCCAACTGATGATATCCACTTCCGAAAGGCTATGGCTTGGGCTCTGGATTATAAGACTGCAATAGATAAAATATTCCCTGGTTGTACTCAGTCAAGAGGCCCTGTTAATCAATTTATTCCCGGTGCTGATCCTACAATATTTCAATACCAACAGAATCTGGAAAAAGCAATGGCGGAGTTAAAACAGTCTAAATATTACGATCAATTAGATGAGTACCCTGTCGTCGTTGCCTTTCCTTCCGTTCCGGCTGACAATGAGAAGATGGCTCTCTTATTTATGTCTAATATGAACGATATCGGAATAAAAGTTGAGACATTGAAGGTCCCTTGGGCATCAATAATTGAGATAATGGCATCAGAGGAGACAAGTCCGAATGTCGCAGGAGTTAATGTTGCTCCTCACTATCCAGAGGCAGGATCTTTGCTTGAGTCACGATACAAGTCAGATTCAGTTGCCACATGGGAGCAAAATGAATGGTTGCTTGACCCCAAGTTTGACGCGATGATTGAGGATGCTCTTAAGACCGTTAATAGAGAAGAAAGATTTGTTAAATATAGTCAGGTACAACAATACATTATGGACCTTTGCCCTACTCTGTTCATATTTGACCAGATGGAGAAACACCCCTATCAGGCAGGCTATATAGACTGGCCTGCATCCCGAGGAGAGGTTATTCCGGTTATGGGTTACAATTTTGCTGGGCGTTTCATTAAAGTATATCCAGAAAAACGAGCTGAAATGTTAAAGTAAAGAAAAGGAGGATGTATAGGGAGGAGTCTATATAGACTCCTCCCTATTTAAATATGGGGAAAATAATAAAGTTTATAGCAAAACGGTTGGTATATTCAGTATTTGTCTTAGTGGGACTTTCTATACTTATATTTTTTATCGCTCGTGTGATGCCAGGTAACCCAGCAAGAATGGCTTTAGGAGCAAGAACCCCTGAATGGGCTATAGAGAGACTAAGAGAAGAGATGCATCTTGATGAACCTCTTTATATTCAATACTATTACTGGGTTAAGGGAGCTTTGCATGGTAATTTTGGGACATCCTTGGTTACCCGCCGTAGTGTTGCCGAAGATATTAAGGTATTTTTTCCAGCAAGTTTGGAGCTTGCCCTTTATGCTGGGATTTTCATGGGGATTATAGGAATTACACTCGGTACTATTTCGGGTTGGTATTCTAATACATGGGTGGATAACTTGGTACGGATTATCTCCTACATGGGGATTATTACCCCTTCTTTCGTGTTTGCCATTTTTTTTGTATTAATTTTTGGTTTTGTTTTGCAAATCTTACCTACGATGGGTAGGCTTAGCCCAGGTGTAGTGCTACCACCTTCAATAACAGGGATGGTTACATTTGATGCATTAATTACAGGTCGCTTTAATGTATTTTTTGATGCCCTGAAGCACCTTTTATTACCAGCACTTAGTTTAGCTATGGGGCCACTATCTCAAGGGGCAAGGATCACTCGAGCAACTTTTGTTGATAATGCACAAAAAGATTATATTGCAAATGAACGGTCATGCGGCATACCAGAGCGAACTATTATGTTTAAATATCTTTTAAAGCCCTCGCTTATTCCAACCATAACTGTTTTCGGCATGGATTTTGCCGCAATTATAGGTAATGCCTTTTTGGTTGAATTAATTTTTAGTTGGCCTGGACTATCACGTTATGGGATGAATGCAATGTTGCAAAAAGATCTCAACGCTATGATAGCAGTAGTTATTGTGCTTGGGTTAATGTTCATAATCGTTAATACCATTGTAGATTTGATTGTTGGTTATCTTGATCCCAGGATTGGCTTGGGAGCAGAAATGAGTGGCAAATAAAATGGAAAAGAAATCCCTTACACAAGAAAGATTGTCCAGAAGATGGGAAAATATTCGAAGAAATTGGTATAAATTTTCACGTAATCCTCTTTCTATTACAGGACTGGTAATAATCTGTATAATTCTATTTTTTGCTATATTTGCCCCTTTTCTTTCACCATATCCAGAATCAGCCGGTAAATATATAAACTTTTATGAAGCAAGCCAACCACCAAACTTTGCTCATTTATGCGGAACAGATGCTTTTGGCCGAGATATCTTAACGCGTATTTTCTTTGGCATCCGGTATTCCCTAATGATGGCATTCACCGTTTTATTGTTGATTGTCCCTGTAGGCGTTCTTCTGGGAGTAATCGCGGGATACTATAGAGATAGATGGTTAGAAATAGTAATTATGCGAACCACCGATATTTTTATTGCTATTCCCCCTCTAATTTTGGCTCTGGCAGTTTGTTCTGTTTTAACTCCTAGTATATATAATGCTATGTTTGCAATTTCTCTTGCGTGGTGGCCTTGGTATACAAGATTGGTGTATGGAGTTGCCTCTTCCCTTAGCGAAGAGTTTTTTGTTCAGTCGGCAGAGGTGATTGGGGCAAGTAAAATGCATATACTGTTGAAAGAAATTCTCTTAAACTGTATAGCACCTATTCTTACTAAAATGAGTTTGGATATAGGTTGGATAATCTTAATTGGATCGAGTTTGAGCTTTGTAGGACTTGGTGCTCAGCCTCCAACCGCTGATTTAGGGAGTATGGTTGCCGATGGCTCCAAATATCTACCCGATCAATGGTGGATATCAGTATTTCCTGCTTTTGCAATTATGTTCATTGTATTAAGTTTCAATCTTTTTGGAGATGGAATTCGTGATACACTCGGAGTAGAAAGGGGATAAATTTTATGTCTAAACCGTTACTTGAAATTAAAAATTTGCATGTATGGTTCAAAGTCTTTGGAGGAATACTTAAAGTATTAGATGGAGTAAATTTTATCGTGAGGCCTGGAGAAAAAGTAGGTTTAGTCGGAGAGACTGGTTGTGGGAAGACAACTACGATGAAAGCCATAATGAGGCTACTTGTCATGCCCCCTGCGATAATCCCTGAGGGAGAAATCTTATTTAAGGGCAAGGATATCCTGCGGATGAAACGAGCAGAACTCCAACAAATTAGAAAGGAAAAAATCTCCATGATATTTCAGGACCCGACCGCTGCCTTAAATCCTGTCTTTACAATAGGTACTCAAATCCAGGATGCCATTAGATTTTCAGCGAGATCAGGGAGTAAAATGAAAAAAGATGAAATCAAAGCCCGCGCAATGCAAGTATTAAAAGAGGTTTCACTGCCGGACCAAGAAAGAGTGCTTCAAAACTATCCCATCCAACTCTCTGGGGGCATGCGCCAGAGAGTGTGCATATCTATGGCCCTGGTAAGCGCCAGTGAGCTGATTATTGGCGATGAGCCCGGGACTTCTCTCGATGTAACAATAAAAGACCAGATCCTGAGATTATTAAAAGAACTGGTAAAGAAAAAAAATACATCGATTATTTTAATTAGTCATGCTTTAGGGACAGTTAAAAATATGACAGATAAAGTCTATGTTATGTACGCTGGCACAATGGTAGAGGTTGCAAAGACAATAGACTTATTTGCTCATCCATTGCACCCATATTCTCAGGGGTTATTAGCTGCTATCCCCAGACTAACTGGTGGTGGAATAGGAGAAGGAATTGATGGTCATATCCCCGAATATATTAATCCCCCGAAAGGTTGTCGCTTTCATCCAAGATGTAAACAGGCAATGCCTATATGCAAGGATAAAAAGCCACCCTTTTTTAAGGTCAGCGAGAACCATGAAGTTGCCTGTTTTCTATTTCAGAATTTTGGAGGTGATTGTATTGATAAATAATATATTATCTGTAGATCAGCTCAAAAAGTATTTTTTTACAGATCGGGGAATTGTTAAGGCAATAAATGGAATTAGCTTTTTTATTAAAGAGGGCGAAACATTTGGTCTTGTAGGTGAATCTGGTTCAGGAAAGAGCACAGTAGCCTATACAGTAATTGGAATATATGAACCTACCAAAGGAAAGATTATATTTAAGGGGGATAAGGATATT
>Ga0307431_1001808_pt1 | contig 11889 bp, 10 predicted proteins | sample SalMarWE160170MG_FD_202155 | JGI IMG/M metagenome (GOLD analysis project Ga0307431, IMG submission 202155) | Salt marsh sediment microbial communities from the Plum Island Ecosystem LTER, Massachusetts, United States - WE1603-170 | ecosystem: Environmental > Aquatic > Marine > Intertidal zone >...
AAATTATGTGTGTCTGCGAGATACAGAAAGCACTACGTGTCTCTCAGCCTGCTGTTTCGAAGCATCTTAAATTACTTGAGGATGCCGGTTTGGTCAGTTTCCAAAAAGACGGGTTATGGGTTAATTATCACCTTACAGACGGGAGTAGCAGCCCATATGTGGCCAGCCTTTTAGGAAATCTCAAGCACTGGATAGAGGATGATAAAGAGATCGCAGATCTTGTGGATAAACTTCCCTATATTCGAAGAGAGGATATATGTAAAAAATAGTAAATTTTTTTTACTCTCTCTATATAATGATATAATTATATAATGATGTAAATTGATCAAATATTATATTAGCCACTCTATTCGTCAGGAAAAACCGTTATGAAAGAACGAATCAAGCTTCTTATCATCGTGCTCATTTTCCTCGCGTGCTACTTTATTCCCTGGAGTAATTCTACTATACGTCAATCCGGGCTTGAGGCCTTTATGATGCTTCAGGAATATGCCAGGGAGCATGTCTTGACCTGTCTGATCCCGGCATTTTTCATTGCCGGCGCTATTGCTGTGTTCGTTTCTCAGGCCTCGGTACTCAAGTATTTCGGTGCGAGAGCGAAAAAATTTCTTTCCTACTCTGTGGCCTCCGTGTCCGGAACTGTCTTAGCCGTATGTTCCTGCACGGTTCTACCTTTGTTTGCGGGGATCTATTCCCGGGGAGCCGGTATCGGTCCTGCAACGGCTTTTCTTTATTCCGGACCGGCCATTAACGTGCTTGCCATCGTGTTGACAGCCAGGATTCTTGGATGGCAACTGGGTCTTGCCCGCGCCATCGGGGCTGTTCTCTTTGCCATTTTGACCGGGCTTCTTATGGCCTTCTTCTTCAGGAAAGACGACACTGCCCGGATAGCGGGGCAGATCTACCTTCCGGAGGAAGGGGACAAAGGCCGGACCCTCACCCAGGAAGCCTTTTTTATGCTGACGCTGGTTTTGATCCTCATCTTTGCCGCCTTTGCAAAACCGGCTGAAGGTTCGACCGGACTCTGGCCGATCATCTTTGCTGTCAAGTGGTACATCACAGGTGGGCTTCTCGTTGTCCTTGGTTTCATGCTCAAGGGCTGGTTCGTCAAAGACGAAAGAGTAACTTGGGTTCAGTCCACCTGGGGATTCATGAAGCAGATCTTTCCGCTTCTGGGTGCAGGTGTGCTGGTAGCCGGGTTCATGCTGGGAAGACCGGGACATTCCGCCCTGATTCCTGAGCATTACATCCAGTACCTAGTCGGAGGGAATTCCCTCTGGGCAAATCTTTTTGCTTCGGTCTCCGGGGCCCTCATGTATTTCGCTACGTTGACCGAGGTCCCGATACTTCAAGGCCTATTGGGCGCCGGCATGGGTAAAGGACCGGCCCTATCCCTGCTTCTGGCCGGACCAGCTCTTTCACTTCCCAACATGCTGGTTATAGGAAGTGTCATGGGAGTTAAAAAGACGGCGACTTTTTGTGTCATTATCGTGGTCATGTCAACTATAGCCGGGATGTGTTATGGCGCGATAGTGGGTTAAAACATGCAAGGTTCTCGCAAGAGAGAAAATCAAGGAATGCCTGATTGAATGTATATAGCTTGATAACAGATAAGGAGAAAAAACAATGGAAATCAAAATATTGGGTTCGGGATGTCCAAAGTGCCAAACTACTGAAAAAAACGTCAAAGAGGCACTTGCTGAAAGTGGCCTGAATGCTCAAGTAGATAAGGTTACAAATGTTATGGAAATCGCGAAATATGGCGTCTTTCTGACACCAGCTGTGGTAATTGACGGCAAAGTAAAAAGTGTCGGCAAAATCCCAGACATGGAAGAGATAAAGATGTGGATCGAGCAGTAAAATTAAAGTACACACCCGCTTCTGGTGGCGATTTGGACATATGCTTTGTATCCATATGTCGGGTGCAGGTAGCAAGGAAGCTTTTTGACTTTTTCATAATAATGGTTACATTATTCCAGTGATGATTTTGAAGAAAACACTATTGTTAGGCATACTGATGATTTTGATGGCGTTTGGCTGTCGGGATGCCACAAACCATGAAAATAAAGCGAGAGATACCATGGGCAAACAGCGCATCGAATTAGAAACAGCAACATTTGCCGGCGGCTGCTTTTGGTGCATTGAATCAGATTTCGAGAAAGTAGACGGTGTTGTCGAGGTCATATCCGGTTACACCGGTGGTCATAAGGAAAATCCGACTTACGAAAGCGTATCATCCGGTGAGACCGGTCACGTTGAAGCAGTGCAGATACACTATGATCCTTCGAAGGTTACTTATAAGGCAATACTGGACATTTTCTGGAGGCATATAGATCCGACCGATCCCGGCGGGCAGTTCACGGACCGCGGATCACAGTACCGAACAGCCATTTTTTATCATAATGAGAAACAGAAGATACTCGCAGAGCAGTCCAAAGAAGAGCTCAATACAATGGGGAAATTTGAAAAACCAGTTGTCACCGAAATTGTCCAATTTTCAAAGTTCCACAGGGCAGAGGAGTACCATCAGGAATACTATAAGAAAAACCCTATCAAATACAAGTACTATCGCTTTAACTCGGATCGGGACAAATTCCTAAGAAAGGTATGGCAGGATTCCATGGAAGGAGAGGAAATTCATATTAAGAACAGGAGATATATAAAGCCCAGGGATGAAGTATTGCGTCAGAAATTGACACCGATGCAGTACAAGGTTACCCAGGAGGATGGAACTGAACCGCCCTTTAACAACGAATACTGGGATAACAAAAGACCTGGCATATACATTGACATCGTCTCGGGAGAACCTCTGTTCAGCTCGCTTGACAAGTTTGACTCCGGAACCGGATGGCCCAGCTTTACAAAACATCTTAAGCCGGATAACAGCGTTGAAAGAGAAGACAGAAGCCTTTTCACCCTCCGCACAGAAGTTCGAAGCAAGCACGGGTACTCTCATCTGGGGCATGTGTTTACTGATGGACCGATGCCTACGGGTTTGAGGTATTGCATCAATTCAGCTGCCTTAAAATTTATTCCTAAAGAAGATTTAGAAAAAGAGGGCTACGGTGAATACTTGAAACTCTTTGAAGAAAAGTAAAAGAAATAGCAGAGAATCTGCCTTTCGGTCCCTGCCTCTGGAGTTGTCGATACGCTCTGGAAACAAATTTTTAAAATTGCCAATGAACTTTGAAGTGAATTACGAAAAGATTTGCGGCTCACTTATCCACGGCAGACCCGCCCAAGGACATCAACACTTGAGCAGGCGGTTTTTTATTACTGAAATAGTAGTTGTTCTTTTAGGACTTGTCCTGTTTCTCCAGGCTTGCGATTCTGTTCAGGCAACAAAAGAGAGTGAAACCATGCTCATAACAACCGTGAATTCGGTGCATTCCACAGCAAGGCCGCCCATAGATGCCTTAGCGCCCGTTAAAACAGAAAGGGCGACCTTTGCGTTGGGCTGATTCTGGGGTCCGGACTCCCGGTTCGGGAGTATTAAGGGCATAATCCAGACCCGTGTCGGGTACGCAGGGGGAACAAAAAAGAATCCCACCTATCACAACCTGGGGGATCATACCGAGACAATTCAAATCGACTACGACCCCACTGTAATTTCATACGAGAAGCTGCTTGAGGTTTTCTGGGATAGTCACAGCCCTGATGCACCGTCATTGTCGAAACAATATATGTCCATTATATTTTTTCATAATGACGAGCAAAAAAGGCTGGCCACGTTGTCTAAAGATCTTCAAGCAACCAGAAGGAAAGGAAGAATTTTTACAGAGATTTCTCCCCTCACCGAGTTTTACCTGGCTGAGGACTACCACCAGAAGTATCGGCTTCGCTCCGAGCGAGACCTCATGAGAGAGTTCAATGCCATGTATCCCGAAGAAGAGGATTTTGTGAATTCCACAGCAGCTGCCCGCATCAACGGATATCTTGACGGGTATGGAACGCTTGAGGACTTACTGAAGGAATTACCGGACTTCGGTATTTCTCCGGCGGCAGGCAAAAAGCTTATCGAAGTCGTTAAAAGGCAAACATAAGCTTCGAGGTTACTCAATGTCGAGATTGTCAGTTACATATCAGCCTCCTGCCCTCCCTAAAACCATACCCTTCTTAATCAGGCAAATGAAAGACATTTAATGTGCTGGTGAGCACAGAGACTCTCAAAAAAGACTATTTACAACTCTCTAGTGTTGTAATAAAAATAATAAAAGCATTCTTAGAAAGCTTAAAAAAATGTGCATTTTTAACCATTTCATATCTCACATCTATAGCACATAGCACAATTACCATGGAGAATAATGAACGAAGAGCATATTGCCAAGATTGCCGATGAACTGAACCTTGTGCAACATCATGTGATGACCACTGCCGGGTTGCTTGAAGAGGGCGCCACAGTGCCCTTTATTGCAAGATACAGGAAGGAGGCAACCGGCTCTCTTGATGAAGTGACCGTAACCGCCATACGTGACAGGATGGCTCAACTACAGGAATTGGAAAAGCGCCGTACAAGCATACTCAACTCGCTTGATGAGAGGGAATTGCTCACAGATGAGTTGAAAGAAAAGATCCTTGCCGCTCAGGGTGTGACTGCCCTTGAGGATATCTATTTACCTTTTAGGCCAAAACGGCGTACAAAGGCAATCGTAGCCAAGGAAAAAGGACTTGAACCTCTGGCCAAGATTCTCTTCGAGCAGCAGGAAGGCACAGATCCATTTGCGGAGGCAATCGCCTATATTGATCAGGAAAAAGGGGTTGAAACAAAAGAAGATGCTCTTGCAGGCAGCAGAGATATCATTGCCGAGTGGGTAAATGAAGATCCAAAAGCCCGCGAAAAAATGCGTGCCCTTTATGCTCAGAAAGGAATATTCCGGGCGATGGTAATTCCAGGCAAAGAGTCAGAGGGCGCCAAGTTTCGTGACTACTTTGATTATGAAAAACCAGTCTCTAAAGCACCTTCCCACAGAATTTTGGCCATGCGCAGGGGTGAAAAGGAGGGTTTTTTGAGTTTACAGATATACCCTCCTGAGGATGAAGCTCTCTCCCTGCTGGAGGCCTTATTTGTCAAAGGAGAAAATGCTGTATCCTCTCAGGTGAAAGAGGCAGTTCAGGATAGCTATCGCAGACTTCTGTCATTTGCTATTGAAACAGAGATCCGTTGTGAAACCAAAGAGCTGGCCGACATGGAGGCGATAAGAATATTTGCCGACAGTCTCAGAGAGCTTCTACTTGCCCCTCCGTTGGGCCAAAAAACCATGGTAGCAATTGATCCGGGTATCCGTACCGGTTGCAAGGTTGCCTGCCTGGACAGACAAGGAAAATTACTTCACACTGATACTCTGTATACATTCAAATCCGAAAAGGAACGCTCTGATGCAAAAGAGATCCTTTTCAGCCTATGTTCGAAGCACGAAGTAGAGGCCGTTGCAGTAGGAAATGGCACTGGAGGAAGGGAAACAGAGTCCTTTATTAAAGACTGTAATCTACCAGGAAATATTCCGGTGGTAGTTGTCAATGAGAGCGGCGCATCCATCTATTCTGCCTCTGAGGTGGCTCGAGCCGAGTTTCCCGATCTGGATATAACCTTTCGGGGGGCAGTCTCCATAGGAAGGCGCCTTATGGATCCACTGGCGGAGCTTGTGAAAATCGATCCCAAATCTATTGGTGTGGGACAATACCAGCATGATGTAAACCAGCAGGCACTCAAAAGAAGCCTGGATGATGTGGTTATGAGCTGTGTCAATGCCGTAGGTGTGGAAGTCAATACAGCCAGCGAGCAACTCTTGAAGTACGTTTCGGGTCTTGGCCCCCAGTTGGCCAAAAACATTATCACATATCGCAACGAACATGGGCCTCTTTCATCCAGGAATGAGTTGAAAAAGGTGAAACGGATGGGTCCAAAGGTGTTTGAGCAGGCCGCTGGCTTTCTTCGAATTATGGGAGGAAAAAATCCACTTGATGCGAGTGCGGTCCATCCAGAGTCGTATCCCATTATAGAAACCATGGCAAGAGATCTGGGTCGTTCTGTACAAGATCTGCTCGATGATGAAAAGCTTCGTCAGCACATTGATTTATCAGTGTATGTAACGGAAAAGGTGGGAATGCCTACTTTGACCGATATCATGGATGAGCTCGCCAAACCCGGGCGTGATCCTCGGAAACAGTTTGAAGGCCCGAGCTTTGCTGAAGGGATTACGCAGATCAGTGATCTTCGTCCAGGTATGAGGATTCCAGGTGTGATCACCAATGTTACCACCTTCGGGGCCTTTGTTGATATCGGAGTGCATCAAGACGGCCTGGTTCACATCAGCCAGATAGCGAATCACTTCGTGAAAGACCCAGCTAAGATGGTAAGGGTTAACCAGCGTGTAATGGTCACGGTCCTTGACGTGGAGCTTGAAAGAAACCGCATCTCGCTTTCCATGAAAGATACCCTGAATTTGGAATCAAACATGGACTGTTAAATAAAATGTATAGAGGGATCAATCATTTAAAAGGCTAAGTGACCCCTTCACACTTCCTCTATAATTCAATGGGCCTTGCTTTACTTCCCCTTAAAATTTGGTTTTCTCTTCTCCATAAAAGCTGTCATAGCTTCCCGAACATCTTTTGAAAACAAAAGTACCATATTTTTTTGCATTGCCATGGACATTCCATCCTCAACAGTTGCACTTCTACTGTAGTTAAGCACCTTTTTGGTTTGCTGAACAGCAAGGGGAGCATTCTCTACAATCAATGCGGCAAGCTTTTTTGCCTTCTCTATAAGTGTCTCTCTGTCTGCATATATGCCATTTACCAGTCCCATGCGTGCAACTTCCTCGGCAGAGAAAAAGCGTGCGGTATAGGCCATTTCTCTCGTAAAACCCTGACCGATTATCAGGGGAAGGCGTTGGAGTATGCCCATGTCCGCCACAAGCCCTATGCCAGCTTCTCTCAGAGAGAATGTGGCATCTTCTGTACAGAGCCGAATATCGCAGGCGGCAATCATATCAAGGCCACCACCCACGCACTTACCATGGACTGCCGCTATAATAGGCTTTGGACATTCCTCAAGCACATTGCAGCAATCAAATAATTCGTGCAATTTTTCAGGAAAATCAAGACTGCCTTTTGGTGTACCATCAAGGCCCGCGGAGACAAAATCTTTTAGGTCAAGACCCGCACAGAAAATCTGGGCATTGCTTTTAAGAATGATTGCCCTTACCTCATCCGTTTCACGTAATTCCCTCACGGCTCCTGTGATTTCAGCTGCAAACTCCAGGCTAAGTGCATTAAGGCTTTCTGTCCTGGCAAGGGCCAATGTGCCTATATTATCTTCGACCTTCAGTTCAAGAAACCTATAACCCATAGTATCCCTCCTTTTTAAAGCCCATTTTCAGTAGAAAGATTTTGATACCTTTTAAAAAATATTTTTCACTATATGCTTCACCCACCTATTATTTTTGGATATCTCTTTTAACAGATAATTACAAGCGTTTATCCGGGCATGATGTGAAGGAAATATTTGACAAATTCTCCTATATCCTCCTAAAGTAAGGTTGATGAAGCAGAACACATGTAGGATCATCCCTCTTATTATTTTTCACTTAGCCTGCACCATATATTCAGGCTAACGACTTTGTCTGAATTTTATGATTTTATAGTAAAAAATTAGTGTTCAGTGCTTTTTCACACATTGACCTTTCTACGCTGTACATGCTATTTATAGACCGTGTCAGGTAACCGACTTCAGTAAGAGAGCAGCCACGCATTTAATTAAGTGTATAGTATTGATGTAATAAGAGATATGAGAAAAAGCAGAAAAAAACAAAAACATGGGAGTTAAGAGATTGTTAAAGAACAGGATCTAAAAGCATTCTGAAGGGTAAAATAAAATGGGAAAAAGGGAGGAAGAAATGGTCAAAAAGACGATTATATGCCCCAAATGTGGACATGAAAATCTATTTCCATCGAAAGAATGTGCGAAATGTGGAAGTTCCTTCATATTATTTCCTGAAGTTCGAGGGCTATTTGAGAAGGAGAAACGAAGAAATGGTGAAGTGAAGGAACCAATTTCAAAAACTGATGATCAACAAGGAGAACCATTAATATGCCCCAAATGTGGACAAGAGAATGATTCATTGTCTGTGGAGTGCTCTAAGTGCGGGATTGTTTTCTTAAAATATTATGATATTCAGTTAAGAGAGGAAACTGATGAGGAAAAAAAAGCAGAACTTTTAGCGAAGAAAAAAAAGGAGGAGGAAAAGGCAGAATTTCTAGCAAAGAAAAAGGAAGAGGAAGAAAAGCTTGAGGCCTTGAGACGACAGAAGGAAGAGGAAGAACGGGCTGAAGTTTTGAGAAAACAAAAAGAGGAGGAAGAAAAGCTTGAGGCCTTGAGAAAACAAAAAGAGGATGAGCAAAGGGCTGAGGCTCTGAGAAGGCAAAAGGAAGAGGAAGAAAAGCTTGAGGCTTTGAGACGACAGAAGGAAGAGGAAGAACGGGCTGAAGTTTTGAGAAAACAAAAAGAGGAGGAAGAAAAAAAAGCACTTCAAAAAAAGATAGAAGACATCACAAATGTGTTAAAACCAAAGGCGAAAATCAAGGATTTACTCAAAAAGTATGAAGGGCAAACGATAGGCATAAATCATGATAGTCCCACTGAGATTAAAGGTGCCGATCTTATTAAAGTCGGTGATGACCTCTTTAGCATACTTCTCGCGGACGAAAAATTAATAAAGAGCTATCCTCTGAGAACTATTACGTCAATTATTGAGGGTGTAAATGGTGTGAGTGATGCTAATATGGAGGAAAACTCAAAATTTTCTATTGTGATTCTGGTACATCACCCTGTTCTTTAAAAAAAAGAAGTGTAGCTATTTCACCTCATGCAGGTGATACGCCATTTTTGTCGTAAGAAAAGTACACATACACGAATTATAAATCATATTTCTGAATGTGCCTGTAAGATTTTCATACTCTTTTTGAATGCTTTCCGTATCCAGTTTATGAGCCTTTAAATCCTTTGACGCTAAAACCAAGGCAGAACGAGGTTCATGTCCCATATCCGCGAACGGCATATATCCAAATACCTCATCTTTTTCAAGTGTAAACAACAGCAGGTAACCTTTTTGGGTCTGACCAATCACGTATGTCTCACCTTCTAATATTGCGAACGCCTCTTGTTTCGAGGAACCCTTCTCTATAACCATCTTCTTATTTTTAGTAAATCCCTTGTCGGTCTTGTCCTCTTTCATATACAACTCTACAGCTCTATCCGTAATCTTTCTCAGTCTGCCATCCAGGCTAAGAAGAATTTTTCTGAAATCCGGTGACAGGGACATGAAATCTCGATAAAGAAACTCGGTATCCATCAAGCCCAATCGAACATCGTCTAGAGCAGTTACGGTAACACTACGAGTATATTCCGTGAATGGTAATATGGTAAAACCCCCAATAAAGCATCCTTCTCCAAGATTCGCTATGTTCATGGAACCGTTGGGTGTTTCTCTGCTTACATTTACCGATCCTTTCAATATAATCCAAATCCATTTACCATGCCCCCCGGCTCTGGCTATTCTCTCTCCAGTATGGTATTCCTCTTCATCAAGGACATGTGAGTAATCTACGAGTGGTCCTTTAATGACCTTGGGGGGCCCTTTTTTCTCAGATCCGGTTTTACTGCTTTCTACGGAAGCTATCTCATCAAAAGAGAGCGGACCCACTTTCTTGATTAACCCGTCATCAAGCATCCTCATTGCATCGAGCAATATCTCCATTCTATTCTTTTTAATTACACGTCCAATTTCAACTTTTTCTTCATAAAATTCAAATTTCCCTTCAATCCACCCAAACAGGGCGTAAACTGCATCCAAGCCGCTCAAAGAACCGCTCGTAGCATTTATAGGATCCCCATTAACAAAATATATGAGCCCAGGTTCTGGAGCATGTTGACTCGTAATTCGCATTACCCCAGTGTTACTGTTTCCACCAAGTATTTGAAAGATATCTGCCAGGCTAATAAAGCTCAAATTCCCCGCAAGTGACGCTTTAGCACTCATGGTAAACCCCTATTGCGTCCATTGTAGCTCTTTTTGCAGATGACGTAATGTAAGAACTAAGCATTTCTTCAGGGTGTCCCTCACTCCCGTTCCCTTTAAGGCACTTGCCTCAAAAGAAGGAGCCTTGAGCTTACTATTCAGTTCACGCTCCATATCTTCTAAAGGCATAACGGGAATACTTTGTGCGCCAAGATCTCGCTTGTTATATTGTATGATGAGTGGAATTTCGAATATATTTATGTTCTTTTCAGCAAGGTTTTGCTGTAGATCCTTTAGAGATACAAGGTTTTCTTTCCGTCGAATCTCTAAGGAATCTGCAACAAAAACTACACCGTCTACATTTTTTAGGACCAGTTTTCTGGTGGAATTATATTTTGCCTGTCCAGGTACGGTATAGAGTTGGACCTTGACGTCACAACCTCTGATTTTACCCAAGCCGAGTGGAAGAAAATCAAAAAAGAGGGTACGATCACCCTTGGTGTTTATGGAAACCAGCTCGCTATCTGTATATTTTTTTCCCGCTTTAAAAATATATTCCAAGTTGGTTGTCTTTCCACTTCGACCAGGGCCATAATACACAATCTTACATTCAATGACTCTATCTTTAGGATTGAATACAGCCATAAATCTTATAATACGCTTTTAATACCCTTTCTATAAAATAAGGGCTAAAAATCTTCATCCTCTTTAACCCAAATACGTGAGCTGAAACTGATAGTCTTTCCAGGTCAGTGATTACACACCATTTATTGTGATATCCAACGCATGATCCCCGCGCCTCGGGCCGGACGTTATTACTTTCAGTGCGGAAACCGTTCCCCTAGCATTGAATATAGCTATAGGGGAAAAACACTTCATCTCCGACAGTCTGATTCCAGTCTTGAAAGCATTCGCCAAATCTCTCTGTTGAGCTGATAAAATAATACTAATTTTATTCCCTAACTGAAATGTGACTTCAAACTCCACTATTTCACCCTTACGAAGGCCATTCGGTAATTGGACGCTCACTGAAGATATATCAATAATTTCGCCCTCTTTTCCTTCAGGTTCGCCTTCTTCGGCAAGAGCTTCATCCATCATTGGAAGATCAACTTTGATTTCCTGTTTTTCTAATGTATTCTCAAGAAATGTTCGTATGTATTTAAGATCACTTCTGGAGAATGTTTCTTGAGACACCCATTGTGTAAATTGCTCAATAGCCGCATCCGGTGAAGAAACTGCCATGTGACACATGAGGCTATTCTTGGCTGCCACCACAGGCATTTTCCCCTCCTCTATTAGTCTTTGAAATTCTTCTAACGCTTTTTGGCATTGACCAAACTTTGCCAGAGCAACAGCTCCTTCGATTGCGGCCATGTCTTTATCTTTTGAAGATGAAAATAATCGACTGATAAGCCCCTGTTCTTCTTCAGACAGCGTGGGTGTCTCTATAGATTTATCTATCTCATCCAGATCTTTATTTATAATTCGTATTTTGTCTTGAATGGCATCTATTAGTTTTTTGTCCTTTACATATTTTTCATCATGTTGAATAAATGCCAGGATCTCTTGGTATTTTTCTTTAGCCTCTTCAAAGAGGCCCTGTTTTTCATAAAGTGCAGCTTCTTTTATCAAAGACTTTATTCTTTCCTTTTCAGACATTGAATTCCCTCACCAAACACTCAACTACATTCTCAATCAAATCCTTCACATTATGTTATGTTTTGCTGCCTCCTGAACATTAAGATGTATTGTTTAAAAAACACTTGCTTTTCTTCATCCATCTCTATGAACTCAATTCCAGATTCAAACTTGCCATCGGCTCGTTTCCTGGAATGGGCAATCTTTCCCTTGAAATCCATAAGTTCAT
>Ga0307431_1001814_pt1 | contig 11867 bp, 11 predicted proteins | sample SalMarWE160170MG_FD_202155 | JGI IMG/M metagenome (GOLD analysis project Ga0307431, IMG submission 202155) | Salt marsh sediment microbial communities from the Plum Island Ecosystem LTER, Massachusetts, United States - WE1603-170 | ecosystem: Environmental > Aquatic > Marine > Intertidal zone >...
GTGCTCATGGCGGCCTCGATTATTTCATCGGTTGCTCCATCGGCCAAACCACAACCTTCACAAAATCAAAAGACAAAATTGAATGTTGTAACAACACTACCTGACTATGCCTTTTTCACCGAGTTTATAGGGGCGCAACGCGTCTCAGTAGAAGCCATCGTTCGGGGAGACCAGGATGCGCATTTCATTCGTCCCAAGCCATCATTTGCCACTGCATTGCGAAACGCCGATGTCCTTATTACCACCGGTCTGGACTTGGAGTTGTGGATACAAACGGTCATTGACAATTCCGGGAACAGCAGAATACGAAGCGGACAAAAAGGTTATGTTGCAGCGGCTACAGGGATTAACCTGCTCGAAAAGCCTTCGGTATTTTCGAGAGCAGAGGGCGGCGTTCATATCCATGGAAATCCACATATTACCTGCAGCCCGGTAAATATGAAAACCGTTGCCCGTAACATAACGACCGGATTAATCAACAATGATCCGGCAGGTAAGGAAATCTACCTGCGTAACCTTGAAAAATTACATCGGCAAATTGATGAACGTTTATTCGGCGACGAGCTTGTGGAAATGCTTGGCGGGGATACACTATGCAGCCTTGCCGAACAGGATAGGCTTATACCTTTTCTAAAAGAGCAGAGTTACGAAGGAAAGCAACTGATTGAATCTCTCGGCGGCTGGGTGAAAAAAATGGCCCCACTAAGGGGGACGCCGATTGTGACCTACCATAAAAACTGGATTTACTTTGTCAAACTTTTCGGACTTGAGGAAGCCGGAACCATAGAACCCAAGCCTGGAATACCGCCCTCGCCGAAGCATGTGACTAATCTTATTAATCTCATGCAGGAAAGGAAAATAGGGATAATTCTCGCAGCAAACTATTTCGACGAACAAAAGATAAAAACAGTTGCATCAAGAACCAACGCAGAAGCAGTTATTGTTCCTATATACGTGGGCGGAAAGGCGGATATTGTAGATTATTTTGAACTTGTGGATTATTGGGTGAATGAACTGTTGAAGGCCGCTCAAAGAAAAAACCTTATAAAAAATCCTGACTAAAGAACAGATGATATGAATACGGAAATGATAAGATTCTTCTCGGTTCAAATAGCGTTAATCGCCGTGGTACTAATCCTTCACACGTATATAGGCCTGCATATAATCAGGCGAACGTTGATATTTTCCGACCTTGTGCTCGACCAGTTGGCGGCATTTGGCGCTCTTGCAGCGATAGCATTAGGAATAGAATACGGCACATTCCAGTCATATATCGCTTCGATGATGGTAGTACTTCTGGGTGCGATATTATTAGCCATGATAAAACCGAAGAACCCCGCCATACCCCGCGAAGCAGTTATAGGTATTATGTATGCGCTTGCTTTGGTTGCCTGCCTTTTGTTATCGGATAAACTCCGCGGTGGAAGCGCCTATGTTACCAAGACGCTTTCCGGCTCCATGTTATGGGTGACCTGGCCTCTGGTCTGTGTAACATCTGTTGTATATATTTTGCTCCTGTTTTTTCATTATAAATTCCGGCATAAATTCATTTCGCTTGTAGAAAATCCACAGATGGTTGGAAATGAGAGATTCTGGGATTTTCTTCTTTTTACAACTCAGGGAATTATTACGGTATTAATCGTTCCCATAGCGGGCGTATTGTTAGCTTACGCATTTTTGATGATACCGGCGGCCATTGCAGCTATGTTCACTAAGAAATGGGCCGGAGCGGTGCTCATTGGATGGAGCGCAGGTTTTGCAGCCTGTTTAATGGGTCTTTGTTCATCGTACTTCTTTAATCTGCCTTATGGTCCGAGCCTGGTTTTATTTTTGGGCGTATTTTTTATTTGTGCGGCGGTCATAAGCATCCTGCTTCGTAGAAAGGCGATTGTTTAATAAGAGGGACCATGGATATGTCACAATTGATTCAAATAATAGGTTTGCCTTTTCTCGCATGTATCCTAATGGGTTCTGTTTTGGGATATCTGGGCATACACGTGCTTAAAAGAGAGGTTATATTTGTTGATATTGCACTGGCCCAGGTAGCCGCTGTTGGTGCTATCGTCTCCCATCTTGCCTTCGAGGCACATGAAGGTTCGTTGCTCTCTTATGTATGTTCGCTGTCGGCGGTTTTTGTTGTGGCAGCTTTTTATGCCGTCTCTCGAATCAGTATAGTTCAAATTTCCCTTGAGGCTGTTATCGGTATTTCCTACGCAATCGCTGCAGCGGCGGCTTTGTTTCTTGTCGGAATAGCGCCGGGTGGACATATCCACATACAGGAAATACTATCCGGCAGCCTCCTCTGGACGAGCCGGCGGGATGTTATCTCAGGCTTGCTGCTCTTTTCAATAGCAGGCATTTGTTTCTATCTTTTTCGAAAGCCGTTAATCAGCATATCAAACAATTACCAGCAGATTCAAAAGAATAAAACCAGGGTGGTGTTCTGGGATTTAGCTTTTTATCTGCTGCTTGGTGTTGTCATTACATTCTCGGTTCAGATGGGAGGTATTGTCGTGGTTTTTGCTTATTTGATAATACCGGCAACAATATCATTAATTTTCACTACGCGACTTGTGCCACAGTTGATAATTATCTGGACAGCAACTGTTATTGCATCGATATCAGGTCTATTGTTTGCCTATTATCTTGATTTCTCAATTGGTCCGGCTATTGCATTGTTCCTGGGAATCGAATTGGTAATAGCTGCCCTTTGTCATCGCAAATCCAAACCGGTGGCTCTGTAATATTTCTAATGGATAGGCTTAGAATTGGATAAATGAATCCGCATCTATATAGAAGGGACATACAAAAGCCGTTATGTTACTCGCCTTTTAAGAGCTGGACAACTTCCTGAGCGTTCGCCGCAGAACAAAGGGCTTTACATAAACTCTTCGATTGGGCAAGTTTTGCTATTTCTGCGAGGGCTTCAACGTGCGGGCCCGACATGCCCGGCGGCGCAAGAAGCAGGAATATTAACTTCGCCGGCTGCTTGTCCAACGAATCGAAGTCAATCCCTTCAGGGGCGATTCCAATGGCAAGTTTCAATCTGGAGACAGCATCGGTTTTTGCATGAGGTACGGCGATTCCATCTGTTAATCCGGTGCTTTGTTTATCTTCGCGATCCTGTACCGCTTTGAGTGCAGAATCTACATCGTTTATTTCTTCGGCGTTTTTTAATTTCTGGACGAGTTCACGCAGGACGTCCGGTTTATCCTTCGATTCCAGAGGTATCTTAATAATTTTCTCAACAACAAGGTCAATTAAAGCCATTCAACAGTTCTCCTGAAAATCCGGTATTATAATATAAAGAAATATTTATTCAACATTAATATTATGCCAGTGATTCGTACATCTCCCAGACCCTGTCCGGGTCTTTAACGATTAAAACAGAACAGGAAACCAAACGCATCGCCCGTTCGCTTTCATCATAAAATTCATCCCTTCTGCTCCTTATTCGAGACAATTCGCCGATGACCAGAAGGTCAATTTGCATTTCCTTGACGGAATCGGAGATTTCCTTGTTCACATTTCCGCTGCTGAGTTTTTTAGTAATCGCTACACCTTTTGCAACAGCCAGCTCGTTGACATAATTAAGATAGCGTTCGGCGTCCGCTTCCATATCATGTTCATATTCGAGCTGCTCATCCTGAAGGAATATCCTTGCCTTGAGAAGGTCGTCCATTGCCCTGGTATTAATTACATAGTGAGCGATAAGCTCGGCGCCGGAGAAGGAGGCCAGGCATATTGCATACTGGGCGGCAGTAATAGATTCCTCCGTTCCGTCGATATAAACCATTATTTTTTTTATGGGTTTACTCACGATTTTTCTCCATCGTTTTTTGCCTTTTGCTCTCAAGATTATCCTTAACCATATTCATTAAAATAAACATGTCCCGTTCATTCTCTTCAAGCCTGCTTTCAATATAGCGAACAGCATCTTTCAGGTCCGGGATTGCTATTTTCTCAAGGGCATTGACTTTCCTAATCGTTTTTTTAACTTCATTGGCAAGTCGCAATACCGATATTTTCAACTCTGAGAGCCTGCCGAGCAGCTCGAGGGCTTCTTTGAAAAATTTAATGGAACTATCGATCCAAAAACTCGTTCCCATCGGGCTGTAGTAAGGCGGATGCTCCGTGAATTCGGTTTCCACCACGGGCAGGACTACACCCATAACCCTTCGGGAACGAATTGTAATACCAGTTGTTATATTCACGGCTCCGGTCAGATATTGCACCTTGAGCTTTCCCATATCCAGGACGGCATCTTCGAGGGCCTTGTATGCCTTTGCCAGCGCGCTTTCCACCCGGCTCTGATAATCTACCGTTTGGTCCACCAGGGCCAAAAGCTCAATGATAAGGATATTTCTTTTCTGGTCTAAAAGCTCGTATCCCTGTCGGGCAAAATTCAGATCATTTCTTAATCTGAGTAAGTTCGTTTTTGTCGGTGCATAATTAAGTTGCGCCATAACAAAAGCCTGTTACATTCCGTAGTATTTCTCTATTTCCTCTTCGGTAATTCTGTGTAACTCTTCAACGGGCAAAGCTCTTAAAACTTCCCAGCCTAAATCAAGGGTCTGCTCGATACTTCTGTCTTCATCTTTACTCTGTGAAATAAAGTTTTTCTCAAATTCCCTTCCGAATTCGAGATAATCATGGTCCAGAGGTGTCAGTTCCTCTTCACCGATAACTGAAGCGAGATTACGGACATCTTTTACATAGCTGTATGCTGCGAATAGCTGGCTTGCAAGATGAGGATGGTCCTCTCTGGTCATGCCCTCTCCTATGCCGTCCTTCATTAATCTTGAAAGTGACGGCAGCCCCGCCACCGGCGGATAAATCCCTCTGCCATCCATTTCTCTCTCGAATACTATCTGGCCTTCTGTAATATACCCGGTCAAATCGGGCACCGGATGAGATATATCATCGTTCGGCATTGTCAGAATCGGAAGCAGAGTAATAGAGCCTTGATAACCTTTAATCATTCCCGAACGTTCGTAAAGCTCGGCTAAATCCGAATAGAGATAGCCGGGGTATCCCTTCCGCGATGGAATTTCACCGCGTATAGTTGATATCTCACGAAGTGACTCGCAATAATTCGTCATATCGGTCATAATAACCAGAACATGCATACCTTCGTTAAAGGCCAGATGCTCGGCAAGGGTCAGGGCTGTTCTCGGAGTAATAAGTCGTTCGATTGAAGGATCATCGGCCAGAGAAAGGAAAAGTGCAACCTTATCAAGAACGCCGCTCTCTTCAAAAGAGCGGGTGAAAAATCTCGCCACGTCGTGCTTTACACCCATTGCCGCAAAAACCACAGCGAATTCCGTATCTGTTCCCCGAATTTTCGCCTGTCTTGCAATCTGGGCGGCAAGCTCATTGTGGGGCAGACCATTGCCGGAGAAGATGGGAAGTTTCTGACCCCTGATAAGAGTATTCATCCCGTCGATGGCCGAAATTCCAGTCTGTATGAAGTCACGGGGATACTCTCTTGCGGTTGGATTGATGGCCATTCCATTTACATCCAGCTCGATATCGCTTCGTTGCGGCGGGCCTCCGTCGATAGGACGTCCCAAACCATTAAATACCCGCCCCAGCATTTCTTTTGAAACGGAGATTGTAAGCGGTTTGCCGGAGAACCGTATTCGTGTCCCGGGCAGTGTCAGGCCGATTGTCCCTTCGAATATCTGCGCGACAACGAAACTGGTTGACGATTCCAGCACGATTCCCATCCGCGGAGTCCCCTGCCGGTCAACGCACTCGATAAGCTCTCTGTATCCCACCGGGTGAGTTTTACTGACAAAAACAAGAGCTCCCTCAATTCTGTCGACGCCGATATATTCTCGGCCGGATAATAGACTTCTATTTGTTCTTGCATCAGGCATGTAGCGCCTCCAGTTGATCCATTGAACGTTCCAGGCGGGCTTCGATTTTATCAAGCTCAGAGAGATTCTCGTTCGATATTGAAAATTTCATTTTTGCAATGTCCTGATATACCTTCATTTTTCTTAATTTAATAAGAGTTGTGCCTTTTTTAATCGCTTCCGAGCCGCGTTTCCAGTAAATGACAATAATATGCAGCATTTTTGCCTGTTTCTGAACGGTTGAAAAGGTGTCAATCTTATCGTAGGCATTTTGTTGTAAAAAGGCGTTCTTAAATAACGTACATATCTCCAGAATAAACCGCTGCGAATCGGGCAATGCATCCGGTCCGACCAGTTTGACCACCTGTTGAAGCCGTACTTCCCTATGCAGAAGCTCCATTATTTCCGTCCGGTCGGAAAGCCATTCGGGGCCGACTTGTTGAGTCCACCATGAAGCCATTTCATTGAGGTATTCACTGTAGCTGTCGATCCATGAGATTGCCGGGTAATGTCGGGCGTTGGCAAGGTTCCGATCGAGGGCCCAGAAGCAGCGAATAAATCTTTTCGTATGCTGGGTGACAGGCTCTGAAAAATCGCCGCCGGGAGGTGATACCGCTCCAATAACCGTAACGGAACCGTGGTCGCCGTTTAGCGTTTCCATCGAGCCTGCGCGTTCGTAGAACTCGGCGATTTTTGTCGGCAGATATGCAGGAAATCCTTCTTCGGCCGGCATTTCTTCCATGCGACCTGACAATTCGCGAAGTGCTTCCGCCCAGCGTGAGGTTGAATCGGCCATAACAGCGACATGGAGACCCTGGTCTCTGAAATATTCCGCTATTGTTATTCCGGTGTAGATGCTCGCTTCTCGCGCTGAAACAGGCATATTTGAAGTATTTGCAATCAGGATAGTGCGTTCCATGAGCGAACGGCCGCTTCTGGGGTCTATCAGTTTTGGAAATTCGGTCAGCACATCGGTTATCTCGTTGCCTCTTTCACCACAGCCGATATAAACAATCAAATCAGCGTCACACCATTTTGCCAGTGCCTGCTGTGTCATTGTTTTCCCGGTGCCGAATCCGCCGGGAATGGATACGGTCCCTCCTTTAGCAACGGGAAAGAGTGTATCAATAACTCGCTGTCCGGTGACAAGCGGAATATCCAGAGCAAGGCGTCCCTTTGTCGGACGCTGGATACGGATAGGCCATCTGTGCATAAGGAAAAGTTCTTTTTTATGCGAATCTTCCGTTGTCAATACCGCAATGACATCTTCCACTGTATAGTCACCTTCCGGCACAATCGATTCGAGAATACCATTGTACATAGGTGGGACGAGAATTTTATGGAGGACTTTTTCAGTCTCCTGAACTGTCCCGAGAATCATCCCTGCTGAGATTTGCCAGCCCTGTTCGACAGAGGGTACAAAATGCCATTTCGTCTGTCTGTTAAGTGAAGGAACTGATATTCCCCGCCTGATATATATATCCGAAATATCCCGGATAGTTTCAAGAGGTCTCTGGATGCCGTCATAAATTGTGCCGACCATTCCCGGACCAAGCTCAACCGAAAGCTGCATCCCCGCTCCGTAAACAGGATCATAAGGAGCGATTCCTGTTGTATCTTCATAGACCTGAATGACGGCACTGTCAGTTTCGAGCTTGATTAGCTCGCCGATAAGGTTTTCCTCGCCGACCCGGACCAGTTCGAACATCTCGGCGTCGGTGATTCCCATAACTTCCATGACCGGGCCGTTAATGCGCTTTACCTTTCCAATTATCCTGTCATTCATTGTTATTCTTTTCTGCTGTCAGCAAATAGGTTCTCGTATATCAGCATTCGAATTTCACGCTCTTTTCTTTGAATGCGTGTTTTTACCTGATTATTATAAGCCGTATGTCCGTCGGAAGCGGTTACAACAACTCCTTGTCTTTTTAAGGGTACTGCATCGGCCAATCGCAGCGTTATCTTCCTGCCGGTTTTTGTTTGGATTTTTTCCGCTACCGCTGAAATCAACTGGTCATTGATTAAATTCCGTTCCTCTTCCGAAGCGTTGATTTGTGCCGACTCCGTATCCAGACCGATAGCCGCCTCTGTAATCCAGTTTATAAGTACATCCCGATAGTTTGTGTCATCGATCATTGAATTTATCTTCTGTTCTACCCGGTCCTTTATCTCCTGCATAATAGAATCCTGAATACGCATGGAACGGCGTTTTAACTCAAGCTTGAGACCGGAAGATATCTTCTTTTTTATCGCCTCAGCCTGCTCCTGTGCTTCTTTGCGGGCATCTTCCAATAGAGATTCGATTTTCTTCTCGGCGTATTTTCTTTTTTCAACGGCCTGGTTTTCCGCTTGTTTGATTATTTCCTGCTCCTCTGCGTGGGCATCGGCTTCAATACCTGAAATAAGGGCGGATTTTTCTTTTTCTGATGATTCCATAAGTCCTTACGTCTTTTTCGAATATATTCTATTTTTTTGGTCTCTTAAATGCATAAAAGGTACACTTGTCATAATTTGATTCCGATTGCCGTATTGACCATTTCTTTAATTCCGGGCCTGTCCGGAGTCGTACCGTTTCTGTCCGGAATTTCTACAACCAGCGGAAAATTTTCGGTGAAAAGGTAACGATTAATAATCGGGCGTATCATATCTGCAATCCGTTCGGTAATAATAATGATACCGGTCTCCTTGTTATCGAGTGATTCCTGAAAAGCGCGTTGTGCTTCGTCTGCATTTGTCACAACTTTTCCAGGGATGCCCAGAATCCCGAAACCAAGAGCCGTATCCTCGTCGCCTATAATTGAATATTTCATCGTATCGTTATACTTTGCCGAGAATCATCAAAGCCGTTATAAAACCGAATACAACAATTCCCTCTGCGAGCCCCACAAAAATCAGGGCCTGGCCCGCAATCTGCGGTTTTTCAGCAACAGCACCCATCGCAGCGGCACCGACATGGGATATTGCAATACCGGCACCGATAGCACCAAGACCAAAAGCAGTGGCTGCTGCGATAAGGGCATATTTCAACCCCTCGACATTCGCCGAAGTTTTTTCCTGCTGCAAGGTCTCCTGGTCACCAGAACCCTGGGCGAATGAGCCGGTACAGAAGACGGTTGTAATTATCGCCATCACAGTGAACAGTACAATCAGACTTTGTGTAATTTGTAATTTTAATTTCTTCCTTACGTCGTCCACAATATTCCTTCCTTTCTTATTTGTAACCGCTGTTCAAAGAAATTGGTGTATATAACTTTCCCGTTCCGTGAAAGAATTTTGTAAAGAACTCATAATAACTAAGCCTTAACGCCTGTACCGTCGCGGTGAGACCTTCCAGACCTATTACCAGCATGTTTCCAAGGATAAGAATCACAATAGAGTTAACTCCTGAAGTCATATTTGCAAGGGTAAAAAAGGAAATCATCAAACTGACATGTGCAATACCCAGTCCAGCTACTCGCATGAAAGAAAGCGTGTTGGAAAGATATCCACTGAAAATCTCGAGGAGCTCGACAACCCATTGCATTAAGAAATTCAGGATTATAAATGGATTGAAATTTTGTGAGCTCTGGTGTTTTAAATAATGATAGGGTTCCTTGATAAATAATAACAACGCGGGCAAGACCACCAGAATAAATAATACCATACCAGACGGAAATTCCTTGTAATCATGTTTTATCAAATAATATGCTATATATATACCACCGCCATAAATCCATCCCCCAAGAATCCCTCCTTTGTCGAATACCAGCTCCGTCCATTTTCCGGTGCGAATAATATTAATCCAGTTGAACAACAGGCCGAGAAAAATTACGGAGATACCGAAATATATCGTAATCAAAAGTATATCGAAAATATCACTAATAGCCGAATTATCGGCAATATGGCCGGAAACAATACCGTGAAAATCGAACCAGAGCGGGTTAAAAAACGCCACACCGAAATACGAGCCAAAAAGAGCACCGAAGACGATTGATGACAGGCCACACCAGATAATCAGCCATGATAAAGTAAACAGTCCTTGTTTTTCAGAATTTGCCTTAAAATGAAACACACCCAGAACACCGAGCATCACCAGAACCAAACCCTGTCCGACATCAGCAAACATCAATCCGAACATGGCCAGATATAAAGGCATTACGAAAGGAGTCGGATCAATAGTGCCATATTCAGGAATACCGAAATTACTGACAAGCATCTGGAAAGGCGCGAGCACCTTCGGATTATTAAATTGCACAGGCACTTCATCGTCGATGGTCTCTTTTCCTCCAGGTTCTCCCCATTCAAGGTAACAACGGCCGTCACAGGTCGTTTTGATTTCTTCGGCCAGTTTATCTTTTTTCGATGCGGGCAGCCAGCCGGTAAAAATAACGGTTCGGGAAGAGGATTTGAAGTTTGCCTGAATTGTTGAGAAAAGCTCGGTAATCCTCAGATTGACCCATGTCTGTCTGAAATGTTCCTCATGCCTTTTAATCAGGTCTCTGACATTCGTTTCGAGTTTTTTCTGTTCATCAGTTAATGTCTTTAGCTTGGCAGAAACGTCCTTAAATATGTCTTCTTTGACGAACTGTAGCTCATCCGGCATTTCGATATTCGTCCAGCCCACGCCGGAAAGGATTTTGTTAATCTGCTCTTTTTCCCGCTTCATCGATATCAGCAGGTAAAATATCATATCATCTTCTTGCCCAAGCGTTACATTCAACAACGGCAAGCCTCTTAGCTCGTCATCGAGTCTTTTAGCGTTCGAGACGGAGATTTTTCCAGTTTGAATAGCAAGAAAGGAGTGTTTTGCCTTCAGTGGAAGATCGGACAAACCAAGGCCGTAGAGTTCCACCTGCCGTTTGATGTCTTCCAGCTTTAATATTTCCTGCTGGATTGCCCGCTGTCGTTCCCTGATACCGTTCCGTTCTTTGTCTATCTGATCAAGGAAATTTTTCTCTTTTTCAATATCAACAGGCACATGGTTGCTTAACTCGGCCTCTTTCGGCGTGGTGGGTATAATCCCGTTTGTATGCAGGAGCCCTTCTATCCGTCCTCTCAAATCCGTTATTTCCTTTATCGAAGACTGAGAACCTGCGGTTGAAAGATTTTCGAGTTTTTTGCCTTCGATTTCAGATGTGTTGATAAATTGCATCACTCCTTCGCGAAGAAGTACTTCGGTGACACTCTGAGAATCCCTTCCCAGAACAATTGCAAATAGTTGTGTCATCTCGGTGGTAAACATCATATCATACTCTCAATCGACTGCTGTTGTATGTCATATTTCTTGGCATTCAGGATTGTCCTGATTTTTTTCAACTCGTTCCTTTTCAATATGAAATATGAAAGGATAATCCCAACCGTAAATGGATACCCCGACAGGATACGCTGTACTTCCTGTTTCATAATCTCTTCCAGTATCCGGTGGATAAGAAGCAGTCTTGATGTACTTTCCGAGGTCTGTGAGGATAAGAGCGCCGACAATCCCGGATATTTACCTTTGACAAAACCCTGAAGTATGGGCGTGACGTTTTGTGCGTGGTATAAATCGCCGATGATTGTCTTGTTAAGATTAAAACCTCCCGGCACAATCGTAGCCAGAACCGCTTCAAGAGGCAAATCGTAGAAGTTCTTCAGTCGAATAATCCAGTTGATGTTCTGCAGATCAATCTCCACCCCTGTTAGTCTGAGGGCTATCGTTCGGTCTTTGTGGTCCAGTTTTTTAATCGAGGACAGAAGATTGTCGTAATAGAAATGATCAAAGGCGATTTCCATACGAAATAGAGAGCCCTGCGATTCGACCGTATGACTGTATTTCTTGATAATCTGACTGTACGGAGTCCCTTCGCAGACACCGGCAATCTCGTCGAAGTTATCAGCATTGATGATTATATCCATCGGTATCCGATGAATAATCGGATCGTATAATATATAGTGTATGTTGGAGTCAACCGGAAGTTTTCGGATTTTCCTGTCGAAATAAATCCTTACAGCATTTTTAAGATTGTCTATTTCAAACTGATACAGTAA
>Ga0307431_1001817_pt1 | contig 11836 bp, 13 predicted proteins | sample SalMarWE160170MG_FD_202155 | JGI IMG/M metagenome (GOLD analysis project Ga0307431, IMG submission 202155) | Salt marsh sediment microbial communities from the Plum Island Ecosystem LTER, Massachusetts, United States - WE1603-170 | ecosystem: Environmental > Aquatic > Marine > Intertidal zone >...
CCTTGAGTTATCGAATAAGGCAACGAGGGTTAAATTTTATCGTGGTGAATTTTATAACGGAGTTTTTGACACCACAAGATATCAGTTACTTGAAACTTATAACGGGAAAGCCTCTTTTGATCTCAAAAAAACAGGATCCGCCCAGGCTGATTATGTGGGAGTAATTGCTGTAATCCTGACAAGATTCAGTAATAACTATCTGGCATATAAAGAGATTGAGTTACCCTATAACGATCTTAAATAAGAAGGATTAAGATGTTAATCCGGTCAGCTCACTTCATAAAGAGCAGCCTGTCAATTGAACAATGTCCTGCACCGGAAAAACCTGAATTTGGATTTATAGGAAGATCAAATGTAGGAAAATCATCATTAATCAATCTGCTTACCGGTCAGCCGCGATTAGCAAAAATATCCGGCCAGCCGGGCAAAACAAGAACTATAAACCATTTTGCCATTAATGAAAGCTGGTTTATGGTCGATCTGCCGGGTTATGGTTACGCCAGAGTACCAGTCAGACTCAGAGAAAACTGGGTACAATCAGTTGAGAAATATATTCTTAACAGGAAAAATCTTGTTTGTCTTTTCGTCCTCATCGATTCCAGGCTTTCTCCACAAAAATCAGACCTTGCGTTTATGGAGTTTCTGGAAATCAATCAAATCCCGTTTGCCAGGATTTTCACAAAAAGTGATAAACTCTCAAAATCCGTGCTTGAAAAAGCTATATCGCTATATAACAATGAAATGCTGAAAAACCGGGGATCACTTCCCGCAACTTTTATCACTTCGTCAACTAAAAGAACAGGAAGAAGTGAGATACTGAATTACATAGAAAATCTGTTAACAAATTTTCAAATAATATCCGATATTGGTCGGATTTTTTAATTTTGTAGGATCAACAAATAAGAGTTCAAATCAACAAAATCTTAGAAAAATGTATGGAAAGGCACCAATGAAAATATTCTCCTGCAGAGCTTCTAAAAACCTGGCTCAGAAAATAGCATATGAATTAGGTATTGAACTTGGAAAAAGTTCTGTAACTGAGTTCAACGATGGTGAATTTCAACCATGCTTTGATGAGTCTGTAAGAGGAGAAATGGTATTCATTATCCAGTCGACAAATCCGCCTGCCGATAACCTTTTTGAACTGCTTCTGATGATTGACGCTGCAAAAAGAGCCTCTGCATACAAAGTGATCGCTGTTATTCCGTACTATGGATTTGCCAGACAGGACAGAAAAGACCGGCCAAGAGTCTCTATCGGTTCCAAGTTGTCAGCCGATCTGCTCAGTACCGCTGGTGTTGACAGGGTTATAACCATGGATCTTCATGCCGACCAGATACAGGGTTTCTTTAATGTTCCGGTCGATCACCTCTTCGGTTCAGCAATATTTGCTCCATATATCGAAAATCTTAAACTTGATAACCTTACAGTATCCGCTCCCGATATGGGAGGATCAAAAAGAGCCAACGCTTATTCCCGCCATCTTCAGTCAGAAATGGTGTTATGTTATAAACTTCGTAAGAAACCCAATGTAGTTGAAGAAATGTCTATAATAGGGGACGTGGAGAACAAAAATGTAATTATTGTCGATGATATGGTAGATACTGCAGGAACACTGGTTCTTGCAGCTGAAAAGATGGAGAAACACGGTGCTAAAAGTATCAGAGCTTTTGCTACTCACCCTGTTCTGTCAGGAGACTCAGTTGAGAGAATCGAAGCTTCACCTATTGAGGAACTTGTGGTAAGCGACTCAATTCCCCTGCCAAGACAATCCAATAAAATAAAGGTGCTTTCGATAGCTGAGATCTTCGCAAGAACCATCCAGGCAGTCAATCTTAATCAATCGATAAGTACAAATTTTGTATTCTGATACCTTTATCCTATATTTGCAAGCCAAATTTTTAATAATTACTAAACGTGTAATGGGGAGTTATTATATTTATAACTCTTAGTAGCACAATAACTTGCAGGAAATGAAAACAATTGACATTAAGGGGTCGTTCAGAAAAGAACTGGGGAAAAAAAGCGCCAGACAACTGAGGAAAGCAGGAAATGTTCCCTGTGTTATTTATGGGAAAGATGAAAACAGTCACTTCTATGCACATGAAAACAGTTTTTTGAATCTTATTTATACACACGAAAGTCATCTGGTCAGACTGAATATTGACGGGAAAGAGTATAAAGCTGTTCTTAAAGATACCCAGTTTCACCCGGTTACTGATAAGGTCATTCATGTTGACTTCATTGAGGTTCTCGATAATAAACCGGTAATCATCAACATCCCGGTTGTGATAACCGGGGAATCAGTCGGAGTTAAGGCAGGTGGCAAACTCAGAATTAAGAAAAGAAGCCTGAAGGTAAAAGGGTATACTGATGATCTTCCTGAATATCTTACAATTGATATTACCGATGTTAAGATCCATCAATCGATAAAAGTGGAAGACCTTATCTATGACAAACTTGAATTACTCGACCTGAAAATTACCACAGTCCTGACAGTCGCCATATCACGTGTTGCTCTGAAAACCGAAGAAGAAGAGGCTGTAGAACAAATTGCTGCCGAAGGTGCTGAAGCCGCTGAAACACCTGCTGAAGAATAGAAATTATACGTATCCGATTTATAAAGTCAGGTACAATGAAATATCTGATAGCTGGACTGGGAAACATTGGTGAAGAGTATAAAGAAACCCGGCATAATATAGGGTTCAAAGTATTGGATACCATGGCCCGTGCATCCAATACCAGTTTTACAGACAGACGTTATGGTGCTGTATGTGAAATAAAAATTAAATCCCGGACCTTTATCCTCCTTAAGCCTTCCACCTTCATGAACCTTAGCGGGAATGCCGTAAATTACTGGCTTAAAAAAGAGAAAATTCCGTTGGAAAACCTGCTGGTTATTGTTGATGACATCGCCCTGCCTCTGGGGAGTATAAGAATGAAACCTAAAGGAAGTGACGGTGGGCATAACGGATTGGCACACATTAATTCAATTCTTTCAACAACTGAATACACAAGGATAAGAATCGGCATTGGCAACGGCTTCAGGAAAGGCTCCCGGGTAAACTATGTCCTTGGCAACTGGAGCCCTGAAGAAGAGAAAATTATTGAAGAAAGGATCGCCATTGTAATCGAGATGATTAAATCTTTCACAACGGTTGGAACGGAATTAACCATGACATACTTCAATAAAGCCGGTAAAATCACATTCCCGGAAAAAAGAAACAATACAACGAACAACGGGTAATAATACAAATTCTGATGGCTGAAGATAGACCGGTGCGTATAGACAAGTTTCTCTGGGCGGTAAGGATCTATAAAACCAGAAATATGGCATCTGAAGCATGCAGAAAAGAAAGAGTGATAATCAATAATATCCCGGTCAAACCATCGCGTATAGTTGCCGTAAACGATATCCTCATTATAAAAAAACTTCCGGCAATATATACCTACAAAGTAATGGCACCTGTAGAAAAGCGGATTGCAGCTAAAATGGTCCCGGATTTTATCGAAGATATGACACCAGAAGAAGAAAAATTAAAACTCTTCATTAAAAGCTCATTCGGAAATAGTTACAGAAAAAAAGGATCAGGTCGTCCAACCAAGAAAGAAAGAAGGAGTATAGACAAGCTCAAATCCGGACTTAATACGTTATAAAAGGTAGTATAAAGACCCATTATTGTTACTATAAATAATTTAAGTAAACCGGGTTTCAAAAAAAGCTGCTCATTTTTTTTAACTTGCATCTTAAACTCTTACTATTACCGGTTTTTCAGAGATGCAGACGAATTAATTTTTTCATTTCACATGGGCAGGGAAAACATTGAAAAGTATTCGGCCCGATATGCATTACTCAAGCATGCGGTTGGATTCTGGCACAGCAAAATATATTACAGGAAAGTGATCGTTCTTGGCCGGGAAAATATTAACCCTGATCATCATATCATTTTTTCCCCAAATCATCAGAATGCCCTCATGGATGCTCTTGCAGTCCTTTTTACTCATAAAGGACAACCTGTTTTCCTTGCCCGGGCTGATATTTTCGGAAAAAAAGCAATAGCTTCAATTCTGTATTTCCTGAAAATCCTCCCGGTTTACAGGATCAGGGATGGTTTCAACACTCTTAAAGCTAATGATGAGATTTTTCTGAAGACCATTGATGTGCTGAAAAACAAAAACGGACTGGTAATTCTTCCCGAAGGTGATCATGTCGGTTACAGAAGACTCAGACAACTGAAAAAAGGTATTTGCAGAGTATCTTTTCAGGCTGAAGAGGCAACCGGCTTCAGCCTTATGATCAGGATTATCCCGGTAGGGATAGAGTACTCCAACTACAGCAGATTCAGACAGGTACTTACAGTTGTATACGGAAAACCCGTCGAAGTAACCGAATTCTACCGGATATTCAAAGAGAGCCCCGAAAAGGCTCTTAATGAACTCCGAAACAAGCTCTCTTATGAAATGAAAAGGATTATGGTTCACATTGAATCAGAAGAGGATTATGAAGCAATTGATGAACTGAGAAGTATAATTAACGGCCGTTTCAGCGATGACATCAAGTTTCCCAAACTCTTCAGAGACAGAATTCTTATCGACAAACTGAATCGTACAAAAGGTGCTGACCCGGAGGTTTACGACAGGATCTGCTACCTGAGCCTCCGGATAAAGCAAAAAGCCAGAGAACTTAAAACAAGTTACAGGCTCCTGGATCAGAAAAAGTATCCTCCCGGCTGGCTGATACTCGGATTATGCGGCTTACTGATCACATTCCCCATTTTTCTTTTCGGAAATATCTTCACATTGACCTTTCTTACAATACCGGAATTTAAAGTAAGGAAAATCAAGGATTTGCAGTTTCGCAGCTCAATCAGATTTGGAACTTCACTTGCCCTTGCATTCATATTTTTACCAATATATCTGATACTCTCGATGATCATATTTTCTCCTTGGTGGATAGCTCTGTTTATTTTCCTCACCATCCCTGCCGCAGGCATCTTCGCCTGGAATTATAATATACTGTTCAGAAGGATCATCGGGGGATTCAGAATCAGAGACTATATCAGAAACAGGAACAAGGATTACTCCTTACTCAAAAATAACCATGAGGAATTATTGAGCCTGGTTAACAGCTTCCAGAATGAATAAAAACAAGATGTTCAAAGGTAAGACAGCCTGGATTACCGGAGCATCATCGGGAATCGGGGAAGCACTTGTTTATGAATTTGCGGGAAGAGGATCTATTGTTATAGCATCATCCAACGATGAGGCAGGCCTTCAGAAAGTTAAAGAAAGATATAGTGAGCTTTCCGGCAGGATTAACTGCGTACCTTTCGACCTCTCCGATACATCGGAAATTGATAATATTGTTAAACAGCAGATTCAGATATTCGGAAGAATCGATTTTTTGCTTAATATTGGCGGAATAAGCCAGAGAGCAAGGATAGATGAAACTCCGCTCTGGCTTGACAGGAAAATATTGGAGATCAATTATTTTGGAACGATAGCACTCACAAAAGCAATTTTGCCGTCCATGATTCGCCAGAGATCCGGTCATATTCTTGCAACCAGCAGTATATCAGGCAAGTTCGGCTTTCCTTTACGGTCAGCATACTCTGCTTCAAAACACGCTATTCATGGATTCTTCGAGACTCTTTACCTGGAGAATAAGAAATTTAACCTGAGATCATCAGTGATCATCCCCGGAAGAGTAAAAACAAATATATCATTCCATGCCCTTAACAACGAAGGTAAAGAACACGGGAAAATGGATGAGGGTCAGGCAGCGGGTCTGTCACCTGAAAAAGCTGCAAAAATTATAGTCAGAGGAATAATCAGGAATAAAAGGGAGATCATTGTCGGAAGAGGTGAGCTGATGTTAATGTATATAAGAAAATATTGCCCTTCACTGTTCTTCAGGATTGCTGACAAGATAAACCCAAAATAATTAATTTTTTTAGAATGAAAGAATATTTAATCTGTGGAATTCAGCAAATGGGAATCGGAGTCCATGATCTGAAAGAGGCCTGGCAATGGTATATTGACATGTTTGGAATGGATTGCAGGATATTTGAAGAAGAAGCTCAAGCAATGCTGATGCTTCCATTTACAGGGGGAGAACCAAGAAGGAGACATGCAGTGCTGGCCGTAAATCTGCAAAGTGGCGGGGGATTTGAAATATGGCAGTATAAAGGAAGGGAACCTGTGTCTAAAGAGGAAGAGATCAAAATAGGAGATCTTGGTATCCTTGTCTGCAAAATGAAAGTGAAGAAGATTGACCAGGCTTATGCCTTTTTTCAGCAAAACGGAACGCATTTGCCGGGCAGTCCTGTGAACGATCCTGCCGGCAATAAAAGTTTTTTCTTAAAAGACCCTTTTGGAAATATTTTCCAGATGGTTGAAGCTGAAGACTGGTTCATGGATGAAAAAAAAATAACAGGGGGATCGTATGGGGCTATCATTGGTGTTTCAGATATCGAAAAATCGAAGGTTATCTATTCTGAAATCCTCGGTTATGATGAGACGGCTTACGATCTGACAGATGTTTTCCCCGATCTGCAGGCTATCCCCGGAGGTGATAAGAAATGCAGAAGAGTACTGCTGAAAAGATCCAGACCATTTACCGGGCCATTCAGTAAAGTTCTCGGACAGAGCATCATTGAGCTTGTAAGTACACCCGGGTATTCCGGTAAGAAGACTTATGAAGGGCGTTTCTGGGGAGATCCCGGATTCATACATTTATGTTACGATATCAGGAATATGGATACCTTGAGAGAAGTCTGTGAAAGCAAAGGATTTCCCTTTTGTATTGACAGTATGAAAAGCCACGCCGGTAACAGTTTTGATATGGGAGAAGCAGCCGGTCATTTTGCATATATTCAGGATCCTGACGGAACCCTGATAGAATTTGTTGAAACCCACAAAATGGCAATATTAAAAAAGCTGGGATGGTATCTTGATTTACGTAAACGAGACTCACACAAACCACTTCCGGGATGGATGTTAAGAATTCTCAGATATTCCAAGATTAAAGGCCGACTTTAGCTGTATTTTCCACCTCACGAAATACCCTCATCAGGTTACCTCCCCATATTTTGGCTATATCTGATCTGGAATATCCCCGGCGTAACAATGCCTGCATGATCTATTCCTATTACCTGTACCACATGGTCAATATGGTCAACAACATCTTTAACTGTTGCAAGTTTTTCATACCTCTTCTGCGCTTCCCTGTATTCATCACGCATTTGTTTCTTCATCTCCTCTGAAATAGCATTGTACTCCCCGTACTTTGCACGAATATCTTTCAGCCTGGCATCAAGCTCAGGATTGGGTTCCGGAGGTTTGATATAATTACTGAGTATACAGATCTGAATTACTCCTCTGTTTTCCTTAAGGGAAAGGAGCATATCATCCGTAAGGTTACGGGGGCTTTCACACAGGGCACGGCATGACGAATGTGAGGCAATTACCGGTGCTCTGGAGACTTTCAGAACATCATAAAACGATTCATCCGAGATATGAGAAACGTCGACCATCATACCCAAACGATTCATTTCCCTTACAACCTCAGTACCGAAGGAGGAAAGACCGTCATGCTCAGGCCCCCTTGGATCAGTGGAAGAATCACATATATCATTATTTCTTGAGTGAGAAAGGGTTATATACCTGGCTCCAAGATCATAATACTGCCCGATCCTGGAAATATCCAGTCCGGCAGGATAACCATTCTCCACGCCAATGAATGCAGCAATCTTCCTCTCTTTTTTCAGCCTGTATGCATCCCCGGGAGTATATGCTATCTCAGCCATTGAAGAATTTTTTTCAACATTTTTATGTATTGCATCAAATATCTCGAGGGCTTTTTTATGAACCATGTTATAAGAGGAGTCATCTCTTGGCCCCTGGCCAATAAAGACCGCAAAGAACTCGGCATCCAGTCCTCCCTCTTTCATCCGGGGAAAATCAACACATCCCTCTTCGTGCCTGACGCCCAGATCATAATCTGAACGGTGAATTTCCATGGGAGTATCACAATGTGTATCCAGGGTAAGTATTGAAGAATGAATCTTGTCTGCCCTTTTTACAAGCTTTTCCTCTTCTGTGCCACAGCCTGAGACTAATAACACCAATAGTAAAATCCCTGTTATTTTCTTCATGATTTTCTGCTTGTTTTTTGTGGCTGCAAGATAATCAAAAATTGTCCTCAGGTTTTCATTATTTCATTGATTTAACACAATTTAACATAGCAAGAAGCCCCGACGCTTTGGTCGGGGCAGCCATGAAAAGAATGGAAAAATTGCTTTTGGACAGTAAAAGCTTCTTCTTAAAGTTTTACAACTTTATATACGTTCGACAGTTTGCCTTTTGACAACTTAAGGTAATAAATCCCGGCAGGCAGATCCTTCAGATTGAACTGCCTGCTGACAGCAGACACTTCAATAACATCATTCTTCACAAACCTCCCCTGGTTGTCCATGATAAATAGTATCATTTCCCTTTCAACAGGTGATTCAAACTGTATATTGACAATATCACTAACAGGATTCGGGTAAACAATTACTTCCACAACAGCTTCAAGAATCTCCTCAACAGCCGTTAAAATAAGCTTCTGCTGAAATCCATGGGTTAACATCAGTTGCCCATCCTGCGATTTAAAAGTAGGAACAATGGCCTCTCCCAGGGTCCAGCTGATAGATAACCCGCCATTACTGTTATTACCACCGGCACTTGCTATAACTTCCTGTCTTGCCTGCTGTCCGACAACCGAAAGTGCAATAATTAATGTGGCTGATAACAATATAAAACGCTTCATTCTGCTATCCTGGCGAAAAACCAACAATATTTGTAAAAATATACTATTTTTTGCCAAAATACAACAAAATCAGATCCAATTTCATCAATGTATTAAAAAAAAGGATAAATCGCCATTTTATAGTGGTTAATAAAATGATGAATGAATAAATATACACTTGTGATGTTGTCAGTTACCGGTGGTATTATTTCCGGACTGGCATGGACTGACTGGTGTACCGGACTTGTTCTGCTTTTCGTACTTGTACCATTCTTTATGATTGAGGATCATCTTTGCGTTAACCGGAAACGGTATTCCGAAAATGCTTATTTCCTGTACCTCCTGCCTGGTTTTGTTCTCTTTTGCATCATTTCTCTTGGCTGGATCAGGGTAGTCAGCATCACGGCAGCTATCGGGGTTATACTGGGTGTATCGTTTCTATTGGCCTTCACCATGTGGCTGGCACATAAAATTAAGCTGAGAACCGGTCAAATCACCGGATATGTTTCATTCATCGCCTTCTGGCTGACCTTTGAATCTCTATGCCTCAATCTGGATATTCTTTCACCCTGGGTAAACCTGGGAAACGGGTTATCAAAAGATATCAGGTTCATCCAATGGTACGAAGTGACAGGAGCTGCCGGAGGTTCATTATGGATTCTTATATCAAATATCCTTCTTACGGTTATCCTTAAAGGTTTCAGGGAAAAGAAGAACAGGACTTTTATCATCACAGCTATATGGCTGTCAGTCATAATTATACCGGTTCTGATCTCATTCCGGATATACCATAACATTAAACAGGAAGAAAAAGGAGCAACTGAGATAATCCTGATTCAGCCAAATATTGACTCCTATACCGAGAAATTCAGTGTTCCGTTTGAAGAACAACTGGAAAAGATCATAAGGATGGCTGAATCGGTTGTCACTGAAAATACTGCATGGATACTAATGCCTGAAACAATTGTAGATGACCCAGTTAATGAGGATGATATATCTGATAATAAGTATGTGGGAATGCTCAGAAGGCTGGCAAATGAAAATCCGCATATCTCAATTGTGGCGGGTATGGTTACTTCCAGGCCACTTACTCAAAAAATCGAGACAATTGCCGGTAATAAAAAGAAAAACGGCGGACCAGACTTATTTCATGTGATTTATAATTCTGCCCTGCAAATTGATACAGGCAATACTATTAATGTCTATCATAAATCAAAGCTGGTTGCCGGTTTTGAAACACAATTTTCTCCGGCAATCGGCAGGATAACCAGAAAACTGCTTCCTGCCCTTGGCGGAATAAACAGGAATTATGACATTCAGGAAGAAAGAGTCTGCTTTGAGCACCCTTCCGGGGCAGGGAAAGCTGCTCCCATTATCTGTTATGAATCAGTGTTTGGAAAACATGTTGCTGAGTATGTCAGGAAAGGTGCAGATATGCTTTTTATAATTACAAATGACGGCTGGTGGAAAAACAGCATGGGGTATAAGCAGCATCTGTCCTTTGCCTCATTACGTGCAATTGAAACAAGAAGACCGGTTGCCAGAGCGGCCAACACAGGGATCTCCTGTTTTATTGATATAAAAGGCCGGATTTCTGAAAAAAGCGGATGGTGGACCAGCGCAACAATTAACGGGACCATTATCCCGGAATCACGAATAACCCCTTATGTGAAATACGGTGACTACATTTTGAATGCCGCCATTATTGTCAGCACATTGATACTCCTTATAGTCTTTATCCTCATCCCTTGTTTCGGGAAAAATAAAATATTCAAAATTTTTTAATGCAACCGGCAGGATATTCTCTTGTCTTTAATATGTAAGTTTATCAGGTGGATAATATAAAATTGTATAATCACAATCCTCTGATAGAGGAATGCAGAAAGGGCAACAGCAAGGCTCAGTTCAGGCTTTATAACCAGTACTCAAAAGCTATGTACAATCTTGCTTACAGAATGATGAATAACCGGGAAGATGCCGAAGATATATTGCAGGAGGCTTTTACCGAATGTTTCAGAAGGATAGGATCATTCAGGTTTGAATCAACTTTCGGAGCGTGGCTTAAAGCAATTCTTGTCAATAAATGCATAAACCAGCTTAAAAAAAGAAAAAATGATCTTGTTCTTTCTGATACCTTCACTGATGATGCGTTTAATTTAAATGAAAATACATATACCGAAGAGGATGAGGTTGTATATGACACTGATAAAATATTCAGGGGTATCGAAAGGCTGCCCGATGGTTACAGAACCATCTTAACTCTTTATCTGCTTGAAGGTTATGATCATTCAGAGATTTCCCGGATTCTGGGAATCTCGGAATCAACATCGAAATCACAATATTCCAGAGCAAAAGAAAAGCTGAGAAAAATATTATCGGAAAATTAAAAGATATGGATAACCTGGAAAATCAAATATGTAAGAACAGGGAGGCACTCGATAAATATGAGCCCTCTCCTGATGTATGGAAAAAGATAAGAACGGGTTTAAAAAGCGAAAGATCTCTCACATATAAATGGATTTCAGCTGCTGCTGTAATTTTAGTACTACTCGGCAGCACTGTTATACTGTTTAAGTACAGTAACAAAGTGATAACGGCTAAAAGCGAAAAGATCCTCAGTACAAAACTCATAAAGGCAAACCCCGAACTCAGGGAGACTGAAATCTATTATACTAACCTGCTGAACTCACTCTATCGTGAAGTGACTCCTTTGCTTACCGACCGGCCGGAAATTGAAAAGGAACTTAATTCTGATATCACCCGGATTGATAGCCTGTGTGCCGATATCAAACATGATCTCATGGATAACGTTGCCAATCAGGAAGTTATAGAGGCGCTGGTCATGAATTACAGATTGAAGATCCGCATACTTGAAGAGATGTTATCGGTTCTGAAACAAAATGAAGATTATGAGCAAAATAAGAAAAATCATGAATTATAAGAGAACAATAATTGCTGTTCAGTTGATACTGATTACCTGTCTTGTATCTGCACAATCAGTATCCGAAAAACGAAGCTATGCAAAATCGGTTCCGGTCAACAGGG
>Ga0307431_1001819_pt1 | contig 11823 bp, 10 predicted proteins | sample SalMarWE160170MG_FD_202155 | JGI IMG/M metagenome (GOLD analysis project Ga0307431, IMG submission 202155) | Salt marsh sediment microbial communities from the Plum Island Ecosystem LTER, Massachusetts, United States - WE1603-170 | ecosystem: Environmental > Aquatic > Marine > Intertidal zone >...
GGAACTTCCTGAAGTAGAGACGGTAAAAAATGAGCTATTGCCCTATATTAGCGGGCGCTGCGTCACTGGCATTACCCTGTTCTGGGAAGGAATAGTCCGCCAGCCCTCGGTTAAAGAATTCCGCTCCCGTATCATAGGGCAGAAAATAACCGATATAGCCCGGCGTGGTAAGTATCTTATCATCAGCCTGAGCAGCAGTGATTTATTGATTATCCACCTGAAAATGACCGGCTCTCTGCTTGTCAGTCAGGACTCATCGGAGCCGCCCAAGTATACCCGGGCTATAATTCATCTGGATAAGGACACCAATATTTTCCTTCGTGACCCGCGCAAATTTGGCATAATGCGACTGGTGAAGGACAAGGATAGTATTGTCGGTAAGCTCGGTCCGGAACCACTGGAAGCCGATTTTACCCCTCAGCTTTTGTCTCATCGCCTGGCTAAGCGCACCGCACCGATAAAGGCTCTACTCTGCGACCAAGGCTTCATTGCCGGCATCGGCAGTATGTATGCTGATGAAGCCCTGTTTGCCACCAGAGTCCATCCCCTGAGGGCGGGTAAAAGCCTGTCACAGGGAGAGGTAGAGCGCCTCCACAGCACCATTCGCCAGATATTATGGTCGGCTATCAGCAATAAAGGAGCCAGTGTGAATACCTACTTCCGCCCCGATGGCACACTGGGCACCGCCCACTTTGAGTTTAAGGTTGCTCATGGTCGTGGTAAGTTCTGCCCCAACTGCGGCACTTCTATTGAGCGGATAGTTGTGCGAAATCGCGGTAGCTACTTCTGCCCCAAATGCCAGCCCCCCTAAATAAGGGGGCTTTTCCAAACGAGTTCCGCCCCAAAATTGGCTACGAAGGGGAGAGGGAGGAGAATTTTCTAAAGGGGATTTTTACCCCACAAAAAATTTTTGTGGGGACCCCGTATTCGTCCCTTTTAATCCCCTTTCAAAGCAATATCCTACCAGGGCGTTTAAGAGGGGGTGAGGTAGACATTCAAGTACTACTGCTAATCAAAACTGCAACTCGTTGAGCCCGGTATAATTATCAGTGCCTCGATAGAGCTGGTAATCAAGTTCCCCTATTACTACTTCAGCCGTGGAGAATACCGTGGCTTCCACAAGGTGTCCCCCCTGGCATCCATCGAGACCTGCAAGCTGTATATGTATATGGATGATTAGCTCAGAATCCTTAAGGGCTACCGAGCCCTGGGCGCAGACAATCTCTAAGGGACCCTCATACTCCTTCGTCTCATATTTGCCAGGTAGTTCTCTCAGGAAGTTCAACCTAGCGCTGGTCACAGACCCTATGATACCAACGACCACCCCAGATGAGATACCATTCTGGCGGCAGTAGCCGGCTATCTCGCTGGCAAGTTCCTGCTTGGGTTTGACTCTGAAAACATGTATTTTCTTAAACAACTAATGCCTCCTTATCTTGTAATTATCTACCAGCCCCTCAGCCTTTTCAGGAGGGAAGAAAATATCTTAAAGTGGCTTTGTCCCTTTTAATCCCCTTTCAAAATAATGTCCTACCAGGGCGTTTAAGAGGGGCGCTAGCCCCTCTTCCCTATCCCTCCCCCTCTCCTTTGAAGGAGAGGGGGATAAGGGGATGAGGTAGACAATTAATAACTACAATAAACCTAAATTGGTTTTGTGTTCAAGTATATGATACAATTACCATAAATTATCCAACTTGCAGGAAGAGGACATCGCTATGAGTGAAAAACCACTTACCGACTTAAAAACCTTCATTGAAAATGTAAATAAGAAGGACAAGCGTAACGGTAAGAAAATTCAATTTGCCTTTGTCAAGCGGAAAAGGAAGTAAGGTTCACAGGGCAGCACCGACTTCCATAACGAGTTAGCAGCTGGCAAGATAGGTTTTATTTAAGAGGGTATTGACAACTAGACAAATAAAGGCTAGACTTGAGGGCAAATAAGTGAAATGGTCTCAAACAACATGTTTCAGTCGTGTCATGAGGAGACAGAAGATGAGATAAGGGCACTGGAATCGCTGATTTGACAGCGGTGGCTGGTGTCCTGTTTTCTTGAGAAGAGAGCACAAAAGTAATAGAAGGGGGTGATAGCTTTGTGAAGGTAACAGTTAAAGTGCCGGAGATATATGGTCAGTGGTTATCCTCCAGCAGAAAAGGTTTCTCGAGAGCCCGGTCTGAAGGAGGAAGGAACCAAGGACCGACTAAATGTTTTGGAAAGGAGGCCTGTTAATGAAAAGGAGCATTTTTATTGTAACGGCATTGTTGCTGGTGGTGCCGCTTTTGTCTGGCTGCGGCGGCGTACCTCAGGAAGATTTGGATGCTGCGTTAGCTGATGCACAAGCAGCCAAATCCCAGCTAGCATCGGCGCAAAGCGACCTGGCTGCGGCTGAGAGTGACCTGGCTGCGGCTGAGAGCGAAGCCGAAGCCTTAGAAAGTGACCTAGCTGCGGCTGAGAGCGACCTGGCTGCGGCGCAAGAGCAAATTGCCGCACTGGAGGCAGCCGCTGAGGAGGAAGTAGCCGAGGAAGAAGAAGTAGCCGAGGAAGAGGAAGTAGCTGAGGAAGAAGAAGTAGCCGAGGAAGAAGTAGCCGAGCTCTCATATGAAGCTGCCACCTATACCAATGAAGAACACGGCTTCTCTGTCAAGTATCCCATCGATTGGGAAGAAGCGGAAGCAGCGGAGGGCGAATTGTTCAGGGCTGCAGTACCTGCATTTATTCCAGGGCTCACTGCTCGTTTTGTCGAGGGCGGCACCCTGGCAGAGACACTCGAGGGACTACTGGAAGATTTTGAACTTGTCGATGAGAGTGAGACAACTCTGCTCGATGGCACCCCAGCCTCCACGGTCACATCCAACTATAAGGCTGAAGGCTACGATATAGAAGCTATCGCCACTGGTGTGAAAGAGGGCGACAATTGGATCATCATTACTGTGTATACCATAGGAATGTATGTACCGTTCGATGAAGCTCTGTTCAAAGAAGTAGGAAGTACCTTGACAATCCAATAGCAATTACTCGGAACCGGTTTGGGGGACCCCGGGCTGACTGATGCAATCTCGGGGTTCCCGGGAAAGAGAGCCAGCAGATTCTGGCCGGGAATTATTTGGCTCAGATAAGTTATGTTTGACGGGATTTTAGTTAGTGGATTAGAATGAGCCAGTAAGGGGGTGATAGCTTTCAGAAAGTAACAGTCAAGACACTGGAGACAGTCGATGGTCGGTGACCTGTCCCCAGCCGAGGAAGTTTTGCCACCGACAATGTGAAGGAGGTCATAATGAGAAGAAAGATTGTTTTCTCATCGGTTGCTTGCCTTTTATTGATATCACTCATGCTCGCTGCCTGTGCTCCTAAAGAAGAAGCCCAGACCATCAAAATCGGCGTTATCGGGCCGATGACGTATATGGAGGGCGAACACCACTGGTGGGGTGCTGAAATCGGGCGGGATACAGTCAATGACGCTGGCGGTGTAACCATAGGTGAAGAGCAATACCTGATCGAACTGGTCAAGGCAGACTCCAACGAGATGCTCAGCCCGACCGATGCTGCCTCGGCAATGGAGCGGCTGATAACGGTGGACCAGGTAGACTTCGTGGTCGGCGGTTTTAGGACCGAAGGCGTATTTCCCATGCAGGAAGTCGCCATGGACCATCAGATGATTTTCCTCGGTTGTGGTGCCGCTACCGTGGGGCTCTGTCAAGTAGTAGCCGATGATTACGACCGCTACAAGTACTTCTTCAGGGTGACCCCAATGTGCAGCACATTTCTGGTCTACAACACGCTGATGGAAGTGGGAATGGCGGGAGGCATCATGAAAGCCCAGACGGGCATACAGAGGCCTCTGAAGGTCGCCATATGCGCTGAAGGAGCGGAATGGGCCGACGGCATGGTGGCTGCTATGAAGGGGTTAGTCCCGGCGAAGCTGGGAATGGAAGTTGTTGGCGTATGGAGACCATCGCCTACAGCCACCGAACTTACTGCCGAAATGACAGCCATAGAAGATTCGGGTGCTGATATCATCTTGACTATTATCTCCGGCCCGCTGGGCATTCCCTATGCCAAGTCCTGGGGCGAGTTGGAAGTCCCAGCGGCTTCGGTAGGCATCAACGTTGAAGCGCAGAAGGAGGGCTTCTGGGAGGCGACCGGCGGTTTCGGCAACTATGAGACTACCCTGGCCACCTACGCTGAGGGAGTAGCGCAGACGCACAAGACCCTTGCCTTCCTTGAGGCCTTTAAGGCGAAGTCCGGGCAGATGCCGACATACACTGCCGGCACCAATGATGCCATTATTTTCCTGTCAGAAGCTATCGAAAGGGCGGGGACCCTGGACTCGGATGCCGTTGTTGTCGAACTGGAAAAGACGGACTTCATAGGCACCGGCGGCCCCATTGCCTTCACAGGTCTAGAAGATGCACCACTGGGGAATCCTCACGACCTGGTGTACGGTCCGGGCTATGCCACAGGTATCGCCATACAATGGCAGGGTGAAGCGCAGAAATGCATCTGGCCCAACCTTAGCCCAGGTGATTGGGCACCATCAGATGATTGGTTAGACATATTCTTCGAGGGCACCGTTACGTGGCAGGCACCGCCGCGGGTAATTGAGAAGTTGAAGGCCGAGGCAGCGGAGGAATAAGAAGCACATTCGAATAGCCAATTGTTTTGCCCTACTTTGGGAACCCTGAGGTGGCTGGTGTAATCTCGGGGTTCCCGCGAGGAGGGAAGGGTTTTTGGTGGGGAGTTATTTAGCTCAGACAAGCTATGATTGAAGGAATTATAGTTAATACCCTATTGAAGGGAGGGGTCTATGCCCTTCTGGCCATTGGCTTTTCCCTTATCTTCGGTGTAGCCAGGATGTTAAACCTGGCGCATACTGCATTCTACATGCTGGCAGCCTATGCTTTGTATACTTGTACTCAACTACTCGGTTTGGACCCCGTTTCATCAATTTTTCTGTCGCTGGTCGTTGCATTCCTCATGTCAGTCGGCACGTATAGCTTGTTCGTCCTTTTCCGCTTGCCCTCTATCGTGTCAATTATCCTGTCTGTCGTCATTGCGCTGCTCCTGGTATGGTTCGGGACAGGATTCATTCTTGGTATGGGAGAAAATGTACCGCTTACCAAGGCAATCATCTTGCCTGTCGTCTTCAGCATCTTTATAGCAGGCGGCGCCTACAAGTTGTTCATTGACCGTGTACGTGAGCATCATGTAACCGTATTGCTGATTACCCTCGCCCTGGCTATGGTCTTTCAGGAGTATATGCTTTTGGTGCCTGCCTTTGGCGGTCACTATCTTGGAGCGCCGAGCTTCATTCCAGGGTACTGGGAAATAATTGGCGTCAAGGTCTCTTATCAACACCTGTTGACATTCGGCGCAGTCTTACTTGTTCTCGCTGGTGTATGGGCACTCTTGTCAAAGACAAAGCTGGGCATTGCCATCAGGGCTACAGCTCAGGATACCGAAGTGGCCAACCTGATGGGGATAGATGTTTCCAGAATACTGTTGATAGTTATGGGCATAGCGTCAGCACTGGCAGCTATTGCCGGAGTCCTGGTGGCTCCAACGCTGGTCCTTGAACCCCACATGTGGACGTCTCCATTCGTAATGATTATGGCAATCATCGTTCTGGGAGGCTTGGGAAGCATCAAGGGAAGTTTCGTCGGAGCTTTCATTCTGGCGCTGGTCGAGGTTCTGGTCGTTTACTTGCTCCCGCAAGGCGCCTTTCTGAAGGGGGCGTTTGCCCTCGCCGTCATGGTAGGAGTACTTGTGTTTAGAGCCGAGGGGCTATTTGGTATAGCTTTTGAAGAGGAGAAATTATAATTGTTTAGACGGCTGCTTAAGGATTTTCAGGGTGATGTGCTGGCTATTCCGGGCAGACTGATAGCCTTAATTTTCTTCCTGCTTCTATTTCTCTTTCCCTTACTTACGCAACCAATTGCGATACAGCCATTTCTCCTGCGCGTTCTTACCTTCACCAATCTGTTTGTTATTTTCGCCGTCAGCTGGGACCTCGTATCCGGCTATACAGGTCAGGTAAACTTCGGTCATGCTCTATTCTTCGGCGTTGCCGCCTATACAGCGGCTCTGCTGAATACACACCTGGGCTGGCAACCATGGGTAACAGTGCCTATCGGGGCTTTGGCTGGGGTTATAGCCGGGGTAGTGATGTGTTTGCCGGCGTTAAGGCTGAGAGGTCCTTACCTGTCCCTAGTCACTTTAGCCTTCCCCCTTATCCTCATTGGCATCATTTTTGCTTTCACCGACTTCACCGGTGGTGAACTGGGCATCTCCGGCCTGGACCGGATTTCCGAATCTCGCACGGTTGATTATTTTATCTCACTGCTGGTTATGCTCATCTCGGTGTTCATAATGTGGAAGCTTACCGATGCCAAAAGCAGCCTGGTCAGAACGGGGATTATTTTTCATGCTATTCGCGAGGATGAGATTACAGCCCGTGCCAGCGGCATCAACACCATAAGATATAAGCTGCTGGCTTTCGCCATAGGTGGTTTCTTCGCTGGAATTGCCGGCGCCTTGTATGCTCACATCATGAGAATCGCCGGCCCCTCGACACTGGCACTGACGCTGTCGTTCGAGGCAATAATATGGACGGTTTTTGGCGGCATCGTTAGCATTTACGGGCCGGTGCTAGGGGTTTACGTGCTGTATCCTCTTATGGAGTTACTGAAGACAGGCGGGATTTACGAGTGGCGGTTTTTAATCTTCGCCGCCATAGTGATATTGATGTTGCTCTTCATGCCTGAAGGGATTGGCGTCTGGATACGCGACAAAATCGAGCGGCAATGCCCGCGTTGCAAGCTAGCTAATATAGCGTTGCGTCGCACCTGTAGAGCCTGCGGTACCCCTTTGTATTGAGCGAAGGTAATCTATAAGCCCAGGTATGTCTTTCTGATAGTCTCGTCGCTAAGTAATTCCTTGGCTGTGCCGTGGGCAATTATGTGTCCCCGTGACATGACATAGTTTCTTACCGCTAGGTCGAAGGCGAAACTGACATCCTGCTCGGCCAAAAGGATAGTAACGCCTAACTCGTGATAAATCTCTTCTACGCGCTTAAATAAGTCCTCTTTCAGTCTTGGCGCAAGTCCACTCGAGGGTTCATCGACTAATAGAAACTTAGGTTGTTGCATTAGCGCCCGGCCAATACAAAGCATTTGTCGTTCCCCACCCGATAACGTCCCCGATATTTGCTTTTGCCTCTCTTTTAACGTCGGAAATAATTCATAAACATTGGCTAAATTATTGTCCACTTCTCTTTTAGCTTTACAAAGATAGGCGCCAGCCAGTAAGTTATCCCTGACTGTCATTTCAACAAACGGTCTACCTCTCTCAGGGCAAAGCGTTAAGCCTCGCTTGGCTATTTCGGACGCCGACAATTTTTCAATCCTCTCACCTTCAAATTCTATGCTTCCCTCAAAGGTTATATCTGCCTGTCTTGTTCCCCTTAATACTTCTTTTTCCCATTTTATCAACCCGGCTACAGCCCGAAGCAGAGTGGTCTTGCCGGCACCGTTAGGACCAACCAGCCCAACTAATTCCCCTTTATCAACCTTCAAATTGGCTTCATCTAATACCATAGCCGTGTCATAGGAAACAGTTAAATTTTTTACTTCAAGCAATGAGCACCTCCTTCCCGGTATAGGCCTCGATTACCTTTTTATCCTTGGCTATTTCTTCCGGGGTGCCTTGGGTAAGAACTTCACCAAAGTTAATGACAACCACTCTATCTACTATCTTCATAAGTTCACTCAACTTATGTTCTATAATAAGCATAGCCGGCCCTTCGCTGTGCAGTCTGCCGAACCTTCCCCCCTTATGCAATCTTTTCATTGATTTAGCCATAAGTTCCGTTTCTGCGGGATTCAATCCACCAAATGGCTCATCGAGTATAAGCAACTCCGGGTCGGTAGCGATTGCCCTAGCTACCTCCAACCGTTTCAAATCCCCGTGAGATAAGATGGAAGCTGGCTCAAGAGCAAGGTCGGCAATTCCGACAAACTCTAAGGCATCTCGTGCTTTTACTTCTACCCTTTTGACCCATTCCCCCCGCTTCGTTACCCGCGGAGAGAGGCACCCTACCATAACATTGGCGATAATAGGTAAACGACGAAATGGCTTAACTACCTGGAAAGTCCCCACCATTCCCCTCTGCACAGCAACCCAAGGACGGCACCTGGTGATATCTTCACCTTTAAAGCTGACTTTCCCGGAATCAGGTTTCAATATGCCAAGTATGCACCGGATAAGGGTAGTCTTTCCTGCACCATTGGGACCAATAAGTCCAACGATTTCATCCCTTCCTACTTGAAAGCTAACCTCCTTAACGGCGGTTAGACCGCCAAAGCTCTTGGTTAAATTTTCCACTTCGAAAAACGCTGCCATTTCAAGCCTCCTCTGTTTCTTCCCTCAGCTCCCGACGAGATACCTTGCCGACATCGGTTTTGGGAACTTCACCTTTAAACTCAACGATTCTAGGAACTTTATAGTGAGCCAATCTTTCCTGACAATATTTGATAATTTCCTCTTCCCCTATTTTCCCCCTTGCCTCTGTCTCCAGGACTACCACTGCTTTGACTATCTCCCCTACGTTTGCGTCTGGAACGCCAATAACCCCTGTCTCTTTAATTTTAGGATGACTGGCTAAGACCTCCTCTACCTCCCGGGCAAATACAGCCAGACCCTTGTATTTAATCATATCCCTCTTTCTATCGTAGTAATAGAAATAGCCCTCTTCGTCCATGCTGGCCAGGTCGCTGGTTCTCAGCCACGTTTCACCATCTATTTCCACAAACATGTTCTTTGTTTCTTCTGGTCTATTCCAATATCCCCTCGTTACTTGCGGACCTCTGACCACAAGTTCGCCTATCTCACCAACAGGAAGGAACTTGTTACCTTCGGGGTCAACTATGGCAGCCACAGTGTTGGGTAGAGGTACCCCGAACGAACCAATCTTTGGCCGGCCGTAGGGACTAACAATACCTACCGAGGTAGTTTCGGTCATTCCCCAGCCCTCGTGAATTTTGACCCCGGTTCGCTGCTCCCAACCCCGTGCAGTATCCTCAAGAAGGGCATCAGCACCAGAGATAAGAACCTTGATGCGCTTCCAATTCACCCTATCGGTTCTGGCATAATCCCGGAGGGCTTCATACAACGCTGGGACACTGTAGAGCATTGTGGCTTGGTAACTCTCTATGGCATTCAAGATATCATCAAGGTCGGGAGTAGTGAATATCACCAGGGTATATCCTTGAGATATGCCACCCACCATAACCACCGACTGACCATAGATGTGGTAGAAGGGCAAATAGGCTAATATGACCTCTTTGCCCTCCTCAGCGACATCTCCCCAAGCGACTCGACCTAGGTGCGGGGCGGCTACGATATTGTAGTGAGTTATCATGGCACCTTTGGGCAATCCCGTCGTCCCTCCGGTATAGGGAAGCGTTACTAAATCCTCCCTAATGTTGAACTCGATTTTCGGTGGATTCGGCGGATATTTCTTAATTAAGTCCTGAAATTGATAAAAACCCTCCCTTTCAAAGAGTTCAGGAGGGGGTGCTGACATTTTTTGATATACAGCTCGGAGCACACTTTGCCCTAAGAACTTTTTCAAGCGGGGCAGGTACTCGGCGATGTTAGTCAAGATAACCCTGTCTAGCTTAACCTCTGCCTTTTCAACATGGTCATAGAGAATATCCTGACAGACAATAGTCGTAGCCCCACTGTCTTCAATTTGATGTTTGATTTCAGGAGAAACATAAACGGGGCTAATCGGAGTCAAGGTAGCCCCGGCTTTAAGCGCTCCAAAATAAGCTATGATAAACTGAGGCGAGTTCAGGAGGAGTAAGGCAATCTTCTCCCCTTTCTTAACACCTAAATCACACAGGGCGGTGGCAAATCTATCCACCTGGTCTCTTAACTCCCGATAACTTATCTTTCTACCGTAAAATACCAGGGCGGTCTTATCCTTCCACTTATCCGTCGCTTCATCAAACATTTCAACCACGGATTGTTCCGGAATATCAGCATCAGCCGGAACCCCTTCACGATAGAACTTTAACCATGGTCTTTCCTCATACTTAGTTTTGGCCTCCATAATGCTACCTCCTACTTTTCCTTAAACAAATTATACATGATATTCCCCGCTAAACCCTAATGAGCGACTCGCTCTCAACCCCCCTTGAATGAAGGATAGACCATTTACTATAGCATGTCAATAACCCCCCAGACCACACCGAATAGCAGTCTGTTCAATATCTCCAGCGGGTTCCTAGGAAAATCAAGGATTCTTCTGGGTGCTTAGGGGGGGGGGGATAATAGCTAGATAACACTATCAGCAGTCGAGTCGAACGGATGGCCTTGGCGCCTGAAATCAGGCAAGTAGCTCTCCGACGCCCCCATTTCTTGCAGCCAACCATTCTCCAGTCCCAACCTGTCTACCAATTTGACGACCTCTGAATACTCTGACGGTGAGACCGTCCTTGAAAGAGAGGAAATCCGCGAAGCGCGGTGTGCTGGAAAGTATTGAGACATAATGCTCACCGTGACTGTAGGAGAAACCTGACTAACCAGCCAGGTGAGTGAGTCCTGACTACCTGCCAGCCCGTTGGGCAGTATAAGGTGACGCACAATCAACCCTCTCTGAGCCAGCCCAGCCTCATCCAGCACCAAGTCTCCAACCTGTCGGTACATCTCCTGGATAGCGACACGGGCGTGCTTCACATAGTCTGGAGCCTGGGAAAACTTCCTGGCCCATTTATCGGATGCATACCTCAGGTCCGGCAGGTAAATACTTATTATCCCATCGAGCTCTCTCAAGGACTTAATAGAATCGTAGCCACTGGTATTGTAGACCAGCGGTAGCCGCAGTCCCATCGGCACTGCCTCCACTACTGCCCGAACTAGCTGGGGGACAAAGTGCGAGGGGGAAACAAAGTTGATATTGTGGCATCCCAGTTCATCCTGAAGGTAGAGCATGCGTTCAGCCAGAGTATGAGAATCCATTTCCTTGGACTGCTGTCCTAACCAGTCCTGGCTAATCTGATAATTCTGGCAATAGACGCACCTCATATTACAGTTGCCAAAGAATACCGCCCCTGCCCCCCTGCTTCCTGAAATGACCGGTTCCTCTCCATAGTGAGCACAAACCGCAGAGACTACAGGTAGATAAGCTGAATGACAAAACCCTCGTTCCCCTTCCAGTCGGTTGACTCCACACTCCCTGGGGCAAATATCACACGAGCCCAGCTGTGCCTCTAATGCCTCCGCCCGACGCTCCAGCTCTCCAGACCGGTATAGAGCAATATAGCCCGGTTCAAACAATTTTCGCCCTGTCTCCGCTAAATCTACCTCGTGAAATTGCTGCTTCTCGAGTATTTGATTACCACTTAATGCTGTCCAGGAACTTCAGCAGTGCTTCATTAAAGACATCAGGTGCTTCCTCGTGTGGAGAATGCCCCACGCCCTTAACCGTTACCAGCTCAGAATCAGCGATTCCCTCTTTTAAGGTCTTGGTAGCCTCGGTGAATGGTAAATCCTCATCGCCCCAATAGATGAGAGTTGGCACCTTGATTTCTGAAAGCCTGGAGGTTACTGGCTTCCATTTTCCGATAGCCCTTGAGGCATAGATGTAACCGTCTACTGAAGTCATCAGTACCTTCCGCCGCGATACCTCCCTTAGTTCAGGGTGCTTCTGGAACCTCTCTATTCTCATGGGGTTGTTAGCGGCATCATATTCAAAGGCTGCCTCCATACCCTGAGAACGTGCCAGCTCGTCCAGTTTTTGCCTTAGCTGAGCATAGTTGGGGTCT
>Ga0307431_1001820_pt1 | contig 11816 bp, 15 predicted proteins | sample SalMarWE160170MG_FD_202155 | JGI IMG/M metagenome (GOLD analysis project Ga0307431, IMG submission 202155) | Salt marsh sediment microbial communities from the Plum Island Ecosystem LTER, Massachusetts, United States - WE1603-170 | ecosystem: Environmental > Aquatic > Marine > Intertidal zone >...
TCGTTCACCTCAACGCTTCATATCGAACCACTTGTACTGAGCGAGTAAGCCCTTTGTGAAAACGAAGGGCGAACGAGTCGAAGTACTGGGGAACCAGGATTCGGACCTGGACTAACTGATCCAGAGTACGAATTGACTCAGCGTTATCAGGCCGAGATCGCCGCTTTTCCGTCGTTATCGGACTTTTTCAGTCTATGTCCGTCTATAGTCGTATATGTTTGTGTATCCTTTCGGCGAGTACATTGCAAGTTTTCCAAAGCCGCGATGGCATTCACTTCTGAATCGTGCAGCACGTGCGTATAGTATTTCATCGTCAGCTCAATGCTCGAATGTCTTGCCAACTTCTGAACGACAGCAGGGTGGACTCCAGCAAGTGCAAGGTTCGTTATGAACGTATGTCTCAGGCTATGAAAGTCACAGTCCCTGCCGCTTGAATCTGTGTATTCGATTCCGGCTTCTTTGAGGTCCGCCTTGAGCATGGCCGCCGTGTTGGCCGTGTGTGGCATCGCAAACGCTTTGTCTGTTGGTTTTTTGCCGCTGAAAAACTCTTTTAACGCTTCTGCCGTTTCGTCCATCAGAATCAAGTCGGCAGGTCTCTTTCCCTTGGTGTCTGATGGTTTAACGTGGACGGTCTTATACTCGGCCTCGAAATCGAACGACAACACCGACAGGCTCTTTATTTCACTGGCCCTGAGCCCAGTCTCAAGTGCGAGACGATAAACTAAGGTTCGTTCGTGGCCCGTCATGTTAAAACGTTTCACCGCCGCTTCTGTGGCATCCAGCAGCCGGTGTGCCTCGTCAACTGTCAGGGCTCTGCGTCTCTTCCTAAACTCTGTCTGCCTGATGAGAGGATGGTTCTTCATGGGGTCTGAACCTGCAACCCTGTCCTCCCTCACCAACCAGCTACAGAACATCTTGAAGCTCCTCAGGTAGGCGTTGTACGTTGCGTCACCATATCCGTCTGGACTTCTTGACTTTGCAAGGAAAGTCTTGACTTTGTTCCCATCTATGTCGGACCAAACCTTGAACCTGCAACTACTCAGGATGCGTTCGATGTTCGCCTTTGTCTGCTTTATGTAAGATTTTTTGCGTTTGTCGGCGGCCAGACCTTCGCAGAACTCGTGTAAATGTTCCGTCAGAGGCTTCCCCAGGTGCGCCAACATTTTTTGGTCGTCTATTAGGCCGAAACTGGTGAGCTTTTTCCTCATCTTCTCAGGTATGCTCTCGATCCAATCCTGCAAATCCCTGCTCAAAATCCCGCCCGCCGACAGCAGGTCTCCTATCTTCTCCGCTGCACGTTCGCTCGCCTGCTTGTTGGAGAATGCCGCCAGCCGCCGTCTGATCTGCCTGTTGTCGGTGAAATTGATTGTGTAGTGCTGCAAGCGTTTCTTTTTACCGTTTTTGTCCCTGTATGTCTCTCTCTTGACTTTCATTTTTCACCCGCCTCTTTTTCTTATTTGGTAGCGTCAGGAATCAGCACGTCCATAATCGCTATCAACTTATCATTGTCTTCGTAAGCTTGCTCGATGAATTTATCAAGCTTTTTTCTGTCACCACTCTGCATAATCATTTCAAGTTCTGCTTTTGCTTCTTCAAGTCTCATCTTTTTCACATGTCTTTCTATAAATCATCTTGTCAATAGGCAACATGGCCTTTTGGGGTGTCTATACCTTCAAGAAGATTTGCTTCGGGTACTATACGATTAAGGTCTTGTAAAAATCGCATAGCTAATCTTTCAATTTTCTCAAGTTCTTTCTCTTGTTTGTAAGCACCTTTCTTAGCCTCAAAAACAGCACGGGCTAATTTACAAGCAGTAGGTATAGTATCTATCATACTTACCTTGCCTGTTTTTATCCTTTCGATGGCTTCTGTTACTTTTTTCAATTTTTTTTGCTCACTCATTTTCTACCTGCCTTTCATAAAAGAAAAGTCCGCAGGAGTGAACCCCAGCACAAAGACTGGCTCCTTTGGGCTTTCCGTAATCGTTTCTTGATTTGTGTTTTCGTTTCATAATGCCAAGTTCCAATGACCAATGAATTCGTTATAAGAACAGGGCGGCGGACTGCCATTGGCAACAGTCTGTCTCAGGGAGCTTATCCCCTGTGACTGCCGCCCGCTAAATTGGAGGCAAGATTTCTTCTGTTCAGATTGAGTTCTTTTCAGTTCTACTCTGCTCCATTCCCTTCGCTTCTCATCATTTTGAGTTCTTTTCAGTTCTGATCTTTTCCGTTCTCTTCTGATCAATTTGAGTTCTGTTCAGTTCTGATCTGTTCCTCTCTTTTCTCATCGACTCAATTTGAGTTCTTTTCAGTTCGGTTCTGGTCGATTCTGTTCAGATTGAGTTCTTTTCTTTTCTACTCTGCTCCGCTCCTCTCTGTTCTATTCATTTTGAGTTCTTTTCAGTTCTGCTCCGTTCCATTCCATTCTCGTCGCTTCTTTTCAATTTGAGTTCTGATCTCTTCCTGTCTCCTCTGTTCCACTCCTCTCTGCTCCATTCATTTTGAGTTCTGTTCATCTCTGCCATATTATCACTCAAAATCACTCTAACTTTGAAAAAAATCTTGCAAATCCTGCAAAATTGTGCGTATCTGCGTGGGAAAATCGCTTAGAACGCGTGTTAGGCAGTCAGAATCGAGCGTTATGAGCAGTGATCTGACGCTTGTGGAGGGTTTTGGTTAGACTAAAGAAACGCACCGCCCGTCCTTCAGACGGTGCGTTCCGGAGCATCCCTGCTCAATGGACAAAGCACTAAAAGCTAATTATGACGAAGCTGCCCGCGCTCCCTGGCGAGTCGTGCCTAAGCGGGCAGCTCACGGAAAGGAAATGAATGATTGTCTGAAAGGAGACAAAACGAGTAAATTGTTCCGGAACATCCAATTCTCGTCAGACCAACACGCCCAACGCTCGATTTAAGGCGCCTGGACGCGTTCTAAGCGATTTCATCGCACCTATGCGTGGTTTTGCACTGATTCCGAATTTCAGGGGCTTAGAACGCGTTTGAGACATTATAAATTTTCAAAGAGCTTTTCGTGGTCACAACTGAATAGGCGTACCACTCGCCACAATTCCTGGCCCTGTGGGAACCGTATGAACGCCGGACATTTCCCTCTGCGATTTTTCGAGCAGTGCCTTCAGCGATTGTATGGAACCATGACACCAACTGCCAAGCAGTTGCTTGCCGGTCTTTTGTCGTATTCCGGATTCTGCTGACAGTGTGGCTCTCAGCTGGGCATTGATCTCGTTAGCCTTTTCCAGAACTTCAATAAATTCTGCACTCAGATTTTCAACTTCAGCAGCCGCTTTTTGCTGACTGTCCAACAAAGCAGCACGCTCGGCTTCTGCGACTCTCTGTTTCTCAGCATTGAGATTTTGTTCAAGTACCGAAAGTTCGGCAGGGGCATTGTCGACAGCCTTCTGGAGTTTCTCAATTTGTTTGTCTACGCCAGCGATCGCCTGTCTGTTTCCTGCGGTATCCGCTTTGTTAACGACCAATGCGGCACGTTTATTGCGGTACTGCTCGATATATGTTCTCTTATTTTTGACGTTTTCTTTGAGATCGTCAATTTTACTCTGAATTTCTGATATGGTCATATTTTGTCCTTTCTGTCTATATTATCGAAGAAAATGAGTCTATCTCACAAAATTTCTTACAGATGATTGACCACTGATGGCCAGCGGAGTCCGCTTTTCTTGACTGGCTCTGAATTTGAACTTTCAGATTCAGACAGGTGCTTAAGCAAACTTGGCCATCGTTTTGTGATTGTCGTTTCAGAGAATTCCATTTTGAGCAAATCGGTTACCGCTTGCAGCGAAATTTCATCCAAATCAGAAATAACAGAAAGAGCATTATCAATGACGTCAAGCTCGTCGCTGTTTATTTGTGCCTTAGAAACAAAGCTCTGCAAAAGAACATCGACTTGATTGAATTCGCTTTTCTCAATAAGGCAAGGAATCTCTACAAGCTCAATACCGGTAAGTGAAGGCCAATTCGCTACATCGCAGCTTTTCACAATCGCAGGATGTGCCGACACACAAAGAAGCAGATCGCCTATCGCACTTGTAGTAGCGTCATCCAGGTCACCAATTTGCTTCACAATGCCATCGACGGTTTCCGCGTCTTCATCTGAGAATGATTCGCAACTGAGCAATTCATCCAAATCATTTAGAGTTTCACCCGAATCTCGTTTCACAATCAGAAACTGGCACTGGTTCGCAGGCTTGTCCACGAATGACACCTCGTTAAGCGTGATGTCTTTCAGGCCTCTCTCTTTTTTTCCCTTTTGTAGACCATCAAATCTAAACATTTTAATCTCCTATCTTGACTTTGTGCTAAAGTTGGGTCTGTTAACCAACCTAAATTCTTTCTACATCTGATTCGTAAAAGTTTTCCACTTCCCTTCATCTTTGGAACCTTGCCCATCGGATTTCATGCCGCGTTTTTCCTCGATGACAGCAATTTTTTCCTCTATCTGGCTCAGACTTTTTTTCATCAATTGAACCGCCGTCAACTCGCAGCATTGAGATACTAATTTTGCAACATCATCGATATAGTCGCCGATTTCCTGCGAAGACATCGTTGACAGCTTCTTTGCGAGAGGGAAAAGTTCATCGTCCGGCAAAATTATTTCACCCGACTCCAACACAAGCCCATCCGAGTCAGCGTCAAGCGAGATTATTCCATCCTGATCGGGATTTTTCTCGACACTTTGTTTTGCCAATTGCTGAACGGCAAAAGATAAATCTGGCGGAAAATCTTTGCGGTACTCCAAAACTTTCTGTATCGAGATGAAAAGTTCCCCTTTTTGCTTTGCGGGCAGTGCAGCGATTTTTTGTTCGTCCAAGTCAAGCGAATCGTCAAATTCCTTGAAGACTTCGAGCAATTCTCTATCTGTGATTTTTTTCATGGTTTATCTCCTAATTTATTCGTCAATAATTTCTGATTCCAAATCTTTACTCAAACCTTGAGATGACTCACCAGCCTCGATGAGAGCTGATTGGATGTAAAACTTATCACCGGAGTCGTAGCTTTGTCCTAATCCAAGCCTGGCCCGCATCTCATTTGGAGTCATCACCCCACGCTCTAATAGTTCCCCGTAGCTTTTCGATTTCTCTGAGAAGTCGTCTATATGAAGGTTTTCGAGCATAAATCTGAATGAAGGCTCTTTGCCGAGGACAGCTGGCAAAATTTTATCATTTAACAGCGACTCGACGATGCACTGCAAAGGCTCCACAACGCTGTCATTGTAATTTCGGATTGCCTGGGCCGTATCCGTACCGCTTATCTTGCCGACTCTCTGAATCGAAACTTTGCAGCGTGGAACTTTATAAACCGCCAAAATCCTGTCATCGAGGTCTTCGGCATACAGCCTGAAGCTACCCTCTTTAGACCTATCATCGAGCTTCTCAAACTCCGCTTTACTGCCTTCGGGAATCTGTAGGCACATCGTGCGGTGGGAATTCTCAACGCCTTTTAGTTCTTTTGACAAATAATTTGACAATTTTCTGACGCTGCCTTCTTCCCACTCCCCTGTCAAAAGTACGGCATAATCAGGAATTCCCCGATTCTCAAAAAACGCAAGATTATACTCCTCGGCGGCTATTGAAGATTGAATCGCTCCGACACAAGGCAGCATCGGTGATCGACCGTAATAGTCACTTTGCGAGTTGTAGAGTTTCTTGAAAATCAACTCGTTTGCCTGTAATTTCGGAGAGACTTCCTTTTCCTCGCCTGTCTTAGAGTCGGCAATTATTTTACTGTTGAACGGCGTAAACCATACGACTTTGTTATTTCGTTTCTGGATGAATCTATCCATGTCTCGATTTCTGTAAAGCGTGTGTGCGGGCACGTGAAATAATTTAGCGACTCTGCCAACATTATTGCGTGCAACTTCAAGTGAAAAGTCACCAACAGTCTCAAGATCGTTTATGCAGCTTGCAATTAGCTCTTTCAACGAATCTTCATCGTTTGGATTCTTCAAAAATGCTTCAAGCTCTTTTCGCTCACTGTCGGTTGCGGAATTTTGTTTAACGCTGTCTTTAAGCGATAAATTCCAACCTGTCGAGCTAACATCATTTGCAATTACATCAACGCAAGCTGCCAGTATGGGGCAACGATCCTTCAACGCAATGAATGAACTTGCCGGATATGGCCTGCTGACGAGGGCATGCTGATTAAGCCACTTGTTTGTAGCCGACGAAAGTTGCTTGCTGTCCTCGTCTTTCTTTTTGAAGGCGAAACTTGGCAACAATCCGCCCGATTTCTCGGCAAAGAAAATCTTGCCCTTCTTGGTTTCCGCTGGTTTTGACGCAATCTCTACAGACGCAGCAGGTGTCACTACTTCTTGCTTATTTTTTGATTTGAAAAAATTGAACATTTTAGTTCCTTTCTATCCAATGAAAATACGGCCTTTGCCATCGTTTGCATTTGTCTCTTTCTTATCGAGGCCCATTCTTTGCCTGACAAATTGCTCGGTAGAGAAAGTATCCTCGCCGTCACTCCAATCATTTACGATTCCTGGGATGTAGATTTTTCCCTTCTGCACATCACGAACCTTGGACGACTCGTAGACACCCGTCACGACCGCGTCAGCCAGATCGCCGTGGCCGGTGCTCATACGCTCGTGGCCTATCGAGAGCGTGTTTGAACGAGAGTAATACGCCTGCGTCTGAATCAAGCCGTCCCGCAGCTCACGATTGATGGGAAGCGTCACTCTGCCCGATATGACGAGGCTCTTGAAATTGACATACACATCGGGCAGCGAAGGTCTGACTGTGACTTCAAGGCCGAGCTTTTCGAGCGCCTGCTGGACCCAACCGGCCCCGTACCTGTCTATCGAGACGGTTCGCAGGTTATATGCGTTCGCGAGTGATTGTATTTCTGACAGTATCGCTTCACTGTCTTTTGTCGACCAGGAACGAACGCAATCAACGATGACCTTTTTTGAATCTTTCTCATAGTGGCTTATTGCAAATGCGAATCTGTCCCGTCCGGTCAGCCCCGACTGGTCAATTCCGGACTGATACTTATACCTGGACTGATATTCGTTGTCTGAACTCAGCACAAAGCAAGCATCGAGCTTGGCACTATCGAAAAACGCATCGACCTTTTCGGCGAATTTCGCGAGAAACTCACGCTCGTAGTTGTCGGGGTTTCGCTGCTGCTCTTTTGCGAGAAAATCATCATCGACCAACGGGTTCACAAGCTTAGTCTCGGCCTGAACTGTGAGTCGAGAAGGCACTTGAAAACCTTCGCTGTAAAAATCCCAGAATAATCCCTGCTTCGCAGACGGAGTCGAAATCAGGAATAACTTGGCACTTGAAAATTGGGACATCCTCGGCCTCAAGCTGTTGTAAATGGTTTCGTCTGCACGAATGCCCTCAATGCTGAAATGACCGACCTCGTCCATTATCAGACAGGCAATCGGCAGACCCCTGCCGGCTGTGGAGTTGCAAGGCAGGCTGATGATTGACATACCGTTCGTCAAGACAAGCTCGGTCTTAAGGCTGCTCTTGATTAGTTTGTGCAACGGTGATCTTGAAAGCAAACGGGCACAGTTAGCTTGACAGACGGATTCTGCTTGCTTTTGCCTTGTTGCGACAATGCAGACATAGCCAGTCTCGTCAGCCATCAGGGATTTTCGCCACTGAGCAGCCCTACAGATAGCCTCGTAGAGGGCACAGATGCTTGACAACAAGCTCTTGCCGCTACGGGCACCGATACATAAGACTGCTTCTGACTTCTCATTATCTGATTCAAAGACTTGTTTGTTAATCGCCAACTTCTTGTATATTTCAATTTGTTCTTCATCCAACGGCAAGCCATACAAAGACCTCAATATGACTTCTTGAGCAGGGCGTTCTTTGAAACTTATACCGAGATACTTCGTAGCAAAATCTATGATATTGAGGTTTTGCAAAATTTTCTTATAACGCAAGTCAAAACGCTTCTGCGTAGTTCTCTTGCCAGACTTCAGATTACTCATCTGACGTTTCCTACCCATCTCGGTTTTTGCATGGTAAGACACCCTGCTTCTGTATCCAGACATATAGAATTACCCCTGTTTGACAGTTTCTTGATTACCCTGTTTTTGTCTCCGTGTACTCGACATAAAACAAGCATCACGGATAATCTCAGCTTCTCCCTCTGATGATTGTCGAATCCTGCCTTGATTCGCACTGATCCAGCTGTTGTAGAGACGACAGACGTTCAATTTGGCACTCATTTTGATAACCTCAATAATCCTTGTTTATCGTATCAAAAACGCAGAAAACCTATTCACTATCAGTTAGTCTCATTTGTTTTTGATTCTCAAACACCGTTTTTCCAAAAAACTTACGATATACTCGCTGTCTGCCATGACGTTTCAATTCATTTTCCACTTACCTCAGTGGTTCAGATCCAGACTACTCAACAAATTAAGGAAATAGCGATAAGCCGGATTTCCCACACATATTCATACAGTTATTCCATACCTTAGGGGCAGGTGCATACATACTTGCCTTACTTGACTTTCTACACTTGTCTGATGTTTGTTTATTGATAATCATTTTCTTCCTTTTTTACCTTCCTGTTCTTTAACATCTTATTTTTCTTTCATCCATTTTTCTCTTTTTGGACAACCTGCACGAACCCAGCTTTTCAGTTCTTCTACTGGGAACAGTCTTTTTCTTCCAAACCTTATTCCCATCAAACCGAACCTGCCATCTGAAATCATTTGGTACAGGAGAGCCTTTGAGACTCCGAGCATCGAGGCTACATCAGACACGCTGACCAGCAAGGGTTCAACAGCTACAAAATTGTTATGAGCTTCGGGCATTCTTGACCTTCAATAATCGGGTTATTGTCGCATACAGAGATTTTAGCTGCTCAGTGAAATGTCCTGACGAGCCGGATTTCTCTCTCTGAAAGCTCACTGTCACGCCGAGCCGCTTTAGCTGGTTTTGCGCTTCACTGGCAAGTTCATAATCCCCCTCGGCCAGTCCTCTTTGCAAAACAGCGAACCACGCTATGGGGCTATTTCTCCATTCTTCTGTTTTTTCTGTCATAATTACTCTCCAAAAAACTGTGCCTCTCTGTAAATGCGTCAAAGTAATGTGATTAGACGCTGTTTGAAGTGTGATTGAGTTGCTAACTATTTGTTGTGCAAGGAGTTAAAAATTTTTCAAAAAAATTTGAGAGTGATATGACTTTTTAACGAGTGTCGATCTCACCTGTTTTTTCGTTCTTAGTACCACGTATTATCGTTGGCAACGCTTTTCTTATAGCCAAGTTTTTTTGCATATCACACAATTGTTTATAACCAGCAATTCGATATAATTCCTCTTTGCGAGCTAAACTTGCTTCTTTGGCAACTTGTTCATGTGACCAGTCGGGGTGTTGGTATCGCAGAACTATTGCTTTTTCACCTTTGGTCAACTCTGTTGGGCCATAATGCCTATTATGCACTCTGACGAACGAATCCCGCAGTTGCTCTACCTCTTTGCTGATCTCGATGAGCAAGTCTCCAGCTTTCTCCAAATCTTGCTCATGTTCATATTGCTCTTGAAGTTCACAGATTTTCTTCCATTGCTTTTTCTGCGATGATGCTTCAGGCCCGCATTGCTGAAAAATACGGATGCTCAAAGACGATGCGAAAGCATCGAACCAGCCCTTTTGGTTCTGTGACTGCATCTTCTGCTTACCGAGCGGCGATTCATCAGTCGGGAAAAGTTTCAGCCACTGATCCAGAAATGTCGCAATCGTCCTGTATTGGCTTGCACCCCTTTTAGGTTTCTGATTCGTCATTTTATCTCTCCCAACGGCCCAGATGCCGCCTTAGAACGCTCGATTTAAGGCGCCTGGCGCTTTATGGGCTGCGTTTTCTCGCGCCGGCCTATACTTTGCTACAAATCTGAGCATTTCAGCGCTTCTGGCGCAATTTTCTACGTCAGTTGAATTATCTTCTTTGATTGAACATTAACCGTGCAAAATAAGCCTCACGCCATTGTTTACATTCCTGCTCAGCGACTTTCACATAAGCATCGAAATTAGGGCATTTCAAATAAGTCTCGTGCCAACGCTTGAGTGTGCTTGCACAATGCTTCAATTTTTTCGACAACTGATTATATGATTCGCTCTTTTTTGACATTTCAAAATAATCGTTAAGACATCGCCCGCACTTCCACATACGTATTTTTTCACGCACTTTTTTTTCATAGAACCCATTGTAATCATAACCTTCAAAAACTGGCTTATATTCACTTTCCTTGTTGAGCACGGATAATTGCTTAATGAGTTTTGCTAAACTGGATTTTCCCTGATTTCTGACATTTGAACTATTATTGAGCAGTTGTTTCTTTTTGAACATAATATACCTTTCAACTAATTGGCCTGTACTGAGTTTTGTTAGTCATCATCTTCGTATTCCATCTCCCTTTCGATTTGGCCAAAGTTTTCACAGAAGTCTTTGATTGAGTTTATCTCTCTGAGCATTTTGGAAAACTTAGATATGTTCTTGAGCCAGTATTGCATGACTTCTTTTATCCTTTTTTTCTTGATTCCCTCCTTATTGAGCTTTGCTAATGAGCTTATACTTTGTTGAGCTTTACTTCTGTTGGTTTTGTTGAGCTTCTTAAATCCCTTATTGAACATATCTATCAATTTATTAAAATATACATCAGCAAAATTAGCATCATCCTCAAATTTTGCAATTGATTCATTTACTCTGTTTCTTTTTATTTGTTTCTCTTTATATGATTTGACTAAAGGATTTTTAGTACCTGTACTAAAGGATTTTGAGTACTGTACTAAAGGATTTTTAGTACCTTGGTTAAAAGTTTTTAGTACCTTCGGCATTTGAAGTAGATGAATGATGTCAGTTTCATTTCTACGCTGTTTTACTCTTTTTATAAGTTTAGCATTCTCAAGCTTCCTCAGATACTTGATGATTGTGGGTACAGTGACAGACATCTCCTTAGCCAATGTATCCTGTGAACACCAGATATATTCCTGTTTAATGGCATGACTGGCGATGATCACATAAAGAGCAAGTCCCTTAGCCTCAATCTCATTGATATGTCCCTTGACGGAATCGTGTATCCGAGAAAATGAACCGTACTTTTTGTTGAAGTTTCGATGACGAATGTTTTTGGCCATCAGTCATCCCCCTCTACGAGGAGAAGATAATAGCCGACACCGAACAGCTCTCCCGCCCTGAGCATGAACCTGAAGTCCGTGGGTATCTTCCTAAGTTCAGGCCTGCATGCTCTTAGTTTATCGTAAAGCTCGCGACCGTAAATCCTGATGAACTCCACCTCGTGTTTGTTGAGCTTACGCTTGGGATTCTTGTATCTCTGCTTTGTAGGTTTTGTCGTCTTGAAATTCATAATTCCAGTTTCCCAGTTTCCCAGTTATCCAGTGTATTAAATAAAGCAGGGGCGACGCAGCCGCCACTGGATAGAACGACCTGCGACGAAGAGCTTACCTCCGAGGCTGTCACCCCTACTTATGGTTCAATAAAATGTCATTTCAGTTCCACATCAGTATTATCACGAAGAAGCTGCGTAGGATTAAAAAAATTCTGGAAAAATTCCGTTTCAAGATGGCGAGTATATCGCAAGTTTCGTGATGCCGATTACCCTGCCATTTTGCCCTTGGTTTGTAACCTTTTGCTTTGGTGGCACTTGCAGAAACTGGGGAACCAGGATTTGAACCTGGACTAACTGATCCAGAGTCAGTCGTGCTACCGTTACACTATTCCCCAATAATTAGTCCAAAACAAAAAACTTATGATTATAGCTTCCAGAGATATTCTTTCTGGGTATAGCAACACCTCTTG
>Ga0307431_1001822_pt1 | contig 11808 bp, 9 predicted proteins | sample SalMarWE160170MG_FD_202155 | JGI IMG/M metagenome (GOLD analysis project Ga0307431, IMG submission 202155) | Salt marsh sediment microbial communities from the Plum Island Ecosystem LTER, Massachusetts, United States - WE1603-170 | ecosystem: Environmental > Aquatic > Marine > Intertidal zone >...
CTAAAAATACTAAGAATTTTTGATTTCATTTAATACCTCTTTTATGTTTCCTTACTTATTCTAAGCTGAAAAATTGCCATCACCAAAACAATTAAAAATAGTATCGTACCAATACTACAAGAATAACCAACATTATTATATTGAAAACCTTGCTTATACAAATAAGTAGCCAACACTTCAGAAGAATGATCTGCTCCACCTCTAGTCATAACATAAACAAAATCAAATGCTATAAAAGAATAAATAGATGATAGAATCCAAACAAGTGCTACTGTGGTTTTTAACATTGGCACTGTTATGTAAACGAAATTTTGCCAATTGTTCACGCCATCAACCTTAGCCGCTTCGTATATTTCTCCAGGGATATCTTGTAGTCCTGCAATAAATAAAATTACACCATAACCAAAACCTTCCCAAATATGAACAAACGCAACTGCAAATAATGAGATCTTCGGATCTGATAGCCATTGTTTCTGTAAAACCTCTAATCCTAACTTCCCAAATATAAAGTTTATAGCACCTACATTTGAATCATACATAAAGACCCAAATTATTCCTATAGCCACTGAACAGAACATTGCAGGCATAAATATCAATGTTCTAAAAGTTATGTTAGACCTGCTTTTCCTATGTATTAATACTGCAATTAAAAGACCTAAAATAACATCAACTGAAACTATACTAACAGTATACAGAAAGGTATTTTTCAAAGATTTTATAAAAACACTATCATTAAATAATCTAATATAATTTTTTAGTCCAACAAATTCTTGTACTGGATTTATCCCATCCCATTCTATAAAACTATACCTAATTGTGCTAATATTTGGGATTATAAAAAAGGTTATATATACAATTAGTGGAATAATCAAATATAGATAAACTGATATATTTTTATTTTTTAAACTTATTTTTTTCAGGTCTAACATTTTTTCAATAGCATATACCAATTCAATTAGATTATTTTAAAAACTAATTAGTCTTTAAAATTTTTACGCCCAAGAGCGCAAGATAGATTATCTTGCGCTCTTTTACTTATACTTACTACTGCCCTAAAATAGTATCTATTGTTGCTTGCTTTTCCTCTAAAATTTCGTCAATATCTTTATCCCCTGGTCTCAAAAGCAGAGTATCAACTTCATCAAGTATTCCTGCAATTTCTAAATTATTTACCGAACTAGCAAGCCCAAGTGTAGTTGGGCGATCACTTCTCAAAATTTCATCTACTGACTTTAGTAGTGGATGTTCTACTGTTACCCCTTTTGCAGTAGAGTTCTGTAAAGTGCCATCCTGAAAAATCTGACCAGCTTCTTTTGTAGATAAAAACTCCAAAAATTTCATAGCAGCCTTAAATTTGGGTTCTTCAGATTTTGGGTTTGCACAAAATATGTTTGCTGGCATAGACTGATAAACTTCATCTTTTGCATCTTTCGTAACTGTAATAAAAGAACCCACATTTAGATCTTGAAAGGAAACAAATGTCCAATTCCCTGCAGATATTATTGGCACCCTCGCCTGCTCAAATAACGCAATGGCTCCATCATATGCTGTGCCTGGCTCATCTTTGCCGATAATACCAGAGTTACTCCACATATCAAGTTCCTCTGCAATCTTTCTATAATTATTACCTGTGAGTTTTTCTTCTCCATTTTCAATCTGAACCCAAATATTCTCTGGGAATGACATTTGTGTAGTAATTGTTTGAGCTAATGAGCCGCTGGCCCATGCCTCAGCTAGCCCCATAGTAAGAGTAGGAATATCATGTTTGCTAAATTGATCTGCTATATTCTTTAATTCATCATAATTAATCATTGCATCTTGCGGATAATCTATAGCATATTCATCAAACATATCTTTATTATATACCATTATATATACATATTTGTTAAGTACGATTCCACGAACCTTGCCATCATATGTTACTGCATCTTTTACCATCTCATCCTCGTAAAAATTATCCAAAAAAGGCTTGCCTGTAAGATCTGCACAATAACCACCTTCGACTAAGTCCGTCATAACACCTCCTGGACCAGCTACAAAAGCATCAACTTCTCCACCCAATAACCTAGTTTTAATTGCTGTATAATATTCACCAAAAGGTATCCCGGTTATTTCTACATTAATATTAGGGTACTTTTCTTCAAACAATGAAACTATCTTTTCCATAGTTTCAACTTCTTGAGGCTCGCTAGTATAAAACTCAATAGTAACCTCTTCCTCTGGCGCTTCTATAGGCTTCTCCTCTTCTTCTGCTACTTCTTCAGCTGCTTCTTCGACTTCCTCTACAGCTTCCTCTTTAGCTTCCTCTGCTTCACATCCAGAAAATATAAATACTGATATAATCGAAATTACTACCAATGCTATTAATAACAATGATAATCTTTTCATTTATATCTCCCTCCTTTCAATATAATTTACCTTCTTAACATTTTTAAAGTAGTCTTCACTAAATTCGATAACCGCATAAACAAAGGGTTTTCGGCACTACCCTTTTTTGACTTGCCTTCCACCTTAAAACCCCAGTATTTATGGAGTTTTTTAATGGCCAATTCTGACCAAAATGGCCATTTTCAGGTTCCTCAGATGGGTTGGAGGGCAAAAATTCTAAGCTTTTATTTTCGTGAAACCAATATTTTTTAAATTACTTAATTCTTTAAAGCCTTATCCCATCTGGGTTTTGCTAATATTGTCTTTTTATCTCCACCCCCTTAAAATCTACTTTTAAATAATAATCAACTTTAAGACCTTCACGAAATTAGTAGATATAGATTATATATATATCAACATTATTTATTTTGTCTTTAGAAAATCTTTTCGAAGCATTTAGGAGATATTAGCTTTTCCTTTCATGTTCTTGTCCACTTCTGCTTTGATAAAGGTTTTCTTTAGAAATAAGACCCAGTAAGAATATTTTTCATCTTAATGGCACTTATCTTTAAAGAGCTAAAGACTACTGCCAAATCCCTCCAACTTATTTACCGCGCTTTTTGAAAGACCTGCCCTGACACAGAAATTTGGACTTGAAACTTTTGGTAAGAACATTCCAGTAGAAAGCCCCCTCCATCTTCTCTTAAGAATATAAAATAATATTCTTCATGATTTAGCAGTATCAATGGCAAAAAAACTCATAGTCCTCGAGATGATAAAAGGATAATATCATTCGAGTGATTTCTATTACATAATGGCAAATGTCAAATAAAATCTAAAGAATAATGTAAAAGATATAGGTATCTATAAGAAAAGCTTCCTAAATTATAGTCTTGTTTAGCTTTTTTTACCTAATTTGTCAAAGAACCTTATAAATCCGCTTTTTCAAAAGCTTTATAACGAATTTTTTTAATTCCGTTAAGCCTTATTTTTTAAATTTTAAATTAAAAGAATTCTTTTATATGAACCATGTTCTGTTACTTGGATGTTGTGAACCTCTATTTAAATTTATTTGTAAAATAGTAATACTAATATATATTTGTAAAAATGGTATAATGGTATAAACTATTTTTATCCAAAAATTAATTTACATTATTTTCAAAAAAAAGTCAAATAATATTAATTTTCAAAGATTTATTATTGAAAAAACTTAAAATATATAATAAAATACAACAAAATATTTATTAATAAAAAGTCTTTAGTGCAAATTATATGTATATACCATTATACCAATCAAATTATCGCCCTCCTCTGTACAAGCAAATAACTGATGTTATTATTGAGCAAATAGAAAATGGGGAAATTAAACCACATGAAAAGATCCCTTCCGAACGAGAATTAAGCAAAACATATGAAGTAAGCAGAATGACTGCCCGTGCAGCAATAAAAAATCTTGAAAAAAGCGGAATCGTTTATAGAAATGTAGGTAGGGGTACTTTTGTTGCAGAACCCAAAATCGAACATGTCCTAACAAAGTTTATTGGTTTTACTGAAGGAATGCTGCAGAAGGGGATCGTGCCAGGGGCAAAAATATTAGAAAAGAGTGTTATTATACCAAACAAGAGAATTAGAGAAGCACTTAAATTAAATCTTAAAGATAAAGTCTATTTTATAAAGAGAGTTAGGTATGGGAATAATTGTCCTTTAGTTATTGAAAATTCCTATTTTCCTAAAAGTATATGCCCCGATCTCATAGAGAAAGACCTGATCTCTCAGTCAGTTTATGAAATAATCCATAAAGAGTACAAAATTAAACTAAAGAAGGCTATCCAAACATTGGAACCTATAATTACTAATAATAATGAATCTGAGATCTTGGATGTTAAGATATCATCTCCAGCCCTATTAATAGTTCGTATCTCTTTTGATAGTAACGGTGTGCCAATAGAATTTGCTAAAGATATTTATAGAGGTGATAGAAGTAAATTCTATATAGAGATGTCTATATAAAATACTATAGGACTTATTTTAAATAAATATTGATAAACAATAGATATAAAACCATGAAAAATAAAGTTTATGATGTAATAATTGTAGGGGGCGGAGTTGTAGGAACCGCTATTGCTAGGGAACTTACTAAATATAAACTAAAAATAGCTCTTTTAGAAAAAAATTCCGACGTAGGAGAGGGAACAAGCAAAGCTAACGATGGAGTTGTTCATACTGGATTCGATGCAACTCCTCATACTTTACAGGCAAAACTTGTTGTTCAGTCTAGTTTTATATACCCCAAATTGTGCTCTGAGCTAAATGTGCCATATAGAAAAGTTGGAGCTCTTTTAGTAGTATTTGAAAAAGAGCAGATTCCAACAATTCTTCAACTTAAAAAAAATGCCGAAATAAATGGTATACGAGATCTAAATTTACTTTCAAGAGAGGAGATATTTAAAGTTGAACCTAACTTAAATACTGATGTGTTAAAAGGTCTAATGATCCCCAGAGAGAGCATAACTTGTCCCTTTACCTTGACTATTGCATATGCTGAAAATGCTCTGCAAAATGGCGCTGAGATATTTTTAGAGAACCAAGTGAAAAAAATAGAAATAATAAAAAAATCATTTAAAATAAGTACCAATCAGCATACTTTTTATAGTAAGTTCATTATCAATTCTGCTGGTCTTTTCAGTGATGAAATTTCTATGATGGTAGGGATTAATAATTTTCGAGTAATTCCTAGAAAGGGTGAGTTCATAATATTTGATGAAGAAACTAAAAATATCATCAATAGAATAATATTACCTGTACCAACTAAAATAACTAAAGGCATCTTAATAACACCAACCATTCACGGAAACGTATTGATGGGTCCCACTGCGAAAGATATAACTGATAAAACAGACTTCTCGGTAACCCGTGAAGGAATAAAAGAGATAATAACAAAATGCACAAAGGTAGTCCCAATCCTATCTAAACAAACAATAATATCACAGTATGCAGGTTTAAGAGCTTCTACAAAAAATAATGACTATATAATAGAGTCCAATGACAAAGTCCCTAGATTCCTTAATATCGCAAGTATAAGATCCACTGGACTTACTTCATCTCCTATGATTGCTAAATATGCAGTAGAAAAACTAGTCGAAATGGGTCTAAAACTAATAGAGAATAAAGACTTCAATCCTTATCGGGAATTACCTTACTATTATCACTCCCAAGATATAGTTAAGGAGATAAAAAGAAAATTCCCCATTAATAAAAAGTTTGGACATATAGTTTGCAGGTGTAATAAAGTAAGTGAACAGGATATTATTGAGGCTATACACTCGCCTCTTGGAGCAAGAACATTAGATGGAATTAAGAGAAGAACTTGGGCAGGAGCTGGAAGATGCCAGGGTTCTTTCTGCGAAACGAGGATAATAAAAATTCTAGCCCGCGAGCTTGGTATTGACATTGCTAAAATTAGCAGAAAAGGGAAAGGTTCCGAGATTGCAATTTCTAGAAATAAGGAAACATTACTCATTGCAAATAAAAAAAACAAAAATAATTAGTATGAATGAAATAAGAATTAATGTAGCTATTATAGGAGGAGGACCTGCTGGTCTAGCAGCAGCAGCAAAATTAAAGAAACTAGGTATAGACAAAATTCTAATTATAGACAGGGAAGAAAAATTAGGTGGAATCCTAAAGCAATGCATTCATAATGGATTTGGTCTCCAATACTTCAAAGAAGATCTAACAGGCCCTGAGTATGCTTATAAATTTATCAATAAAATAGAAGAACTAGGGGTAGAATATATCATCAATACTTCTGTTATTGATATAAAAAAAGGCCATGGATACGAAATATATTCCATTAATGAGACCCACGGTTTAATTAAATATAGAGCAAGAACAGTTATTTTAGCTATGGGATGCAGAGAAAGAAGCCGAGGAGCAATTTTAATTCCCGGTGCTAGGTGCGGAGGTATTATGTCTGCTGGCTCAGCCCAGAGATTAGTTAATATAATGGGTTACCTTCCTGGGAAAAAGATTGTTATTTTAGGATCAGGTGATATTGGTATGATAATGGCTCGTCGTTTTACATTAGAAGGAGCAGAAGTAATAGCAGTCTTAGAGATATTAGATTACCTCTCCGGTTCTAAAAGAAATTATGTTCAGTGTATCGAGGATTTCAAAATACCTATATATTTTAATCAAACAATTTATCAAATTTATGGTCATAATCGTGTCAAGAGTATAGATATAGCCCAAGTCGATAAAAACCAAAACCCTATAAAAGTGTTAGAAAGAAAACTGAATTGTGACACGATTATTTTCTCTGTTGGGCTAATTCCAGAAAATGAGCTATCAAGATCAATAGGATTGCAAATCGATCCAGTAACTCAAGGACCTATAGTCGATGAATATCTTGAAACTAGCATTCCAGGTATTTTTTCATGCGGTAATGTACTCCAAGTATCTGACTTAGTTGACTATGTTTCTAAAGAAGGTGAAAAAGCAGCTGAAGGAGTAATGCTATTCCTTAACGGTAATATGCCAGAAAAACACTGGGGGAAAAAAGTATTAGCAGAAGGAAACATCAAATATGTATTACCGCAAAGAATTAGTTTTTGGCCTAATAAAGACAAATTTGTAGAATTTTCATTTCGATCAAAGCATCCAGCTAAAAATATTACAATTAGGGTTTATGATAAGTCAAAAATAATTTATGAAAATAATATGACAAAAATTGTACCAGGAGAGATGGAAAAATTAAAGGTTAAAAAAGAATTATTATTAAAAAGTCAAGGAGATATTAACTTTTCTATATATGAAAAAGAATAAAATCTTTAAAAAAGAACTTATTTGTATAGTTTGTCCTTTAGGATGCCTTCTTAAAGTAGAATACCAGCGCCAACCAAATAAGATTATAAAAATATCTGGAAATAAATGCAAAAGAGGTATTAAATATGCAGAAAAAGAAATATTTAGTCCATCAAGAGTGCTAACTACAACAGTTAGAACACTTTCAAACAGAGTCCTACCGGTAAGAAGTGTGAATGAGATTCCTAAGCATAAAATTAAATATATAATTGAAGAATTATCTAGAATAATAATAAAAAGAGATATTAAATTTGGAGATATTATATCTGTAAACCGTAAAGGTTTGAAAATTGAATTTATGGCCACAGATAACATTAAATTAGAGAAAAATGTTTAAAAGCATCTTGTAAATAGAACAATGAATATCTCCTCTCTTAATAAAGTTCATAAATTAAGATAATATAATTTATTATAAGACCAATTTTTCTAAAGCTATAACTAGAAAAAATGGAGTAATATTAAAAACCAAATAATCATATATTTCTTAAAAAATAAGGAATTAAAATGGAAAGATATGTTATTGTTGTTGATCAAGGTACCTCTAGCACAAAAGCAATAATATTTAATTTAAACGGAAATATTATTTCATCTAGTTTTAGGGAATTAAAACAAACCTATCCGCAGCTTGGCTGGGTAGAACAAGATGCTAATGAGATTCTGAATACAGTCATAGAGACTATTAATGAAGCTTTCCTTAAGTCTGGTTTAAAAAAAGAAGAACTTCTTTGTCTTGGAATTGCTAACCAAGGAGAGACTGTAGCTATTTGGGATAAGCAAAGTGGTGATACTCTTTATAATGCAATCTCTTGGCAATGTCTCAGGACAGAAAGATATTGCAATACGCTTATGTCATTAGGGCTAGAAAAAGAAATACATAAAAGAACTGGCCTTTTTATAAACCCATATTTTACTGCAAGTAAAATCAGATGGTTACTGGATAATATACCAAATGTTAGAAAAAAGGTAAGAGCTGGTAAAGTTATAATAGGTACATTAGACTCATGGCTAATTTGGAATCTCACTAGAGGAAAAGTTTTCGCTACAGACCCAACCACTGCTTCGAGAACTCAACTTTTCAATATAAGTCTTCTAGAATGGGACCCCTATCTCCTTGATATTTTTCATGTTCCACAAGAAATTTTGGCTGAGATACGTCCCACATGTGGATACTTCGGGCACATAGAAAACTCTAAAATACCTTTTAATATCCCCATTACTGCTAGTATTTGTGATCAACAGGCATCACTTTTTGGTCATTCCTGCTATGAATTTGGCCAAGTAAAAAATACTTATGGTACTGGTTGTTTTTTACTCATGAATATAGGAAACATACCTAAGCTATCTAAAAATAAAATTCTAACTACTGTTGCTTGGAAGTTAGATGATAATATAGCATATGCGCTTGATTGTGGAATAAAAACAGCTGGGTCAGCAATTAAATGGCTAAAAGATAACCTTGGATTAATAATTAATCCCAGGGAAACTGAAGCTTTAGCTACAATGGTACCTGACTCAGGTGGAGTATATTTTCTTCCTTCTTTAACCGGTATGGCTGCTCCATACTGGAAAGATAAATCAAAAGCTATACTTGCTGGTTTAACTATATCAACTACAAAAGCAAGCATAGTAAGAGCAGTACTAGAATCTATTGCATACCGTGTACGAGACTTAATAGAAGTATTGAAAAAAGATATTGAAGTAGATATATCTAAATTATATGTGGACGGAGCAATGACTAATAATTATTTTCTTATGCAGTTTCAAGCAGATATTTTAGGGATACCTATCATAGTCCCTAAAAACCAAGAGATCACTTCATTGGGCACAGCACTAATAGCTAAATTAGGTACAGGTCTCTTTGGTAATAGTTTTGAATCACAAAATGAAGTAAGAGTTAAGAAAATTTTTAATCCTTCAATATCCATTGATCAGCGGGATACGCTCTACTCTAAATGGAAAAGGTTTGTACAATCGACAATAGATCTTGAAATATAAAAAAATTACTATTTAATTAATATAAAAGATAACCTTGAAAAATTATTTTTTTAGTATATGAAATATAGATAAAAACTTACTATAATCTTACAACTTGATCTGAACCCCAAAAGTTGGACACGCACTTAACTAAATTAGTGCCAACTGATGAGACTTATTTTTATTAAATTTTTCTTCGAATTCTTCCGGAGGCATATATCCCAGGGAAGAATGCAGTCTTTTTTTGTTATACACCTCTTCGATAAAATATGGAATTGAAAATAGAACATCTTCATATGTATTATATTCACCCATATGCACTTCTTCAACCTTTAATGTTCTAAAGAATGACTCCATCTTGGCATTATCATATGGATTTGCCTTATCTGACATTGATATGGCAATACCATTTTCTTTTAGTATCTCAATATAACGGTTGCTGCAGTACTGGAATCCCTGATCTGAATGATGGATAAGACCTGCAGTATTCCTTGTGCTTATCGCATCCCTTAAGGCCGAAATGGTAAGAGAAGGTGACAATGTCTTACCTATGGCATAACCCACTGCTTTTCGAGATAGTCCATCCATAATTGCTGCAAGGTATGCAAATGAGGAAGAAAACCTTATGTAGGTAATATCAGCATGCCATACCTGGTTAAGCCTTGAAGGGATAAGATTCTTTACAAGGTTAGGGTACCTGGCCAGTCCATGGTTTGAGTTGGTTGTATGCTTATACGAGCGCCTTATGCTGCATAAAATGCCATTTTGGGCCATAATCCTATGCACTTTCTTATGGTTTACTATCATGTCCCTGCGCCTTAACGCTGCTGTTATCCTTCTGTAGCCATATGACGGAAAGTCTAGAGCAATATCTTTTATCGCCTCAAGTATTACAAAATCTTTTTTGGCATCTTTCTTTTTCTTGTAGTAATGCTTTGACCTTGATAAGTTCACTTGGCCATATCCTTCTTTAATGCTTCCCAGTCGGCTGATGTAAATATCTGCTGCATGGCTTTTTTTTGAGGCTCAATAAGCTTTACCATCTCTTTTAGGGCATCATTTTCCATAGTTAGCCTTCCTACCATGCGCTCTAACTCTTTTACCTTAACCTGCAACCTTGTATAATCAGGGTCTGCGTTTTCAAAGAACTTTCCAGAGTAATACTCCTTTTTCCACCTTGATATCACCACAGGTGATATACTGTATTTCCTTGATACTTCAAGTTGCGAGATTTTACTGGATACTATTGCCTCTGTAATCTCTCTTTTAAACTCTCTGTCAAATGATCTTCTTGTCCTCATTGATGAGACCTCCTTAATCTCTCTTTGCCAGTCTCATCAGTTATTTTATCTTAACTAATTTTAGTATACAATGTGTCTAAGAATGGGGTTCACTCCATTTTTATATTTGGAAAACCATTCAATATTACTTGTATTTATTTTAATCTTCTTATAAAATTCTTTTACTTTTGAAGATTTACCTTGTTTTTCTAGACATTTAAATAAATTATTGTATATATCTTTATAATTTATTATTGTATCTACAACATTTTTTTTATATGCTAATTGCTGATAAGTAATTAAACCCTCTTTATTTGAGTTATTTATAGTTTCTATGGTAATTTTTCTATTTTATTTATAGCATTTTTAAATTCATAAAGCCTTCTTAAACGATGTGTTCTTTTGACTATTTTTGGACGAATAGTTTCGTAAGATAGACCAATTTCTTTTAACAAGTTATATTCAATTATATTTCTTAAACAATCACAAGCTAACACTAAATCTTCTCCATGAAGTGCTTTACTTTTAAGGCTTTTATCATAATGGACGAAATAATTTCTTGTATTTCTTACATCTTTTAAAAATTTTTCTCTTTCACGTTTACCATTAAAAAAAATCCAATAATCTGGCCCTTCGTGGGATAGATCATCAATTCTTTCTATTAAAGTAGGTTCATTACTGTATCTTAATTTCCCATCTAACCACTCTTTATGTTTTTCTAGAGTGTTATCTAATATAAATTTTATTCGAATATCATGTTCAGATTTGTCAATTAAATAATTTTTTCTGATTCTTCGATGGTATGATTCAAGGGCTTGTACAAGACTCAAAAATTGCAATTCTATTGGTAGATGAGGATTAGTAGCATTTAAAAAGAGAGATATTACCGGTTTTAAAAGCTCTCTTTTGAGAAACCAATTATTAAAAAAAAAATTAAAATTATTATCTATATTTTTTAAATTTAATAAATAATCTCTAGGGTCATCACTTTCATAATCTTCATTTACTTGACCAATTTTATAAATCTTTATAGTATCATAAAACTTATCTTCTCCCGTTTTTCCTATTAGCTGATAATAATTAGGATTATAACCAAAAATTTCAATATAATTAATTTCATTAAAAGTACAAAACCTTATGAAATCCATTAGAGTGTCAATAATATTTAAGCTACTCTTAAGAGGTTGTGGATTAGTATGTTTAATAGATACATAAACTTTTTGAGATATGTTAATTTCCTTATCAACATTTGAACCGTATGGTGCTTTTAAGTCAGCATATATTGTAAGTGTGGTTTGTTCATTAATTTTATATATAACTTCAT
>Ga0307431_1001823_pt1 | contig 11807 bp, 13 predicted proteins | sample SalMarWE160170MG_FD_202155 | JGI IMG/M metagenome (GOLD analysis project Ga0307431, IMG submission 202155) | Salt marsh sediment microbial communities from the Plum Island Ecosystem LTER, Massachusetts, United States - WE1603-170 | ecosystem: Environmental > Aquatic > Marine > Intertidal zone >...
CAAAAGGGGGAGTGCATATCCCCGCTCAGGGTTTGGGGATAAAACCTCACGGCCGGGCCAGAGGGAGTGCTTTGAGAGGGATAGCGCGCCTGGAGATCCCAGTATGTTGCGAGGCGCAGTCCGCGGTGGAATATGGGCGGAACCGGGTTTTTCCCCGTCACCCCCCTGTAGATCACAGGGACACGGAGCGAACCCTCGCCGAATCCTCCTTCACGGGCGGCCAGCAGCCAGGTACCGGGATTGTTCGCCGTGAATTCCACATCGTAGCGCTCGCCCATGCCGATGCGGAGCACATCGGTTTCAACCGGATGTATGGGATTGCCATCCGCGTGGGTGATCGTCAGGACATGCCCGGCAAGGGAGAGGTAATAAATCGTGGCTGAGGATGCATTGAGGATTCTCACCTTTACCCTCTCGCCTTTTACCACTTCGAGAGGCTCTGTCTGCGGATACACCCTTCCGTTTACCGCATATCCATCGTAGACAGGTTCAAGAAGGGGGCCGGCTGAAAAACCTGCGCCGCCTCTTCGTCTCATCATACCCCCCATCATGCCCATGGGTGGACGGCGCTGTACGGGGGCGGGGCCGCCCCCATCCCTCATCACCCAATCCTCAAGCACCAGGGTGTACTCGCGGTCATAGGAATTGTTCTTATGAAATGGCTCGATGATCAGGGCACCGTAGAGCCCCTGGTCCAATTGGTAGTTGACGTGGGAGTGGTAGATGAAACTCCCCGCTGGTTTCGCCTCGAACTCATAGGCAAAGGCCTCCCCCGGGCGCACAGCCTTCTGGGTTACATGGGGGACCCCGTCCATGCGGTAGGGCACCGGCACCCCGTGCCAGTGGATGGTCGTCTCCTCGGGGAGATAGTTCTTGAGCACGACCCTGATGATCTCACCCTCTCTGACCCGGATCTCCGGTCCCGGAACCACGCCGTTATAGGTCCATGCCAGGAAATCCCGGCCGACTCCGAGGTTTACTTGTGCGGGAGAGGCAAAGAAGCTGAACTCCCGCATCACCTTCTTTGGCATAGCCAGAGCTTGGAGCAGGGAGAGGGGGCGGAGACCGCTCACCAGGATTGCCCCCAAGGCGGCCTTCACAAACATCCTTCTCGTGATGGTACTCTCCATTTTCTAATGACCCTCGAGGATGGTTACATCAGATCCTTTTTCTTTTCCTCGAACTCCTCCTTGTTGATCTCGCCGCGGGCGTAGCGTTTCTTGAGAATCTCGAGGGCGGAGTCGCCTGAACTCATGCCCTGGCTCGCCGTTCTGGTGGATATGATCAGCCACCGTATCAGCAAGACAATCCCCACGATAACGGCAATCCAGAAGGCGATCATGACAATGCCTCCGAACCATCCCACGCCGTATCCCCCGCCCATCATGCCGGGACCCATGCCCCAGTCATAGCCGCGGCCCTGGGCTAAGATCTCGTTTAAGGGTGAAATTAGAAAATTCATCCTATATCCTCCTTATTCTGGGCCAGCTCAGAAGACCCCCCGCTCGCGGAGCACCTCCTGCACTAATAGATTGACCTCATCCATCCTGTGTTCTTATCCACAGCTATCTTGTCCGCAAGGGAGTCGTCCTTGGTGAGGATCTCAGCCTCGAAGTACGATCCCTTGTCCTCGATGTTTCCCAGCTTTAGGTTCGGGTTCCTGGTGGATTGGAGGTAGTTCTCGAGCATCTCCGTTACCTCTTTCTTCTCCAGAGGCTCTTGCGGCTGCTGATACCGTGGTCCATATTGAGGACCGTAGCCAGGGCCATACCCTGGCCCCCTGCCCCAGCCGGGGGGCCTCATACCATATCCCCTTCCGTAGCCGGGGCCTCTCATGCCCGGTCCCATGCCGTACCCGGGGCCCCTCATCCCTGGACCCCACAGGGGTTGACCGCAATAGGGGCAGTAGTTCCATTGCCCATAGCCCTCCTCGCCCGTCATACCGGGATCCATCTGGGCCGTACCCTCCACGGGAAGGAGGACCAATCCCAGGACTAATGCCAATGTTGCTGTAAGTAGTAATCTTCTCATCTGACCTTTTCCTCTCTTTCTTATGTTTGTGTGATGTAACTTGATAATTTGCTGTATTTCACTACAGGTTAACCCTGCGGTTCCTCCCCCTTGATGGGGGAGGATAGGTGGGGGTGGAAAAACCTCCGTTCGCCCTCCCCTATATCCCCTCCCATCAAGGGATGGGAAGTTTGATATGGGATACGTTGTCCCGCTTTAAAGCGTAACTGCTTGATGTTTCATTATATTTTTCCTGATTCATGGAAAGAAACGGTTGCCGGAGTTTCCACTTTCCTTACTCTTCACCGCTGCTAGCCTATTTCTTTTCACATTTCCTTAAATGTGTTGATCGGTACCTCCCTCAACCTCCTGCCAGCTTTTTGGCGATGGCAGCAACGTGGCGAGCCTGGAAGCGGGCCATGGCCAGCTCGTTCTCGGATGGCATTCGACTCCCATCGGATGCCGCGATGGTGCTCGCTCCATAAGGGCTGCCGCCTGAGATCTCATCCAGGGTCATCTGCCGGGACTCCGAGTAGGGCAGGCCCACGATGATCATACCTTGATGGAGCAAGGTGCTGTGGAAGCTGGTGATGGTAGTCTCCTGGCCGCCGTGTTGGGTAGCGGTGGAGGTGAAGACACTTCCCACCTTGCCAACGAGGGCATTTCGTGCCCATAGCCCCCCGGTCTGATCCAGGAAATTGCGCATCTGGGCACACATGTTGCCGAAGCGGGTGGGCGTGCCGAACAAGATGGCATCAAAATCGGCGAGATCATCCGGCTTGGCCACGGGGATGTGGGCGAATGCCTCCCGCGCCTTCTTCGCCCCTGTTTTCTCGAGCGCCTCCTCGGGCATGAGCTCAGGGACTTGCATGAGCGTTACCTCAGCGTTCTCTACCTCTCGTGCTCCTTCTGCAACGGCCTCTGCCATTTGATAGATATGGCCGTACATGCTGTAAAACAGTACCAGTACTTTCATGAGTATACCTCCTTCATGGGTTATGGCCTCGGAGCCGAATTCGGAAGCATTTTACTCTTCGATAATAATGGCCTCGCTAGGACACATCCTCGCAACTTCCCGGCATTTTTGCTCAAGGCCGGGCGGAATCTCATCGACAATAACCGTGGCCCTTTTGCTACCCGTTTGGAAGCGGAAGACCTGCGGGCACTCCTTTACACATATGCCGATGGTTTCGCATTTCAATTGATCGACCTTTGCTCTCATAAGCGCCTCCTTTATTCGCTGAAGAACTTACTCTTCAGCCTTTGTCGCCTTATCCCGGTATATCTCGTGAATAAGAACCCGGTCGAACTCATATTCCTCCTTCAGCATGGCGTCCTTCTCCTCCTTGCTGAAGTAATCCATGATCGGGAGAAAGAAATACCGATCCTCCTTTTCTATGTGTTTTGGGTAGAACTCGACCAAGGCCTTCACGCACTCAAGGATAGCAGATACTGCCTCAGCGTCGCCGTTCCGATACGCCTCGTTGGCCTCTACCAATCTTCCGGTTGTCTCTCGCCCCCATCGATGTTCCTCCCGTAGTTCCTCCATGATACGCCTGTGATCACTGGAGACAGGCTTCTTGCTGAGGTCTCGAAACAGGATATCCTCTTCCTTCCCATGGTGGCATCGATCCGCATAGGTCCTGATAAAATCCACCGCAGTTTCGATAAAGGAGGAATCCGCTTTTCCCTCTGTCTCCCATCGTTGGAGCTGTCGCTTCATGACCTCGATCATCCTCTCAATAAGCCGGTGCTCGATCATCAAGGGGCCGATGGGCATCATGTTCACATACCTCCTTCCGGTTATTCCTCCCAGTGAATGCATTCAACCGGGCATGAGTCGATAGCCTCCTGGATCAGGTCTTCAGGACCGCCTTCGGGCTTGATGACCTCTGCCTTATCGGTTTCATTGTTAAGCCTGAAGACCTCTTCGCAGATCTCCTCACACGTTCCGCAACCGATGCACTCCTCTTCGTCGATAGAGACTCTTTTTGTCACCCTCCTCCTCCTTGAAATGTTTCCTGTGTTACAGTTTTTTCAGGCATGCTTCGATAAATGCCGGAAGATCGACAGGGCTCCGGCTCGATACCAGGTTGCCGTCTTCTACCACTTCCCGGTCTATGAACTCGGCCCCTGCGTTCTTGATATCCTGGATGACCGATTTCCATCCGGTGATCTTGCGGCCCCTGATCACATCCGCGGTGATCAGAAGCTGGGGCGCATGGCAGATAGCGAAGACGGGCTTCCCGCTTTCCACGAACTCCTTGGTAAATCGTACTGCATCTTCATCAGCCCTTAATTTATCCGGCGAATATCCGCCTGGGATGAGAAGGGCATCGAACTCCTCTGCTGAAACGTCTTTCACCGCTTTGTCGATCTCTACCGGCGTTCCCTGGTTCTTACCCTTGACCGTTTTCCCGGCCTTTAGCCCTACGTGGACCAGTTTGTGCCCCGCTTTTTTGAATGCCGCTGCCGGTTCGGAATACTCCGAATCCTCGAACATATCCGTGATAATAACCGCTATTGTACTCACTGTACTACCTCCTTTCGTGGTCTAGGAAATAAGCCGAATGCACATTCATTTCCTAAGGCGATCCCTCAGCCGCCCGAAACCCGGAGAGAAGCTCCAGGATCTTCTCCCTGCCGGGAGGCTGCAATTCAGGCAGCGGTCGGTCACCTACCGCCTTTCTGAACCTGCCGGCAAATACCTCTGCCGGGGGTGTCTTGTAGATGACGCCGATCGGCATCCTCTCCCCCCACTCCATGGATTTCTCCAGGGCGGCTTCTCGGTTGCCCGGGTCATAATCGTCGCCTATTGTATAGATACGCTCCCTGTACCAACTCACCGGATGCGTGCCCCAGGTGATACAGGGCTGGATTACATCCACATAGGAAAATCCCCGGTAGGAGATCGCCTCAACAAGGAGGCCCTTGAGGTGCTCGATATTTCCCGCAAATCCCCGTGCTACAAAGCCGCAGCCATGGAGAATAGCAATGGCCAACGGATTCAGGGGGGCGAGTTCCACACCTCCGAACTGGAGCATCCTCCTCTCGCCCCGTGGCGTGGTTGGCGAGGCCTGCCCCTTGGTCAGGGCATAGATCTCGTTGTTGTGGACGACCACGGTAATATCAGGATTGCGGCGAAGCGTATGGATAAAATGGTTTCCTCCCTCCCCGTAGCAGTCGCCGTCTCCGGTGACCACGATGGTGTTCAGTTTTGGATTGGCCACGTGGACCCCCAGGGCAACGGGCAAGGTCCTTCCGTGCAGGCCATTGAAGAAATTGCATCTGAGATAGTGGGGCAGCTTGGCAGCCTGGCCGATACCAGATACCATGCAAACCTCGTGTGGGGCCCTGTTGAGCTCAACCAGCGCCTTTTTGAAGGCCTGGAGGATGCCGAAGTTGGGGCAGCCCGGGCACCACTGGATCTCCACGTTATTGTGATAGTCATCCATAGTACTCATTGAAGTAACTCCTTATATACTCACCGGTTAAGGGCAGACCGTCGTACCGATTGATGGTGCCTTGAAAGCTCACGTCATATTCCGATCGTAACAATCGGGCCAGCTGCCCGGTAGCATTGCTCTCCACCGTGATGTAAGTCTTTCCCTCCGGAAAGGTAAACTCCGGCAGGGGCCACAGTTCGGTGAAGTGGATCATTCCCGCCTTCTTTCCCTCCTGTTTCAAGAGGGAGAGGCCTTCCAGGAGGGCTCCCCTGGATGATCCCCACCCGACAAGAACGGTATCGACATCGTTCACGGAGATTTCCTCAGGGAGAGAAATCTCCTTTTTGAGGCCATCTATCTTGGCGAGCCTCTTTTGGACCATGGCCCTGACGGTTGCGCCGAGGTCTTCGGTGATATGGCCTTCCTCATCGTGCTCGTCGCTGTCTACACCCACCAGGTGTTCGCTCTGCCCCGGATAGAGCCGCGGCGAGATCCCGTGTTCGGTCAGCCGGTAGCGCTTGTAGTCACGTATTTCTTGGGGATCGGCGAGATAGAAGCCGGGGCCGGCGGTGCCGAGATCGAAATCGGAAACGGAGAACTGTGAGTCGGCCAGGAAGTGATCGGTGAGCACGATTACCGGCATCTGGTACTTGTCCGCCAGGTTGAAGGCTTTCACGATCTTGTGGAAGGCATCGTAAGGGTTGGATGGGGCCAGCACCAGCTTGGGGAACTCGCCGTGTCCCGCGTTAATGGCAAACAGGAGTTCCCCCTGGGCGGTCCTGGTGGGGAGCCCGGTGGCAGGACCTGGTCTCTGGGCAAGGACGATTACCAGCGGGGTTTCCGTCATTCCGGCCAGGCTTACGCCCTCTACCATCAAGGCAAACCCGCCGCCCGAGGTGGCGGTCATGGCCCTTGCTCCCGCATAGCTCGCGCCCAGCGCCATGTTGACGGCCGCGATCTCATCTTCCGCCTGCTCGGCGAACACGCCCAGAAGCTCCTCTTCCCTGGCCAGGTAGGTAATGATCCCCGTTGATGGGGTCATGGGGTAGGCCGCAATGAACCGGCATCCTGCAAAGGCGGCTGCCAGGGGGATCGCCTCGTTTCCGGAGATCAGATAGTAGCGCCCCCCCCGTCTTGGAAGCTTCCAGGGGCACATGTCCTTGCACCCCTGTGTAGCTCGGCGGTAGCCCTCTTCAGCGGCCGATAGGTTGGACTCCACAACCTCATTTCCTTTTCTCCTGAACTTCTCAACGAGTACCTGCTTCAGGGTATCCGGATCAATCCCCAGGACTCCCACCAAAGCTCCTACGGCGATTGTGTCCGCGTATATCTTATCTCCCAACTCCTCTTCGGCGATCTCAACAAAGGGAATGGCGATCATCCGTTCCCTCAGCTGGTTTTGAGCGAGCAGCGTTCCCTCTTCTTTGAGGAGCGGCTCGTACTTCTTCACCGCCCCCTCGTTCAGGGCCAGAAGGACATCTGCCGGCAGGAGCGGGGCATTTTGTGGTTTCTCACCGATTCGTATGGAGTAGCTGTTCTGGCCGCCCCGTATCCTGGATTCGTACTCCTGCCACGTGAATGCCGCATACCCCTGTGCTGAAATCGTGTGGGCCAGTATGTCGCCGACCGTCTGCACTCCCTCCCCGGCAGCACCGGCTATAACCACGTTCATATCCTGCATGGGTGTTCCTCCTTCACCTTTCGCTACCTTGATGTGCGAACCTGACTGAATAGGTCGATGACGGTATTTGCACCAGAGAAGTTTCGACTACTTGATCCCGATCTCCTTGGTGCTCTCCCACAGCCCGTGAATATTACACAGTGCCGTGGCATGGAGGACTCCCGGTTTCTTGACCTTCATGCTGGCCGTCACCGAATGATTGGTATACACGGGTCCTTGATTCGGTCCCTCTACGTTTTCCCCATGGGCGCTGAACTCGAAGTTTCCGACCTGGTAGGCATACTTTTCTCCCTCAGGATGGAAAAAGAGCTGAATCCATCGAATGTGATGCTCCGTGGTATTCGGGTGGGCGACTTCCTTGCCCAGCGACACCTTGACATCGAACATCTCGTCCGCAGTAACGCTGTCAGGACATTCAATGACGGGAACGTGTTTCTCGGCTTTCCAGTCCGCGGTTTGATACAATTCTCCAATCTTTTTCATGATCATACCTCCGTTTTTTTATTTTATTAGCTCCTTACGTGTTGATTGTTTGACTAAATGAGTAAGACATTTTTAGTTCTCAGGGTTCAGAGTTCAGCCTGTCAAGAGACTCCCTGTCGAATGAGGGGAGCAGGAGTTATGTTCCTGAAAACTGAACCCTGAACCCCTGAACACCTCAATAATGTCTTGTACATTATGATGTAACTTCCTGGTTTGGTTCAATGGGTCTCTAAATGGTACTGTCCTTTGAGCTTCAGCCAAATCTGCCACAATCCTTCCGAGCAGCGCTTCTTCTCCCGGTTGCAATTCCTCATTGATCGCCTCAATCAGCTCGTAGAGCGTCGTGGTGATATACTCATATTCCGGATTCTCTTGTGGTAATGCCTGAATGCTCTGTGTTGCTTGCTGCATAATTTCACCTCCTTTACCAAGACCTGGTGACTCTACTTCCCCTACCCAATCATTTTTTGCAACACGCTCATGATGTCTGAAAAATCGCTCTCACTGTTGCTCAGAAAACGGGGCCGCAGGCGGTGTGCCAGCGATATGGTTTCCTCCTCTCGATCGGGGAGAAGGAGGATGACCCGAAGGCCTTGGAGCAGATCACTAAGGGAGACGATACGTAACAACTCTTCCCTGTCTCGTGCCCGGAGAAGAACGATCGTATCGTGGTCGTATAATCGATGAAGGCCGTGGGCAAGCTCCTCGATTGATCGATACACCTCTAGTCTTTCCTCTGGGACAAGCGTACTCACCCTTTCCCCAATCCCCATTCCGGGATCCTCCCTGATACTTGAATAGAATATAATCTTCACTCGATACCGATCCTTCTCGTTTGCCGCCAACCACAATCTCTTTACGCCTCTCTAAAAGTAAAACAAGAAGTATGCCAGCATTGGTATGGGAATAGATTTACTCTATATTTAAAGTAGTTAGCTTGATTTCTCGATGTAGTTACTTAAGGAAATTTTCTTCGAACCTGTCCAGTTTGAGAGGAAAATGTCCCATCGGGCAGGAAAGCGTCTTGCCGGATCGGATTGCTCTTTTTGTAGGTAATGAGGCAGGATAGATCAACTCTTTGTGGATATGCCGTGTTTTTTAAGAAGCCCGTACAGGCGGGAGCGCGAAAGGCCCGACACCTCGCAGGCCTCCCTGATATTGCCCTCGGTATGGGCCATGAGCTCCTCCAGATATTGCTGCTCCGCCTTGGCAACTTCAGCCTCGCGGTGCTCCTGAAGGGTCGGAAGGGGTCTCCCTGAAATGGGGGTGGCAGGGTGAAGGGCCTCGGTTCCTTCCCCTTCTTCACCTACCTGGCCCCGCTTCACCTTGATCCGTATCTCCGCGGGAAGGTAGGCGGGGAAAAGAGTGGGACTCTCGCCCGCGGCTGCAATGGCACGCTCCAGGGCGTTGATCAGCTCCCGCACGTTGCCGGGCCAGTCATAGTCGAGCAGGGTATCCAGGAACTCGGGGGAGAATCCCTTCATGCCTTTTCCGTAGCGCATGGAGAGCGTGGTCAGGTAGGAGGAGGCCAGCTCCTTGATGTCCTCGGGATGCTCCCGCAGCGGGGGCAGGGCGATGGTAAAGGTGCGAAGGCGAAACAGGAGGTCCTTGCGGAAGCTGCCCTCCCGGACCATCTCATCGAGGTTTCTATTGGAGGCCGCGATGAGCCGGAAGTTGCTCGTAATCTCTTTCACGCTCCCTACCGGGCGGAACCGCCTCTCCTGGAGCACCCGCAGAAAGGAGCCCTGGATGGAAGGGGGAAGCTCGCCCACCTCGTCGAGGAAGAGCGTCCCCCCGTCTGCCTGGGTGATGAGCCCGATCTTAGATTTATCGGCACCCGTAAAGGCCCCCCGCTCGTGGCCGAAGAGCACGCTCTCCACAATGGTCTCGGGCAAAGACGCGCAGTCCACCACCACGAAGTTTTTTCCTGCACGGGGGCTGTTGTGGTGGATGGCCCAGGAGAAGAGCTCCTTTCCCGTGCCGGTCTCACCGGTAACGAGCACGTTTGCATCGCTTGCCGCTGCCTGGGCCAGGAGCTCGATACAGGTTCTCATCTGAGGGCTGCTCCCCACGATCCCCTCCAGCTTCAGGGCGGTGGGCCGTGCCTTGGACTGCCGCTCCGTGCGGTACTGGAGAGCCCGCTCAAGGGGCAGGATGATCTCATCGATTGAGGCGCTTTTCTCGAGGTAGTCCCAGGCGCCGTGTGTGATGGCGAGCTCAGCGCCGTCAACATCACTGAAGCCGGTGATGATAATCACCTCGGGGCAGGACGGTGTCTCTCGAATACCTTTCACGATATCAAGCCCGCTTCCGTCGGGCAGCCGCACATCCAGGAACACCACGTCAAAGGAGCGGGCGGCAGCGATCTCAAGCCCTTCCTTGCGGGTAAAGGCACAGCTGGGCGTGTGGCCCCGATCCCTCACCACGTTCGAGAGGGTGGTGCAGATGAGTTGATCGTCATCGATGATGAGAATGTCTGCCATGATCCTTTGGATAAAGAAAGGTTATGCGTCTAACACGCGTCTAATAATTTCGGCCATCTCCTTGGTGGTAAAGGGCTTCATGACGAACTCCCGTATACCCTCAGCCTTGGTCTTGTCCTCATCCACCGCCTCGCTGAATCCGGTACACAGGATGATCGGGATGTCTCTTTTTATTTGCATAAGTTTCCGGCTCAGTTCCGAACCGGTCATGGTCGGCATGGTCTGGTCTGTAATTACCAGATCGAACTCGTTAGGCTGCGCACGGAACAATTTCAATGCCTCATCACTCTTGGCAACAGCGATGACCTTGTAGCCGAGGCTCTCCAGCATAGTTCGCTCGCTCCGCAGGACCGGCTCTTCATCATCCACCAGAAGTATTCGCTCCTTTCCCGTTGGAACATCCATTGGGGAAATACTTTCTTTCTCGAAGCCGCCCTTCATCCGCGGGAAAAATATATTAAAGGTAGATCCCTTCCCCACCTCGCTGTACACGGTGATTGCCCCGCCGTGATTTTTTACGATTCCATGAACAACGGCAAGCCCCATACCCGTTCCCTCACTTCGCTCCTTGGTGGTGAAGAAGGGCTCGAAGATTCGCTCCATTATCTCTCGATCCATACCCTCGCCCGTATCGCTCACGGTCAGCCTGAGGTAGGGGCCCGGCTTCAGATCAGCATGTGAGGATGCGGCGTTTTGATCGAGATCTATGCTCACGAGGCTCACCTCCAGCACGCCGTCGCCTTCCCTCATGGCATGGGCCGCGTTTGTGCAGAGGTTTATGAGCACTTGATGGATTTGGGTAGGGTCAGCCAGCACCACCGCGGAGGGGTCATCATGGATGTTCTCGCGCATCTCAATAGTCGAAGGCAATGACGCCCTGAGTAATTTAAGGGCTTCTTTTATGACCGGTACGATTCTGACGGGTTCTCGCTTCTGTTCTCTCCGTCGGCTAAAGGTGATGATCTGCTTCACCAGCTCCCTTCCCCGTTGTGCGGCCTCAAGCACATACCGAAGGTTCTCTGACGTCTTGTCCGGTTCGCCGGAACTTCGAAGGGCCAACTCCGTATTCAGGGTAATGGGCATGAGGATGTTATTGAAGTCATGCGCGATGCCCCCGGCCAAGGTACCGAGTGCCTCCATTTTCTGGCTTTGGCGAAGCTCTCTCTCCAGCTTGACCTCACGCGTCACATCGCGCTCGATAGTTACATAATGTACAATAGCGCCCGCAACGTCGTAAACGGGGGTGACCGTTAGCTCTACATCATAGGGAGTATCATCTCCTCCTCTTTTTCTGGTAATATGCTCGCTCCATGCCACACCGTTGCTCATAGTCTCCTGAAGAGGTTTATGGAATCTTTCATCGTGTCTGCCTGCCAGATATGCGTCGGCATCCCTCCCGATAATGTCATCGTGTCTATACCCGGTAATTATCTCGAAAGCCGGATTCAAGTACTCGATAATCCCATCGATATTTGTTATGGTGATCCCTTCCACGGTATGTTCTATGGCCGCCATCAGACGTGATCGATCCTCCTCCGCTCGCCTGCGAGCCGTAATGTCGCGAACAACGCTCACCACCCCGGATCTATTACCCGAATCATCCACCATCTCCGTAACCGTGTTCTCCGTGTAGAAGACGCTGCCGTCTTTTCTGCGCATTCGATATTCAGTGCGAAATACTCCCGTTGCATCAAGGGCGGGAAA
>Ga0307431_1001828_pt1 | contig 11794 bp, 13 predicted proteins | sample SalMarWE160170MG_FD_202155 | JGI IMG/M metagenome (GOLD analysis project Ga0307431, IMG submission 202155) | Salt marsh sediment microbial communities from the Plum Island Ecosystem LTER, Massachusetts, United States - WE1603-170 | ecosystem: Environmental > Aquatic > Marine > Intertidal zone >...
GCACTCCATCTTCCTTGCCAGTAACGTAATCTGAGAACCTATCAAAACCGACCACATGCGTTGCGACATAGTCCTTATCGTAAGTTCCTTCATTTATCCAGATGTAAGCTATGGCAAGTTGTAGGGCAGCATCGGTGTTGGGCAATATCGGAATCCATTTATCGGCATGGACAGCGGCTGAGTAGTTGAGGCCGGGGCAGATGAATACATGCTTTTTGCCAATGCTGCTCCAATAATACAAAATGCCGCTGGGGAACTGGCCTCCGAAACCCCAAGGAGTAGTCTCAAGATCCGCGCCGATATGTATGAGCATTTCCGTCTCTTGCGTAACATCGTTGAGTATGTTATCGGCTGGCAACATCAGGCCATTTTCCCCCTGTCCCCATACATGTTTTGCTCCCCAGTACCAGCCTTCCCAACTATCGGCATTCCTACAGGCTTGGGTATAGCCACCTATAATATTCAGAAGTTGCAGCTGGCATCCATGCGGACCATGTATGGTCTTGGTTTCACCATGCCCGTCGCCGTGTGCCAGTATTCCATATGGTCCATATTGTCTATGTATCCGTTTAATTTCATTAGCTATGAGCGTAGTAGCTTCATCCCATGTAATCCTTTTATATTTGCTTACACCACGATTTTGGGGATTTCTTTCGCCATCGGGATCCCAATCGACTCTCTTGAGCGGGTACTTGATTCTGTTGGGAGAATAAACACGCTTCTTGTAAGCCAATTGATAGGGAGCAATGAGACCTTTGAGAGGTACTTCGTAAGCCTTCCCTTGCTTCTCAATCCTCCATGGGTTGATTTGTTCTTTCCTGTACTTTTCGTCGTAGTGGTGGGGCCTAATACGGACTATCCTACCATCCTTTACATCAACTGCCGAGATTTCAGCATTCTGACCAAAGGAGCATTGTGCCAGGGACTTCAAGACTGTATTTCCTGATTGCCTAGCTTTAACCGCAGGTTTTTTATCTGGCATTATCATCTTTCTTATTTACAGTTTCTTTCCTCATGGTCTTAACGGTGAATAGCCCTGTGGCTTATTTCATGCCCACCTCGTGCCTGAGAGAAGACACTACCTGACGGAAGGAATACTCTACAGCGAGCTTAAAGACACGCCTGCTTCCCTCACCCAATGGTCGCTATAAGCAATAAGCTCAAGAACGTCGTCTAACAGGAAGCCAAGCTCACTCTTGCTCTTATACTCTAATCTTATGCCTCTCGAACTTTACCAGCAGTGGTTGGGTCAACACGTATCGCGGCACTCTCTCCCAGCAAATCACCTTGCCCCTTGCCATTCCTGGTGGACAAATCTGTGGATTTCGGCTTGACCACAACTGGGGGCAACGCTCTGACACTAAGCCAAGCGACAGTTTTACAAAGTTGACTAAACATGACATGAGTCAATACGTAGCGTTGACACACTATCTATATCTTGTTATAATCGCAATGCAACTTTGATGAGGATGCGCTTCTCTTGATTCCCTAAGCAACAGCGAGGACAGATTGTAGTAATAGCCGGATGCCGGGGATTGCCAGACCAGGATATATAAGTGCAGTTACGGTGTTGTAGACGATTCATTGAAAGCCGCCCGCTTTCGACACATAAAATTCTCTCATAGCTTAGAAAGGAATTGGCCGTGAATTTGGAGCATTTGTTGGCAGAAGAACAACATCAGCTCAGAAAAACAATTAGGGCGTTTACTCAGAAAGAGATCATACCCAATGTGAAGAAGCTGGAATCTGATTATAGTCTTGTCGAAAGCATTCTTCAAAAACTCGTTGACATGGGGATTCAAGCGGCGGGACACCCAGTTGAATATGGCGGTGGCGGTGGAATATCACATATGTCTATGGGCATCATTCGTGAGGAACTATCGAAGGGGGATGTTGGAATAAGCTTGGCCGTGCTTATGAATTCCGGCATAATACTCGAACCGGCAGTCAGAGCTAATAACAAGTACGTGCTGGATAGATTTGCCCCTCTCTTTGTGACTGGCAAACTGGCCTATGCTTGCGGCGCGATAACGGATGAAGCTGGAGGGTGTGATACCGAAAATCCTTTGTTGCACGGTGCGGGGATTAAGACGATAGCCAAACTCGAAGGCGACGAATGGGTAATAAACGGATCGAAATCGTGGCCTACTAATGGAGGGCTGGCTGAAGTGTACCTGACAACTTGTACGACAGATCCGGTGGCCGGAGATGAGGGAGTTGCGCTGATCTATGTGCCGAAAGATGCTAAAGGACTCTCCTTCGGTAAGTTTGAGAAAAAAATGGGTCATAAAACGTCCATGAACGCTTCTATATATTATGACAATGTTCGGGTTCCCAAAGAATACAGAGCTGCTGGACCTGGAATTGACGGAGAGATGTACAAAGCTGCCTTAACTGACGCACAATGGAGTGCGTCAACCGAGTCTCTTGGGATTGCACAACGTGCTTTTGAGATAGTGCTGGATTATACCGGGACACGCAAGGGTGGATTTAAGCCAGTCAGGCAGCACAGCATAGTAGCAGGGATAATCGCTGATATGGCCATAGGTATCGAAATGATGAGAGCAGGAGTATACAATCTGTCTTGGATGTTAGATCATCCTGAGCAATACGGATCGCTTGCAAGTCCTGAGTTCACGGCTAAAGCAGCTGCTGTGCGGGTTTATTGCAATGATACTGCGGTAGAAATAATCAACAAGGGAGCAGAGCTGCTGGGTGCTGTCGGTATTTCTGAGGATTTCCCTTATGAAAAATGCCTCAGAGATGCTAAAATATCCCAGATCGTCCTTGGAGGGAAGCAAACAGGCCAGTACCGGGTTGCCTTGGGCCACTATGATCTCAAGAACTGGGCTTAACTTCAGAACTCAGGAATCAGGGTGAGGTAGTTTAGCAATTCTCTCAGAATTCTAGTCCAGAATAGCCAAACCAGCCGATAAGGGCAAAAAGAAGCCCGAGGCTTTAAAGCAATTCTGACCGTGGAAGAGCACTCAGGCTTTAGCTGTTGTATTTTTATCGCTTAAGATGTATTGAAACTATATTTTAATTTACACAAAAGACTTTACACTGCGTTTTTCGGACTAAAACGGCCAGGCTTTCGGAGCAAACCGGCCGGCCTTTCGGAGTAAAGTAGACCACCGTTTGCCGATTTGCTCCGGAACATGCACCTAACTCTGCTAGCAATCCAGCTACTGAGGTATAGTTGAGTCCAATTATTGAGAGAAGATATTTACCCTCCTCTGTTTCATCCACTAGCCTTGCCAGAGTCTCATCTATGTTCCGAACTTGTCGCTTAATGAGGCGGAGCTTTTCTACCAAGAATGAGATCTCGGATGAGACCGACCAAGCACCTGCCTCAATGCCGATGGAGACTTGAGCAGCATAGTGAAGAGCGCGCAGCTTTTTCCTCATAAGATGACCTTGATGCTTTGCCCTGATGACATTTACAAACTCCTCCCCCATCATCTGCGCGATGATACCGGGTATCGAACAAATAGAGAGTACGCTCAGGGCTGTCAGCCCACAGGGGTCTTTGAAGACCTGGGTAAACTCGGGAAAGATTCCGTCCAATAGTCCTTTAATTAGATTTGTTATCTTGGTCCTCTCCTTAACCAGGCGGCGATAGGCATTATGGGCAGCACGTAGCTTAGCATATATCCCATGCTGCTATTTGGTATCGGTGAACTCACCTGTGCAAAGTAGCTGTGCTGCTACCTCGCTGTTTCGATAGTCATTCTTCCTCCGGTTGAGATCCTTACCCTCCCGCCTACGCTTGAGTGTAAACTGATTGATGAAGCGGAAGGGAATACCTCTCTCATCCAGGAAGTAAGCCAGATTTCGCCAGTAGTGCCCGCCTGTCTCTATGGCAAAGATGACACCTCTTGAGCCAGTTCTCACCATCTCTGCCCTGATTCTTTCCAACGCTACCTCAAAGCCTTCTTTGGAGTTATTGAACTTAAACTTGCTGTGAGTGGTGAAATCCTGGGTCATAGCTACTGCCGCATGTCTCTTCTTGTGTGAGTCAATTCCCATCACCAGATACCCCTTAGGGACTTGCTTGAGCTTCCTTACTGTGCTATTTTTCATCTGATGGCTCCTCCTACTTAGGTTTGGTGCTTTCTCAGTCACCTTCTCTATTGCAACCGGAGCCATCACTATTTCTTATTCCATATACTAATAGCTTATTTTGTGACCTTCTTGCCCTCGTAGTGACTTGTTTCCTCCCAAAATTCTTCATGTCAAGCGGCATATGAGACGCTATATTTCAAGCATCACACCTGCAATTTCAGCCGTCCCAGACTGTGTGATATGATTGAACATGATGTTCATGTTCAACTATGAAACCTTGGTGGACCCTCTATTAAGAGACCTCAGGAAGTTTACCCCTGAATTTTCTCACATGAAGGCTGGAGACAAGGTAATCGATGTCTGCTGTGGAACGGGAGCACAAGTTCTTGAGTACGGGCGACGTGGCATTATTGCTACCGGCATAGACAGCAGCCAGGACATGCTCAAAATAGCGACAAGAAATAGAATGAGACAAAAGGCGGTAAACGTCTCCTTCCAGCTCGCCGACGCCGCCAATTTACCTTTTCCAGACGGTTACTTCGACTATGCGACTGTATCTTTTGGATTACATGACAAAGAGAAGCCTATTCGATACCAGATCATTTCTGAGATGAAGAGGATTGTCAAACAAGACGGAGCCCTTATCCTTATAGATTACCAGGTTCCATTACCCAGGAATGCTTGGGCTGTGTTTGCGAGAGCCATCGAATTCCTTGCTGGCGGGTCTCACTATCAGGGCTTTAAAGATTATCTTGCAAACGGGGGACTCGATGATATACTGAAAAATCACGCTTTGCGGGAAGAATACAGAGCCTATCTCAAAAGTGGACTAATAGCGGCTACGAAGGTGGTTAATGGTTAAGCTAATATCGTGGATAGCCTATGACAAACCCGAAGCATAAACAACCACAAATAGAAATCAATGAACAGTTCCGGCACGCTCTTGATATCATGGAGAACAGCGACCGGAGCATCTTCATTACCGGCCGGGCGGGCACGGGTAAATCAACATTGCTCAACTATTTCCGCCATACCACACAGAAAAAGGTGGCGGTACTGGCGCCCACCGGCGTCGCCGCCCTGAATGTCAAAGGGCAGACCATTCATTCATTCTTCCGCTTCAAGCCAGGTATTACCCCTGACCGGGTCAAAAAGCCCCGCTCTGCTAATAGTGAAAGTATCTACCGTAAACTGGACATCATCGTCATTGATGAAGTCTCCATGGTGAGAGCTGACCTGCTGGACTGTGTGGATCGGTTCCTGCGTCTGAACGGACCCGAAGCTGATAAGCCCTTTGGCGGTATCCAGATGGCCTTCATCGGCGACCTCTACCAGCTGCCGCCGGTGGTTACCGGCGGAGAAAAGGAGGTTTTCCAGTCCCTTTACGAGACGCCCTACTTCTACGGAGCCCGGGTGTTCGAATCCTTCGAGATGGAATTCGTGGAACTGGAGAAGATTTACCGCCAGCACGATGAGCAGTTCATCACCCTGCTCAACGGTATCCGCAACAACTCCGTCACCGGGGAAGGGTTGGAGCTTCTTAACCGGAGGTACCAGCCGGAGTTTGAGCCATCGCCAGATGATTTCTACGTCTACCTGACCACCACCAACAGACTCGCCGAAGAGATTAACGGCAAGCGCCTGGCCGGGTTGAAAGGCAGGCTTTACACCTTCACCGGGAGCATCGAGGGAGAGTTCGGCCAGGAGTACCTGGCCACTAAGATTGACCTTGAAGTGAAGGTGGGGGCGCAGATCATGATGCTCAACAACGATACCGAGGGTCGCTGGGTCAACGGCAGTATCGGGAAAATAACCGGTATCACTCAGAACGGTAAAGGTGAAGATATCATTGTAGCTGAACTGGCCGACGATGAGGAGGTGGAGATTACGCCCTTCACCTGGGAAATCTACCGGTTCTTCGTCGAGGGAGGGGGGCTGCAATCGGAAGTCATCGGCACGTTCACGCAGTACCCATTAATGTTGGCTTGGGCGGTCACTATTCACAAGGGCCAGGGGAAGACCTTTGACCGGGTAATTATTGATATTGGGAAAGGCATCTTTGCTCATGGCCAGATGTACGTGGCGCTCAGCCGATGCACGACGCTGGGTGGCATTGTCCTCAAGAGGCCGGCGCTTAAGAAACATATCTGGACGAACTACCAGGTAATGGATTTTCTGACCAAATACCAGTACAAGAAAGCCGAAGAGTCCTGCCCGGTGGATGGTAAGACGGAGATAATTAAGAGAGCCATTCAGAATAAGTTGTCACTGGAGATTGTGTACCTCAAGCCCAGCGATGAGAAGACAACGAGGGTTGTCAGGCCAGAGGCTGTGGGGGAAATGGAGTACCGCGGCAAAAAGTACCGCGGTATGCGGGCGTTCTGCCTGAAGCGAAATGAGGAGAGGGTCTTTCGGATTGACCGGATATTGGAGATTAGAGAAGCATAAACAGAGCTTATCAAAAAGGTGGAATTCCTTGGCGAAGATAGTATTAGACCTGCATGAGATTTATAATAAGGGCTTCACGATTGATGCAGAACTCAACCGGGTTATCGCTGAAGCCATAGAGAAGAGAATTGCTCTGGTAGAAATTATTCCCGGTAAGGGGTCAGGACAACTGAAAAAACGTGTCTTACGATTCCTGGCGCAGCCGGAAATAAAAAGCCAATATCACCGGCTGGAGAAGGACGACAAGAATTTCGGGAGAATTTTCGTACATTTCAGACATTAGTCAACAATAGCTTGTTTCGTTGCTTCGGTACCCAATTTAATCCTGGTTATAATCAGAGAAGACCTTTAAATAGTTCAGGTCTATTTCGCAGCTACGAAAAGACTATCTAAATAGTCTTTTTAATTAATAGCCTCTAGCATTAATATTACCTCCCATAATCGACCAAAATAGCAGGAAAAATCCCCAACTCATCATTTTCAAATGTCGGGGTAGCATATTTTAACGTAAGATCGCTACGGCACGTGCCACAGCTGCTTTCATAGTAAAACCTAGTTGATCAGCGAGGCACCTGCCCGAACAACTTCTTCGTAACAACGAAATAATAAAGTTGCACGTGCCGCAGCGGTTTTCACAGTATAACCTACTTGATCAGCGGGGCACCTGCCCAAGCGATTTATTTATAGCAACGAAAAAAGAAAGTGGCATGTGCCGTCGCCGTAATTAACCATGTATACTACCACTAGCTCAATATTTATCCTTAATATCTTGACATATAAGATATAATTGTCTAACATGTATATAAGTACCATATTCCATAATAAGGAGGGATAATCATGGCCGAATCAAACTCTGCTATGCCGGTTAGCGATATTTTACGTGCTGAAGGAAATTCCCTGACTATAAGAGTCGGGGAATACCTCCTGACCCTGAAGATTGAGGGGCCGGAAGTGAAATCCAGTGGGCGGTTTAAGCTCGAACGGGGGCAGACGATGTTTGACCTAGTGCTCGAGGCTGCCAGAAAATTTGTAAGGGACGCTGGAGAAAATGAGTTCTCCGCGGCTGCACTATATTACCTAGCGAGAGAAAACCACCCGGACCTGGAAATCAAGAGAAATAGCTGGAACTCCCACATCGTGAGCTCCGCTCCGAACCACCCGTCTTACCGACACTATACCTCCCACCGCAAGTATTTACGTTATCTGGGAGAAGGCAAATATTCTCTCGAACCTAACTTAAATCCTTAAAGGGTATGTAAATAATTCAACTCGAATGTCGCAATGAAGATAGCATCAGGACACACGGGGGTGATTATGAGCAGTCAGAAAGAAGTCACGGAAGCCGAGGTGAAAAAAGCAGTACAGAGAGCCTGTAAAAAGGTCTTGAAAGAAATCGAGAATGAGCCGATATTAGTCATCGGGCCGGATGACAAGAAGGAGAATTTGTCAGATGAGGTAGCGAGTGATATCCGGAAATGGTTGTTCGAAAGGGGGTAAGACAATGGGTATTCAAATTGCGGAGCCTATTAGTAAAGACCATCTTAATGAGTATATAGTCAAGGCAGCATCGGCTGCAGGTTATGAAAATGGCTTTGGTATACAGGGATGCGACCTCTCAAAGCCGATATGGTGGGCGGGTTATTGCCGCCAGAGCCTCGACCAGCAGGCACAAAACAACCGGTTGCCCGAATATCTTCTTACCCTGGCGAAGATGGCCAAGGAACTGGGCGTGGTTATACCCCGCGAATATGTCTTCTATGACCATGAAACTGGAGAGCACCTGGAACGCCACAGCATGGCATACCTGCGGTACGAGCTTGCTCATAAGAAACACATTCTGGGTATTTTGTTTGCCGACATTCGTTGTCTTTCCCGGGAGCCTGCACCGCAGCAGGTCTTCGAGAGGGAATGTGAGCTATTGGGGGTAAAACTGATGTTTGGCGACGCCCCGGGAGGTATGGACTTAGGCAGTCAATTCGCAAGATCAGCCATCACCTTCAGTAACAAGATGGCAAGGCTGGCAACACACAGGAATGCCCGTGCCGGCAACATAGGCCGCATACTTAAGGGGTCGGTGCCAGCCTGTAAGGCTGCATATGGTTACCGCTACCGGCGTGAAGCCGAGATAGCTAATGGCAGAATCTACGTCAAAAAAGCCTGGTGGGAGATTGACGAATTCGATGGTGATGGGCTGCCGGTAGAGAACTCTCCAGCTTGGGTTGTATCCCAAATCTTCAGGTGGATAGGCCTAAATGGCCGGACTTCTTTCTGGGTAGCGAAAAGGCTGAATGAAATGGGAATCAAAGCACCGGCTGGAGGCATCTGGGCTCCCAACCGTGTGTGTAAGGTAGTTCACCGCCGCTGCTACACCGGCAAAAACCTCTATAATTCGAGCTGCTACGTACCAAACCCGAACCGACCTCTGGGTGACGTAACCGCACAGATCAGGCGAACTATTTCGAGACCAAAGCCCAAGGAAGAATGGGTCCCGTTCAATGTCCCTCAACTGGTATCCGAAGAACTGTGGCAAAAAGCTAACGATGCTTTAACTCAAAGGGGGAGGGGAAGAGGCAAAGAAGGTCAAAGCATTCAGGCTCTTCTTCGTAACCGGATCTTCTGCCCGAGATGCGGGAAGCCTATGGTTGTTAGGCGGGATGGCAAACAAAACCGGGTATACTATCACTGCTCCAGGCATTACCGGCCGTGGGATACTAACGCTTGCTCCTACCATCGATTTGTGCCTGGCTCATGGGACGAGGCTGTGTGGGATTTTATATTTGCCGTTTTAAGCGATAGCTCCTGGATAGAAAACCAGCTGGCTATCGAGCAGAATAAGACTATTGTTGCCAGCAAACTAATCGAGGCTGAGCAAAGGAAAATAACCCAGATACAGACCAAGATAGCCAAGGTGCAGGAGGGGTACGAAGCCGGAATATACAGTACGGAAGAGGCTAAGAACCGTATTGCAGGCTATCATAAAGCCTTATCAGGGGCAGAGCAGGAGATCAAGCGCCTTCAATAGTCTAGTAGTGATGGACTTACTACCATGGATGTCGAGAATTTGCGTAGAGACTTGAGAGCACTCGCCGAAAGGAAACTTGATGAAGCGACTTTTAAAGAGAAGTATAATGTTATCAGCAAATTGAACGTCAGAATATATCCTTCGGAGGATCTCAAAACGATGCGAGTGAGATGCAGCGTGAACTTGATATCTGAACGTGATGGTGATAATATTCAATGTGGAAAAATCATCTTTGCTCCACCACTCGTAACAGCTCCCGAACTCTTAGCTCTGGAGGCAATCAGGGCAAAGGGTGAGTTCAGTTCTACCTTGGTAACAGTTCCTTCTTCCACATAGAGACGCTTTAATACCGTCTCGCATAGAAGGCGCCTCTCGTCGAAGTTCCCTCTATCGTAAAGATAATCCAGTTCGGTCGCCAGTTGGAGGGCTATTTCAAAATCGGCTTTGACCAGGTTCTGACGTTGTTTGACAGCAGCCACCGTGTTGGTCAACCTTGACCTTTCCGCCTCAATCCGTGCCCGGTGCTCCTTGAAGTCGTGGTGGGAGATGTCCTCTTCAAGGTAGAGTTGCTGGAGGTTCTTCTCCATCGTCCTGAGCTTAGCCAGCCGCGCTTCGGCAGCCTTGAGCTCTTCGCTGGTGTCGGTCTCGGAATCAAACCAGTCTGCTAGACCATGTCTCATTACCTGGCGGACATCCTCGCTGATTGTTATGCTCCTAAAGATATCTGGTAACTGTTCCTCAACGACGCGCGTGTTATAGAAGACGTGGGACTGGTTACCTCTGGATCTACTGCGGTAGTAGCTAATTCCTTTTCGCTGGTGTGTTTCCGACCAGCAGGGGCTATCGGCTTCCAGAGAGTAAACCAATCCGCGGAGTAAGTATTTGTGGCGCTGGGTACGCTGCTTGTGCTTATCGTGACCTCTCAGTACCTCCTGCACCTGAACGAAAGTGGCTTCATCCACCAGTGGCGAGTGACTACCCTTGATCGACATGTCACCTGCCTTTAGCCAGGTCTCTCCGATATAGCAGCGATGGTGAAATATGCTGCTCCAGGCCTGCTTGCCAATGCGGTTACCTCTACGGCTTCGCCAGCCCAGAGAAAAGGCATGGTCAGCCCACCCTTCTAGTGTCCATTTCCCAGTAGCAAATTCCTTGAATGCCTGAGAAACCAGAGCGCCCAGTTTCGGATCTATCTCTATCCATGATTTTTGGCCATCATATTTGTTCAGATAACCAAGTGGTGCTAGTTTGGTCCAGCCTCCATTTTCCACTTTCTTTTGTAGGCCCTTCTTGACTTCAACGGCAAGATTTTTAGAATACCAAGAACTTATTACTTGCATCATTCGGCGACTGATATAGCCTGCCGGAGTCGAAGCATCACCTGGCTCGCTCACACTTTCCACGACTGACTTCCGGCGGCGCGGAAGCAGAGGCATGTTAGGCCTTAATCCCTCTTTTTCCAGCTCGGGACACAACTCGCCGAAGGTTACTCCGGGCTCAATCATGGCTACCCTGTTCTTCCGGTCGACTCGCAGTATCTGCTTCATATCACTTAAGTCCACGATAACGGCCCCATCCACTCCGGGGACGGAATCACCCCGGAAGTGGGGGTCTCCTGAACTTATCGGTACGAGGGGAGTGAGGGTCTCATTTGCCCATTTCACTATCTGCTGGACTTCATCGGTGTTACGGGGCTTAACGATAAAAGCGGGACTGGTCGGGCGAACCAAGCTCTCGTCCCTGGATAATTTTTCGATGCTGTGCGTATCAACGATTACCTGCTGGCTGCCAACAATCTCCGTAAGTTCTTCTTTCTTCCCCATTTACGGTTCCTTCTCGATTCCCAGCGGAGCAATCGGGTATTCTCGTGATCACTTCCTAAATCATTACCGGCGGGATTCACAGTGTGTTTTCGGATACCATGTTACATTAAATTTTTACTTACCGTCAAGATTCTTCCGTTCGAGGTAAGAAGAATAAAATGGTAGCTGAACTCATCGTCCTTAATTTCAAGGCAACGTCATTGGACACCCCGACCTCGCCAAGGTACCTCAACCTATCTCACTCAATACCCCCAGATATTGCTTTCTCGACTCCATATCCATCCTTCCCATATAGCCCGGTAACCCCCTGATCGGCGTCAACTATTTTTACCGATAAACGACAATTATTTTTGCCGGTGCACCTCCTTCACGTTTTGCTCTGCCGCCCCCGTACGGTAGCTGGGCACGTTAAACTCCAGGATAACCGAGTGATGGA
>Ga0307431_1001831_pt1 | contig 11788 bp, 16 predicted proteins | sample SalMarWE160170MG_FD_202155 | JGI IMG/M metagenome (GOLD analysis project Ga0307431, IMG submission 202155) | Salt marsh sediment microbial communities from the Plum Island Ecosystem LTER, Massachusetts, United States - WE1603-170 | ecosystem: Environmental > Aquatic > Marine > Intertidal zone >...
GAGAAATCGTCCCATTCGTGGCTAACATTCTCGAGAGTAATCATTTTTTCTTCTCCCAGTATCTTGCAGTTGTGCGTAGAATGACGAAAATGACGATACAGATGAGTATTAAGAGAACGGCTATGGGTTGAGAGCCTTGTAGACCATGGGTAGTGAATCTATAAAATATTAAAACGGGAGCAATCATTGGATAAAATGCTATCATTATCACGGCACCGAACTCGCTTATACCCCGGGCCCACGCCATCACAGCCCCTGAAAAAAGGTGGCGAACAGCTAAGGGCAACGTTATCTTGTAGAAGGATTTCCACTGACTTGCACCTAAGGTTCTGGCGACACGTTCGAGGCGTGGATTGACACTTTGAAAACCTTCCTTGGCTGCGTTTACATAGAATGGGGCGCTTACAAAAAGCATCGCTACTACGATGCCCCACATGGAATCTTCAAAGATGATGCCAATGTTGCTGAAGGCTCCTCCTACAGGACTTCTGCTCATAAATAGTGCATACAATGCTATTCCGGCGACGCTGTGAGGTATTATCACTGGCACATCTATAACCGATTCAACAATGTTCTTTCCAGGAAAATCGTGTCTCGCAAGAACGTAAGCTAGGGGAGTTCCCAGAATTGTTGCGATCAAAGTTGCCAGAAAGGAGCAATATAAAGTTAAAAAAATGGACTCAATCACCACAGGGTCAGCAGCCGCTTCCAGAAGACCCTCTGTGTCAAATACAAGCTGCCGAAAAATCATGTTAAAAAGCGTTAGTATCGTAAAAAGAATTAGAAGAGAACCTGCGAACAAAAAAATCAGGGAAAGGGAGTGACGTTTTGCCCCTGTTAAAGCTTTTTTAATTATCATTTTTTACGGCACAACATATTTTTTAAGGCTTTCAGGTATCTTGTTTATGTCATTTGTTGCTGCTGGTACGACAGGTGGTTGTCCGTTATTGTTGAAAACGGTTTGACCCGATTCGTTTATGATGTATTTAACGAATTCCGCTGCAAGAGTTGGATTCGGAGCATTGTTGGGTATGGTTAAACCGTAAACAATTGGTTTTCCGGTGCTAGTTGTTGTGGTTTTCTGAATCTTCACAGTTTTGTAGAGGTACTCATAGTTAGCCGAGCTCAAATCGATGGTTTCAGGTAGTTCCAAATATTTTAGGCCGTGTTGCTTGGCTACACTTGAGTATTCAAAAGCGTAGTCTAAGCCGCCTTCCTGCACAAATGTGACTAGTTCAACTGACTTGTCTCTGATCTTCAGCCTATCTGTGTTAGGATTCAAGTCTGTCATATTGGCGTTGATAACGTATGTGCCAGCGTCCTCCGAAACTATGATGTCTGAATTTGCCTCGATCAAATCTTCGAAGATCATGTTGTCTCCATATTCATATTCGGCGAGCTGTATAACCATCGGAGACCTGTATCCACAGGGGTCAAGGTTGGGATCAGAGAAACCCCACTTCACATCGCTTCTTCTAAGGATTTCGTACCAGTTATCTGCGGTTATCTCATCAGCGTATCTGCTGTTATCCGTATATGCTAGTGTCATTCTGTTAACAGCAAATATTATGTACCAATCAGTGTAGTCTGATTCCGCCGTCATCATCATACTGGGTATCAGGCTGTAATCTGCAGACGCAAGTACATCACATTCTTCGCCAAGTTCCGTGATCTTCTGGACGCGGGTGACGCTGCCGCCTGGCTCCAATTGTACATCAACATTTGGATGGTCTGCTTCGAATTGGGCTTCGATATCCTCAAAGGGAAGTGTCAAGCTACCTGCACAGAAAACCTTCAAGACAGTCGTCTCTGAACTAAGGGTTGTATAGTACCAAAAACCGCCTATTGCCGCAACAGCAATGATGGCAACAATTGCTGCTGCTAGTATTTTGCTTATTCCAGTTTTGGAGATTTTGATTTTTTTCATGTAATCACCCTGTTATGTTCGGCTGAACATATCGGTGATAGGTTCTTATATACATATCGGCAATAATGTCAGCCAAAGATAACCTTATGATCTAACAAGTAAAAACTCTGTTAGCAGTTCAGTAGATGAGTGAGTGACGCTGAAATATCTGCAACATCAGGATCAGAAAACCCGCTATGCCAAGAAAAATTCCTAACACCACAAGATATGTTCCTGAGATAAGACTTTCTGGGTTCAGCACATGATTGCTCATAGATGTACCGTAAAAAAATAATGCTAGACCCACAATAACCAGAACGCCGGCAAACAACATCAGTTTTAGACGCACACCAACCACATTCACATAACTTCTCTATTGAGCCCACAAAAAGCATTTACGAACAGAGAATATGAATAAAAAATAAGTTCCGCTGCCTTTTAGATATCCTTTGTGTTTTTTGCCTCCGACTTTGCGTGACGAAGTTGGTATGTTACTTTCCGGAACCAAAAGCAATTTTACGAAGCCAACAGAATCTTTTAAAGCAAAAAAAGGACGCTTAACATTCATGATCAAAGCAGTGATTTTCGACCTCGATGGAACTCTCAAAGAATTTAACCTAGACATCAAAGCTTGCAGGACTAAGATAATAAGCCTCCTTACCCAACGAGGCTTCTCCCGCTCTCTTTTCTCGCTTAACGAAACCGCCTTTGACATGCTAGTGAAGGTGAAAAAATACCTTACAGCAAAAGGAATGGAGAAACAGGAGTTCGCGAAAATCAAGGATATGATATTTTCTGTCGTGGAGGATTTCGAGTTGGAAGCTGCCAGAACAGCCAAAATTTTCGCGGGTATACCGGAGACCCTAAAGGCACTGAGGGATATGAAACTGGAAATTGCTTTGTGTACTATAAGCAGCGAAAAGACGACAAATTATATTCTTAAGCGCTTCCATCTTGAACAGTTTTTTGATGCTGTGATCACGCGGGATTCTGTTTTTGAGGTTAAGCCCCATCCTAAGCATCTGGAGGCTGCATTGGATGCTTTGAAAGTTAGGTCTCAGGAAGCTGTGTTAGTGGGAGACAGCGTTAAAGATATTGAATGTGCTATCCAGCTTAATGTTCTCGCTGTGGGAGTGACGACGGGTCTTTCGTCCATAGAAGAGTTAACCTGCTCTGGCGCTCACTACATAGCCTCTTCAGCTAACGACATACCAATTCTAATACAGAAACTTAACAGTGAAAATAGTGAATATCATGGTCCTGTCTAAGTATGATGTTCTGAACTCTAAACTAAAACGGCATAATACTATGAGGTAGTTTAGAGGGGTCGAAAGAAGTATCTGGGCCATGCAGGCCATTGGGAGGATGTTAACGTGTCAAAGTCAATTTTTAGGTTCATTCCCACTCTGATTTCTTTAGGGTCCACGCCACGAATCATTCCGGGTAGCCGAAGACCATTCTTTAATTCTATGATGCCAACAGTGTAGGGTGTTATAGACTGAAACTGCTCTGGTGCAATGTAGATGACTGTGTAACTGAGCAGTTTTCCGGCACCTTCAAGTTCTATCCACTGTAGATTTGTGGAAAGACATTTGGTGCACATTGGTTTTGGTGGTAGAAGCACAGTTCCGCATTCATTGCACTTGGCTGCCATTAGCCGCTTTTCGCTTACAAACTTGTAGAAACTTGATACTGTGAAAGGGAGAGGGTTATCAGACATTTCTAATTCCTCCTGTAAATGTGTACGCTAGATGTGGCTCCGGAGCCTCCAACGTTGTGGCTTAAGCCTATCTCAGCACCCTTCACCTGCCTCTCTTCAGCTTGTCCTGTGAGTTGTAAGTAAATTTCGTAGGCTTGAGCGGTTCCAGTTGCCCCAACAGGATGCCCCTTCGATTTTAATCCTCCACTTGGATTAACGGGAAGCTTCCCTCCAAGCTCAGTTGTCCCTTCATCTATCAGGTTTCCGCCTTTTCCAGAACTGCAGAAACCGAGGTCTTCGTAGGCTATAATTTCGGCGATGGTGAAGCAGTCATGAACCTCTGCAACATCCAAATCTTTCGGCTCTACGCCAGCCATCCTGTAAGCCTCTTGCCCCGCAAGTCTAGCAGCTTTAAGCGTCGTAAGTTCTTCTCTCTCATAAAGACCAATGGCGTCGCTAGCCAGTCCAGAACCGATAACGTGAACGGGTGCATCAGTGAATTTTTTGGCAAGGTCTGGACGAGTCAAGATTAGGCAGCTGGCTCCGTCGGTTATCAGGGAGCAATCATAAAGTTTTAGGGGCCATGCAATAACCTTTGATGCCATAGCTTTTTCCACAGTTATTTCTTTTTGCATGTGGGCCTTTGGATTCAAGGTTCCGTTGTGATGGTTCTTCACTGCCACTTGAGCCATCTGTTCTTCGGTTGTGCCGTACTCGTGCATGTGAGCCGTAGCTATGAGGGCATACAGTCCCGGAAAAGTTATTCCATTCCACTGTTCGAATGGCATGTCAGAGGCCATAGCTAGAAACTCTGTTACCTCAGCTGTTGTTCGATGAGTCATTTTTTCCACTCCGCCAACCATCACGACCTTGTGCATGCCAGAAAGTATAGCTAGGATTCCGGTTCTTAGGGCAGCTCCTGATGAGGCGCAGGCGGATTCAATTCTTATTGCAGGTTTTGGCAGCAGGCCAGCCCAGTCAGCTAATGTGGGTCCGGTGTGTCCTTGATGCTCGTAGGATTCGCCCATGTGACCCACGAAAAGAGCCTCGATGTCTTTTATCGGGTTCAGATTAGGGCATCTATCATAAGCCTCTTTTGCTGCTTCTGCGAAAAGTTCTCTGCAGTACATTCCGTCCAGTCGCCCAAACTTGGATAATCCTGCTGACACGATTGAAACTAATGGTTTATTGACCATTCACAGGACCTCATTAGAGAGTGGTTACGTAGCAGTTAGTAAATGTTGCCTGAATAACTATTTAACGCAGTTGGGAAGAGATTTGCTGCAACTTGTCTTTTTAGTAATCTCAGTGTGTTCTGGGCAATATCAGTAGTGCAACCTTACGCAAATGTTATGAAGTATTAGGCATTGAATATTATGGTAAATAGAGGAGGGGTAGAGTTATGTTGGCAGAAAAGCCGATTATGACTGAAAAAGTTGGAAAGAAAATTCTTGATCGTGAGATTTTGAGACTGGCGATTATCGCAGAGTTGGATGCTGTGAGTTTGTATGAACAGTTGGCGGCGGCAACTGAGAATGAGGCGATCCGTGAAGTGCTGTTGGATGTGGCGAGGGAAGAGAAGACACATGTGGGCGAGTTTCAGACTTTGCTGTTAAGAGAAGACGCAGAGCAGGTTGAGGAGTTAAAGCACGGAAAAGAAGAAGTTGAAGAAGAACTAGGGATTTAACGTAACATACTAAGCTCTTTTACAGAAGCGCTTTTACTTCATCAGGCCAATCATCTTTAATGGTTCCGAACACTGGCAGCCCACTAGGCATCATATTTGTAGGGATTTTATCAGAACCTCCGAGTGCTTTGCTTATTTTTTTGCGAACACATTCAGCTTGCTTATCGCCCTTACAATATGCTCTAATAAATCCTATCAAAGCATATTTTTTATTTTCATCACTTTTGTATTTCCTAAATAATGCGCAGTTCTCAAGGCTTTCACAATGCTTCATTCGTGACTGCTCCTTCAGGGTAATGATGAAAATGCTATTTAACAAACAGCGTGTCGCACTGCTGAAGAACAGACTAAAAGGTCCCAGTTATTAATTTAAACTTAAATTGATGATTGCCATAATCTTTTGTTTATGAGCCCCAGTAAATCTCGTAGACGTAGACCACGTAAAAAGAAAAGTAACAAAAAACTAATATTGATTGTAGCTTTGTTGGTTGCTGTAGCAGTGATTATAGTGGCGTATACTATGTTAGGCAATAATGCTTCAAACGAGAATGTTCCCAGCAGCAACAAGGTTCTGCTTACTACTAGCATGGGCGACATCCTGATTGAGTTAAGGAATGACATGCCAATTACAACAGGAAATTTCAAGAAACTGGTTCAACAAGGAGTATATGATAACACAATCTTTCACAGACTAGTTAACCTACCACAAAATCTTGTGATAATTCAGGGCGGAGACCCTGCTACCGGAACTTGGTCTGGAGGATCAATACCCAGCATAAAAGATGAATTCTCGGAAAACCCGGACAACAACAAGAACGAAAGAGGCACCATAGCAATGGCGAATACGGACGCTCCAAACTCGGGAAGCAGCCAATTCTTCATTAACGGCGCATATAACAGTCACCTTGATGATGCTCATCCAGTTTTTGGAGACGTAATAGAAGAAGGAATGGACGTTGTTGACGAAATCCTAAAAGTAGAGACAAGTGGAGATCCCCTCAACAGACCACTCAAAGAGGTTACATTAATCAAGGCACAGCTTGTCGACTAAAATATGCACCTTTTAGAATTCAATCAGCCCTTTGTTTGGTTGGAGTAGAAAAGAAAACTATGCCTCCGAATTGGCTGATTCGGGTGCCTGCCGGAGTTTCCGCGTTGACTATTCTTGTTTTCACTTTTTTATTCTTTGAAATCTGCAATAACCTTTGAATCCTGTTCTTGCTCTTACTGTCAGAGAGGTACCTGTCTGTGAGTAACAGATGCACGGTTCCGAGTTCATTAAGTTTGCTTCGGTCATAAACAATATCTTCGATTTCTTTTAGCGAATACAAGACAACCGTGTTATCTCCAGTGCTGTAAAGATGCTTCTCTAAAACATTGATGATGTGATCAGCTTCTTCTGAGGTTGTTTCTGCTATTAGTTTAGAGAATTCTTTGGTTTTCACCAGTTCAGCCACTTTGATGCGGTCATCTGCGGAGCCGACTAGCTCAGCGAAATTTGCTCGGTTCGGGCTCTTCGATTGAATCAGATACCTATGATGTTTCCGTACGTGGTTCATGAAGTCTGTGGCATAAGTTGTTTTCATCGGAGCGGTGACCACGACACTTCTCACTCCTTCTTTGAGCACTGGTTTCAGCGCAGAAACAACTGATTCATGAAAGTTGTATAGAACTCGCTCATCTGTCCTCTTTCCTTCAAGCTTTAACCTAATGGATAGCTTTGCGACGTGACTGAATACTTGCCAGATAATCGCATAGTCATCTTCGAAACCCACAAGAACCGCCACTGGATACCCGCGTTTATAGCGTCGTTTCCGCTTCATCTTTGACACCTAAAGCTATTACATATTCCTATTCCATTGTATAACCGTCTTTTATGAAGATAGTTACAAATGCTTCATGCACACGCAAAGTTAGACTATAAAAAACGCATCAGCCCATACAATAGTTTTCTAGCTTTTGACGATACTGTTAAGTTATTTGTGATGGGAAAAAAATTTAAATTTTGTATCTTGAATGGAGGTGATAAGAGCGGTGAAAACAAAACATTTAAGTGTCAGTGCTTCTAACACATGTGTGTCTGAAACACATCAATATGAATGGTGTAATGGGAAAATGCCAAAGGTGAGAAGAAGCTTAACAATTGTAGCAGAAAATGATGATGGAATACAAAACATTAGAGGGATGTTCTTAGGATTAAGAAGTATGCCAGTGGACATTGATTATACATCCGCCATTAATATGATTCTGGAACTAGGTCGTAAATTATTTATGGGCGACTGGAGTAAGTCCACAGTCTGCATTAGTACTAAAGAGTTAATGGAAATTGCTGCTAAATACACGATCAATATGTCTACAAAAACTGATTCCGTATTTGATCAGGTTCAAGACTGGTTCGTCCAGAACTTGCCAAACATGATCGCCCAGTATCAGAAAAGCCAAGCAATATCCGTAGACGCAACATCTCTACAAGATAAAAAGTGAAATTACAATAATGAAGAATATAATACTAAATATTCCACAGCAACATCCGTGTGTATAAGACAAATGGTAGAGGAAAGAGTAGCGGTGAGGAGTCCCACACGCTATAATGTTGCGACACCCGTCCTATGGGGCTAGGAAGAAAGGCGTGTGCTTACCGTTACCCCTCAAATCACTATCTATTCTATAGTTACCCTCTCTTTAATACGTTTTTCCCATTCTTTTTGAGTGACTACGCCCTTTTCTTCTAGCAGTTCTACAAGACTAGAGAGCATGGTATCTAGCAGATCAACTTCCTCTGCCAGTTCTTTTTCACTCTTTTTCATGTTTTCCACCTTTATCGAGATAGCCTTTTTCGGATAACCAATTCATTATGATTGTCCGTAGAGTATCCGAGTATCCTTCACCAAGTTTACCAAAGAGTTCTTTTTCAATGAGCTTGACAATATCGGTTGGGAGAGCCACTAACACTTTTTTCATTTCGCTATCACCTTCATTCCCTCTCGTTCATTCGCCCTTATCTTCTGTTCTGTTACTCTAGCAAATAATTCTGCCTCATATTTTGTAGCTTCCTCTATCAATCCCTTCCAGTTGGAAGGTGCGTTTGTTCTTGCAGCTTGAGCTGGAGTTTTTCCCATCAAACTTTGGTGTTCTCTAACAAAGTTGTAGTGAACTGTGTAGCCTTCAAGTATTGCTTTTGTAGATTCAAAGGCTTTTAGCCCTCTCATTGGTTTTGTTCTGTCTTTGAGTGTTCCATGTAGTCTTTCAACCATATTGTTTGTTTCTCTTGTTCTGATTCCTACTCTTTGAACTAGCTCAGGTCTTGTAGCTTTCTTCATTGTCCAGAAAACTTTGTTGAATGCCCTATTGTAAACGTGACTACCATCTACGAATACGGCTCTAGGTCTAACTTTGCTTTGCTCGTAACCTTTCTTGAATATGGCTATTGTGTCTTTGAGGGTTCGTGTTCCTGAAAGGTGAGACGCCACTAAGAATCGGGTATCTTCGTCAATCATTTCCCAGAACCAAACGTTTCGCCCTTCACACTTGATTACAGTTTCATCTTCATGCCATAATCCTGAAAGCTGAGGAACTAAAGTTTTTACATATTCCTTAACAATTATCGAATATTTCCTAATCCAGTTCAGAATAGTAACTTGGCTAACTTTCTCCCCGAACAGCCGTTCCAAATTCTTTTGAGTTTTACGGAGAGACAATCCATCATAGTAAAGATTAATTGCAGCAACTATGAGATTTTTATTTGTTCTCATTTTAGCAAACTTACCGTTCATGTAAAAGCGTTTCTTGCAGTCTTTGCACTTGAAGACTTGCTTAGCTTTGACTTTGCCATCTTTCACGATTTTTTCGGAGCCACAAAATTTGCATTGCATTGGTATCTCACAGGTATACTGTAAGCCATCAACTAACATATATAGCTTGTGGTATACCCACAAGATACCAACTAGAGAAATATTCCATATGGCTTTTTAAGTATTCACACATATTATATGTACTATGATGGGGTTGTTCACAGATCAGCAAGGCACAACGTTTAAATTATTATATCGTAATATTTCAGATACTTGCTATAGTGTGAAAGCCAATAGCAACCCAAGGATTTAAAAGCTGACATTTAGAAACTGATTGAGGATTTGTGAACGCCAAAATAGAAGGATAGGAGAGTGAGGGGATGATTAAGAAACAGGAGTTGAAACTTGTGACGCTCATGGGGACAACTCTTCCTAAAGATAAGAACCTAGCAAGGCGACTGAAGAAGCAGAAAACTATTACCGCTGCTTTCCGTGAAATAAGCGAGTGGGAAAAAGAATCAATCAAGGAATTTAGAGACCGAGAACGAACTTCTAAGTCTGGCAAACTAACCATTGGATAACGAAAGCTTTGTCATCAAAGCTCAATAGTTTTCCGACATTGCAACAGATAGTTCATCAAGTTTACAAAGACAAAATTGCCTGTAAAAAAATTGTTAATGGTGCTCTGGATTTAAATTGGGCTGAGGAATTTCAACTATTTTACAATTCTCAACCCAAATCGGCTCCGTATGTAAAACGAGTTCGGTTCAAGAAAAATAAGACAGGAGGGAAAGATGCAGGATTCTCAGATGTTAGACCAAGATCTGATGGTTCTGAAGTATCTGAAACTTATCTCATACCTCCAATTAAAATGGAAAATGAAAAGAAGTTTGATTTGAAGTGTTTAGGAACTTATGATGCTTATGGTCAAATAGTGAAGTGTGCACCATATATAATGCCTGAATCAATTTTTGGTATGTGTATCCACGGATCAATTTGGATATGTTTAAAGATACTTGAAAACTTGGGAATGATTGAAAAATCTCATCCTATACCATCCATTGAGACTCTGGCTCGTGGAAAACCATATGCGGATAAACAAGGGCTTCTTTTTACTCAGACTTCAAGAATCTTTAGAATGTGCAAAACAAATGCACTTTACATTGATAATGAAGTGAAGCCTCGATTAACGGATGATCAAATGGCGTTAGAATTGTATGCATATATCGAATCACGACTGCCTGTAATTCTTGGAGTGGATACCAAATATGTTCCGTGGTGGAGTTCTCAAGAGTATGGTTATCATTCTATTGTTGCAATAGGACATACAATGGATGATAATGGTAAGCCTGATGGTTTTATATTTCATGATGAAAGTTCTTTTCCATATCAAGACATAAAAATTGATGCACTAATGGATGCATGGCATACTGCATGGAAAGGAAATAAGAAACCTAAAAAACCGAAAAGAGAAATGATTGTTGCAGTGCCACCCGAGGTTTCATTACCCTTTAACAAAGCTCATCCACAGTTTGAACAAATCTTGGAACTCTCTCGAAATTATGGTTACTCTCATGATAGTTCAAACGATTTACTAGTCAAGCCGATTCTTAAGGGAGCTTTTGAGACGTTTATGGAAACTAAATCCGAATCATTATACAAAGCAATGGTTGAGACTAAACCTACAAAGTATGTTTGGATTTTTTATTTATACGACAAGGAAGTCAATGAAAGAAACGTGGAAACTTCAAAAGGATTCTTTGTTAGAGATGCAACTGCAGAAAGCGAACTGAGATTCTTATATTTTAAGGATACAAAACAAGCCTTATACCAAAAAGAAGACCACGTTTACCTTGTCAGAGACGACCGTAAGCGAAAGAAGAAACTCATCTAAAACCATCACAAATAACTTAACAGTATCGCTTTTGACGAAGATTTATATGCCGCAAATCTCAGTAAAAAAAAATCCGATTGACCGTGGAATGATAATGGGTGACAAACTAGCGAATCCAGCGCCTCTGGGGCTATTTGGCTTCGGAATGACAACAGTGTTGCTGAATCTTCACAACGCAGGCTTCTATCCATTGGGCAGCATGATACTGGCTATGGGGCTGGTGTATGGTGGATTAGCTCAGGTCATCGCTGGAATAATGGAATACAAAAAAGGTAACACCTTTGGTACCCTTGCCTTCAGTTCCTATGGTTTATTCTGGTGGTCTCTAGTCATTTTGCTGTTGCTTCCCAACTTTACGCTTCTGTCTCCAGCAGTTACAGCTCCTGACGATACAGCCATGGCTGCGTACTTTTTCATGTGGGGAATGTTTACTTTGCTGATGTTCTTTGGTACAATCAAAATGAATCGTGCATTACAGTTTGTCTTCAGCAGTTTAACTGTGCTGTTCTTTTTGTTGACGCTTGTGAGATTAACTGGCAATGCAGACATAGCGATGATAGCTGGATATGAAGGCATAATTTGTGGAGCAAGTGCCATTTACGCTGGCTTGGCGGAAGTTTTGAACGAAGTCTATGGAAGAATAGTTCTGCCGTTATGTCCAGTTAACAAGTAAAAACGTTCGCAAAGGCAAGTTTTTTACATGGTTACTTCCATTCTTTTTTAGGGAACCACAGTTCGGTTAATCTTTCAGGTAGGTTGTAGATGTGGATAGATTTCTGTACCGAAAGGAGATTTTGATTGACGACTCTGG
>Ga0307431_1001837_pt1 | contig 11755 bp, 14 predicted proteins | sample SalMarWE160170MG_FD_202155 | JGI IMG/M metagenome (GOLD analysis project Ga0307431, IMG submission 202155) | Salt marsh sediment microbial communities from the Plum Island Ecosystem LTER, Massachusetts, United States - WE1603-170 | ecosystem: Environmental > Aquatic > Marine > Intertidal zone >...
TATGACTTCAGCCGGTGCTCATAGCCATACAACCTCTACTGATAACGCCCATACACACACTACAAACTCTGCTGGTGCCCACACTCATGAATATGGGACTGACCAGCCTGCCACAGACAACACTCCTCATGGCATAACACCCGCCAATCCCAAAGGGAATCATACTCATACTACAAGCTCATCTGGGGGGCATAGCCATACTCTAGCTTCCGCAGGTGCTCACACCCATACCATTAACTCGGCTGATGGCAGACCCCCTTACTATGAATTAGCATTTATCCAGGCACAATTAGGAGCTGATGTTGCGTTAGGTCTTGTTGCCGTTTGGACAGGGACACTCGCCAATATCCCTTCCGGGTGGGCTTTATGCGATGGTGGCGATGGGAGACCAGACCTCAGAGAAAAGTTCATCCGAGGGGTAAATACCAGCACCACTGACCCAGGAACTACCGGTGGCTCAGCTACACATACTCATACTGAGTCTTCGGAAGAGCACAATCACACCACAGATTCTCAAGGTTCTCATTATCATACTCATAGCGCTTATACATGGACCCATACCCATACCGAAACATACGCAGGAAGCCCTGGAACCAGTGGCGGCCTAACTCAAGATGATACTCATGCGGGCGACCATACCCATGCCAATACGGATACCATTGGCGCACATACTCACACGATTGGAAATGCAGGAAGTCACGCCCATACAGTTAATTCCGCTTCTAGTCTGCCGGCATACTATCAGGTAGCCTATATTTACAATGTGAGTGCCACATCTATTCCGGTTGGAGTAATCCTGATTTGGGCTGGGACACTTGCCTCTATACCCGACGAGTTTTACCTTTGTGACGGTGACAACGGGACACCAGAGCTCAGGTCTAAGTTTCTACGGGGAAGTCCTGCTTCGGTTGACCCCGGGGGAACTGGCGGCTTAGATACTCATACCCATACTGACCAAAATACAGGCGCTCACTCTGACCACTCTCGGAGCTCTTCCGGTGGTCATACTCATGCTAATACTGATACCAAGGGAACCCATACCCATGCGACGGTAACAAACTATTATGGGACAAACCCGGAGCATGACATTTTCTTGTCACTGAGTTCTGGCGGCGACCATTCACATACTTTCAATAACGAGGGTGCTCATACCCATACTTCTATCAGTAGTGCAGGAGACCACAATCACAATCCCTGGAGCACGGACGATGGTCGTCCCGCTTATTATGAAGTAGCTTTCATCTGGGTTAATACTGAGATAGGATTAGTCACCCTAGCAGGCATAATTAGCGGCGTGGCTCTTGTCTCAGGTGCGTTAAAGGTTTTAAGGGAAATACAGGGGGCGGCAAGTGGGCTGGCGTCTGTTTCCGGGGCAACTAAAATCTTGAGGGAGATAGCAGGGCTTGTTTCGGGCGTAGGCTCTGTTTCCGGGGCAACTAAAATCTCAAGAAAGATACAGGCCATTGCCTCGGGCATAGCATTGGTTACGGGCGGCCTTATAAACCAGAGATGGTTGCAGAGTGTTACTGCTGGCGTTGCCTCAGTTACCGGAGGCTTAGCAGTTGGCAGATTCCTAAAGGCTGTAGTTAGCGGGGTGGCCAGTGTTGCGGGAGCCATAAAAGTCTCTAAGAAGTTGCAAACACTAGCCGCTGGGATAGCATCGGTCAGCGGGTCTTTAGGGGCATTAAAACTCATAGCTGGGGTAATTAGCGGAGTGGGGATTGTCGCTGGGGCTATCAAGGTTACTAGGGGATTGACAGCCAGCGCTGCCGGCATAGCCACGGTTACGGCCAGCATTGTAGTTGCAAAATTGCTGGCTGTCGTAGCCAACGGTGTAGCTTCAGTTTCAGGGGCGATAAAAGCCTCTAGGAAATTGGCGGCTACCCTTACTGGGCAGGCTGCTGTAACAGGCTTGGTTAAAGTCTTGAAAAAACTCGCTGCCAGTTCTGGCGGTGTAGCTGGCGTATCAGCAGTGCTGAGGGCTTTGCTGGGGATTGCAGGAACAACTAGCGGTATAGCAACTGTCACCGCTGGTATTAAGAGAATAAGGAGTTTGACTGGAGCCACCGCAGGTGTGGCCAGTATTATCGCTACGCTTACCGGTCTTGGGAGGACTCTGTATGTGAAGGTCGTCACAGCCCAATATCGCGGCGTAGAAACGCTCACTTCCCTAAGCAGAGATGTAGACGTAATTACTGCACTGAAAAGGAAAATCAAGAGCTTAACTTCTGGAGGTTAATATGGCTTTAGAGGGAGTTATTGAAGTAATAGTGTTTCCGGACAAGGCTACTGTCTGGATTCTAGCTCTCGTTTATGACGAAAATAAGGCGTTGGTTGACCCAACAGCCGCCAAGGTTTCTATCACAGACCCCAGTGGAACAGTGCAAGTTGACAAAGGCTCAATGTCTCAATATGAAAGCACGACTGGGATTTATGAGTATTTCTACCACAAGGGAGTAGATTCAGACCCCATGGATTCCGGGCAGTGGAAAGGTGAGGTTTTAGTTATTGACGGAACGGGAGCTGAGGCAGTTATATCCCCCAAGAACTTTAGTTTCAAAGTAAAATGAGGACATTATCAGGCACACTAAAAGCAGCACAACAGGCCACAAGCATAGATGCCTTAATCAAACTCGTCCTCACCTTTGGGGCAAGCACCTACACTTATACTAGGTTAGAGATACTTGACCTTACGGAAAAGGAAGATGGTCCACTCCATTCAATAGAGATAACCCTGGACAACAGCGATGGGGCTTTAACCTCTCTGGATCTCAGAGGATACAAGGGTGTTTTCTCCTCTGGGGCTCATACAGGCGCCGGCGATGAATACTCAGCTTGTGCCCCTATGTGGGTGAAGGCCCAGAGATTTGACTCCTCAGAAGGTGTATTGACCTGCACACTCTCATTAGTTGGTATCTGCAACCTTATGATGGATGATAAGGCCAGTGCTAAATATATGCCCGATGAGGAAGATACCAAGACGATTAAGACGCTGATTGGAGAAATTGCCGGGGCGACTTTAACCGGCTTCACTCATTGCACGGCTTACGATATAGAGTGGGATGGCGAAGATGACTTGATTGACTCTTACACTCCGAAGGATGCCTTCCGTGTCTATGTGGGAAATAACAGGTTCTCCAAAATAACCCAACTGTTAGATTTGACCAAGTGTGTGATGCGGGCGGAAGCTGATGGGAAACTCCATATCTTTGTCCCCACGACTACCGGGGAAGATTTCGATTACGAATACAGCCTAGAGAGCGGGCACAGTTTTTGGGCTAAGGCATACAGAAACAGGCTCACCATCCCGAACAGGATATATGTCATGTCCAGGGAAGACGATGACCCTGCTTATCAGGGCATGGCCTATGAAGCCGACTCTTATGACAAGCTGCCCAAGGTTGAATTTCACCAGACTTATCTTGAAAGCAATGACCAGGGGCAGGATATAGCCGAGGCTATGCTTGCTAAGGCTCAGATGTGGTGCGAAGCCGGCTCTGCCAATGTCCCCATGAATGTCGGAGCTGAGGTTTTCGACTATGTAAAAGTTACAGACTCAAGGGAATCTGACTACCGAGTAGGAAATATCGGACAGATAATCCGCCACTTTAATCTTATGAAGAACGAGTGGCGGATGACTTTTGTTTTTGGGAATTGGCAGAATGTCCGCAAGGCTCTGGCCGAGCTAGGTATCACCGCAGATGACCTGGAAAACTACTTCTCGCGGTTGCAAGTCGGCGACCTCTATGTCGAGCATATCCTGGCCGATAACATGGATTTCGTCTGGATTGACCCAGATGGGACCATTGACCTCAGCCAGATTGGAGATACTCTTGACAACCTTCCAGACGGCGAGGTATATGCCAGGGTAAAGACCCTGCACCTGGACGCTGGGCTAATCAAGCTGGACGAGCATATCCTATACTCCTCTGGCTATAACCCCACAGACAAGTTTGACCTAAATAACAATGACCTAGATGATGTTCCTAACGGTTCAGTTTATCGAAGAGTCAAAAGCGCTGCCCTAACCGCGGCTGGGTTGATTTTGCTGGACCAGGTTGTAGCTGGCACTTATGGCCCAGTGCTGACCACCGCTATTAGTGGTGGGAAAATAAAACTATCAACTGCGGGCTTAGATACGTCACAGGGGTATGGACTAATTCTCACCACGGATATACAAAATGGACATATCAAGGGTTCTGCAATCATTCAAAGCTCACTTTACAGGTTAGTGTCAGACGACTTTATGGCTCTGTGGGATGGTGCTGCCGATGATGCCGAAGACGCCCTTGAGTTATTAGGTAATATAGCAGCAGACGACAAGGTAACGCCGGTAGAAAAACTAGAGGCTAAATTAAACTGGGATGCCATCGTTGCCGAAAAGCCGAAAATAGTCGCTGAGGCTCAAGCTGTTGGCGTTTCCACCACTGCCTATGTCAATGCTTATAATGCCCTAAATACATATCTCAACACTACACTCGATGTTTTCGATAACATGGATAGCACTACCACTGTTACTAGGAGCACATGGTATTCTAAATGGGAAACCTATTATACCGCTAAAGTGGATATTCTAAATGCCATCGCCGACTTGGTATTTGAACTTGCTGCGGATGCTTATGACATTGGGGTTGCGGCTCAAGAAACGGCTGAAGGCAACCTCATGTATGGGTATGCCAATTTTAATGCCTACGCTCAGGACAAAGGGGAGTGGTATAACCTCGGCGGTGTGGCAATAAATGGTAGCTCTGGTATCAATATCTTCGGAACGAATTATGCCCTAACTACCAGAGCGACAAAAACAGGGACTATTCAGTGCTATGTGGGCTCAGATGGTTCAATTCGGGCAGGCGGGGGAGATGTTATTTTAGATAGTAGTGGCATCACAATTTATGGAGAAACATTAAAATTCTATCGGGGTTCAACTTATGGTGGGTATATTTGTGGTGCTATAGGTGGAGGAATAGGTGTTGTTGCTGAGTCTAGTAAACTTTACCTTGCATCAAGCGACAATGGGATTTATATGGCGGCACATTCAGGCTATGGTGTTCAGATGAATGATTGTGACTTTCTGGACTTACCGAAGAAGAGTTCTAACCCATCTGCTGTTGAAGGTAGGCTTTATTATGACACCACGAAAGACCTTGTCTGCTATTACAGAAGTGGAGTAGGTTGGCGTATCCTTCAAGATAACCCATATTAAGGGTTAACTGAGTAAGCCTATTCCATTATATAGACAAACTACTACCATGAAAGCCACTAAAGAAATGAATGCTATTTTTGTTAGGCGAGGACGCATAGTAGCACACCAGATAAGAATAAGACTAATACCTATCGTTACCCCTAGTTTAATTCCCCATGCTATCCAGTAAGATTGTCTCAAAAAATATTGCATTACTGGGTTTATTTCATAGCCACCATTATTCAATGTCATTTGAGTTAAAACAATATCAAGAACACTTAACCCTATATAAACGGCGGCTAACTTTATATGTTCTAGATTTTTAATCCTTTTTACCACTTCCACATTTTAAGAATAATCCCACCCCAATAATTTGTCAAGAAAGGAGGCACATGGAAATAAAGGAAGCGCAGGCCGACCTCAAGAAAAGACAGAAAGAAATCGTTAAGGCATTAAATGAAGCAATAACCCAGAAACAACAGGTAGAGGCACGGATACGCCAGCTAACTGAGGAAGCCACTATGCTCAACGGCGAAGCCCGGATGCTCAATCGCTTTTCAGGGAATGGAGACAAGACCCCCAAGAAATAATGGAATTGCCCTCACCACGCCCTGAGAGCCTCAAGAAAGGGCATTAGGCATACCCACCTGCCTCTTTATACCCAGAGAAGATTTTAACCCTAGTTTTATACAATTTTAATTAACCCCCTGGGCGAAAGTCTGGGGGATATTTTTTGTTGCCTTCCAAGAAAATTTTCGAGAAAAATTTGATTAGCTTTGAGAAGGACTTGACAAAATGACAAGGATACTTTACAATATGTCAAGGTAAGAAAATGAATAGACGGGAAAATATGATTCGGCTAAAACAACAGGGCTATTCCTATGCTGAAATTGCTGGACTTTATAAAATATCCCGCCAAAGAGTTCATCAACTTATTAGCGGGTATGATAAAAATTTGAAACGTGTGGAACGACACAATGGTCAATATTGGAAGATTCGCAATGCAGTTATTAAAAGGGATGGGGGGAAATGCCAGAAATGTGGCAGCAAGGAAAAATTAGTTGTTCATCATATCAATGGCAATGATACTGATAATTCCCTTTCTAATCTTATAACCATTTGTAATAAATGTCATTTGGATTTACACCGCCCAAAACTTACTACTAAACAATATTCTGATTTTGGAAAATTAGGAGGCCGTGGGCACACAAGAGAGAAAAGATTGGAAGTGGAAGCAACCACTAGAGAAAGGGGGTGATAGATGAGTATAGCAATAATCGTGCTATTAACAGTGGCAATAACAGTAGTTTTAATGATAGCGATTCATACTATTGCCCGAGCTATAACCGACTGGATAATCAATAGGTGAAGGGATTGAACATGTTTTACTTTGGGATACAGCCTCATTCTATATTCGGCAGGGTGAATGGGCAGTTGAGTTTTACCCGGTCAAGAGAAGCGGATTGCCAATTTTCCGTTCGGGGTTTTCTTCGACTGCCCTCGACCTCACCCTGCCACTCTTGAAGCACTTTAACAATTGAATACTGGGCGGGTAGGAAAGGAGCTTGTTTATGGCATATAGAAAGAAAACCCTAAGAACAATGTCCCCGACAGCTCGCAAGGTTGCCCGGCTTATGGGTGAGCAAATGAGTATCGCTCTAAGGCTTAAGAACCTTATACCAGACCTTCAGCGGCTTGACCTCGACTCCCAAGCTCTTCAAAACGCCAAGTCTGCTGGGTTTGTCCTATCCGACAATGATTTATGGGGCTTGCGGGATTGTCTCTATCACTGCCTCGACGATGGCTACGCCAAGGAAGAAAATGAAGAATGGACCAAGAACATGACAGACAGGATAAACGACTACCGCAATAAAATAGCTGGCATAGAGGAGCCCAGCTAAATAGTAGAGTACCCGCCCAGTATCCAGAGGTTAAGGAAAATGGCAACGAATATACCTGAAGGAATAAAGCTCTTGCTGAAGGAATTAAGGCCTCAAAGTCAGGCAAGGCTTGTGGCTTCTGATGAAGCTCGTATAAACGAGGAATTAAAAAAGTGCTGTGATGCTCACCCCAGATGCAGGCATAGGGGAAGGTGCCACAGCTTACACAACCAAGTAATGAGGTTCATACCCTACGAGAGAAAGGAAAAGGCAACTCCCCCTGAAAGAAAGACGGATGGCGGGAGCTGGATACCACAGGCGAACCTAAGACCTATTCTGCGGTCCTCCAGGGAAAGGATGGTTTATTAACATGGCAAAAGTCGGCAGACCCAGGGCTTTAACCCTGGAACAAGTAAGGCAGCGGCAGCCTCTTGAGGCTCAGAATAACGAAAAGGGGGTAACGGATACCTCGGGCATAAACAGCCTGGCGGAGCTAAGGAGGCTTTACCTGCACTATAGGTCGAATGGTCATAAGCAAATACAAGAGGGGCTAGGAGTGACCCCATCACCCTAGCCCCGGGGAGTTAAGGAAATTGATTAAGTTCATTATACACCGCTTAAAAAGAAAAACCAAGGAAGAGGCTCTATCACCTGCTGAGCTAGTAGAGCAGAAGGCATTAGAGAGGGTAATGCTCCAAGCTCAGGAAAAGGTAAGAAGGGAAATCTGCCAAGATTGCAGGGATAGAAGATGTCTTGTTGGTGAAGAATGTATGGAATTTAACCTACGAAGTCAAGCCTATGTTTGGGAAATGATAGCCCGGAGTGCGGAGCTGAATTAGGAAGGAGAATGGAGGATGATTAAGATTACAAGAGAATCGCTGATTATTCGGAAGGATATGCCAGTAACAGCCTATCTTCCGACTAATGGCTCAGGCGGGATAGACCTTTATGTGGATGGGTATATCGCAGCCCACATTCAAGGGAAGGTAAATAGCATAGTCCTCGTCAACGGGGATACTCGGTGGGGCATTGTGATTGACCTTCCGGGTAACCCAGATTTTAACTGCATCTACGCCGACAGGATTTGTAAGGGGGGGCAATGAAACTTACCAATCTTAAATTAAGAAACTTTAAGGGAATAAAAGAGTTTGACCTAGAGACATTCGGCGAATCACAGGCAATCTTTGGGGATAACGGGACTGGCAAAACAACTCTTTTCGATGCCTTTTCGTGGCTATTATTTGATAAAGACTCAGCCAACCGGAAGGACTTTGAAATCAAAACACTTGGAGTAAATGGGGAGCCGATACACGGCTTAGAGCATGAGGTTGAAGGTGCACTGGTAGTTAATGGAGGGCGCCTTCTTCTAAAGAAAGTCTACTCCGAGAACTGGGCCAAGAAGCGGGGGGCCATTGAGCGAGAATTTACAGGACATACCACAACCTATTTTCTTGATGGTGTGCCTGTTAAGAAGAATGAGTATGAAGCCAGGATCGCCAGTATCGTAGATGAAGATGCTTTTAAGTTGCTCACCAATCCCCGGCATTTCAATGAAGTCCTACACTGGCAGGACCGCAGGAAGCTACTCTTAGAAGTATGCGGCGACTTGAGCGATGCTGAAGTGATAGCCAGTGATTCTAAGCTAGCAAAGCTACCTGAGATTCTAAGTGGCCATAAGCTTGAGGACCATCGCAAGGTCATAGCAGCCAGGCGTTCAGAAATCAACAAAGATATAGAGAAGATACCTGTGCGCATTAGTGAGGTTCAGCGCGGTTTACTCGATGCCATCAACGCACCAAACCTTAAAAAGGAGCTTGAGGGTTTGAAAGAGAGGCGCAATGCGAAAGCCCAGGAACTTGCGAACCTTGAGGCCGGTGGCGGTGTTGCAGAGAAAACAAAAGAGCTAAGGGTGGTTGAATCTGAGTTACTTCAGATAGAGAACGAGCACAGGTCATTGATGAACACGGAGGCTCAATCAGCGAAGGCAGAGTTAAGCAAGCTAGAGGATGAAGCCGATGGTCTAAGAAGAGCCATACAGAATATGCAGGCCGAGGTTGCGGAAAAGCAAAATACCGTTAAGAGGCTCGAAGGGTTGCTAGATACGTTGCGCCAGGACTGGAGTGTGGCCAACTCTGAAAACTTTACCTTTGAGCAGTCCGATACTTGCCCAGCATGTGGACAATCATTACCGCCGGAACAATTAGAGGCAGCCAGAGAGAAGGCAGTAGCTCTCTTCAATAACGATAAGGCGGAGCGCCTTGAAAAGATTACCACGAATGGGAAACTTACCGGCGCTGAAATTAAGGGACTTCGGCATGAAGTGTCCGTGCTTGAGGAAGAGATTGCTAAGCTGAGCAGAATTTTAATCCAGGCACAAGAGAAGGTAACTGATGCCCAAGTCAAGGTTTCAGCGATAGAGGCAGGCGCACCTTTCCAGGCACATGATGATACCTATGCCAAGAAACAAGCATTGAAGCAAACCATAGAAACTGAAATTGAAAAACTCAAAGCCACTAATAGCGGGGCAGTCGAGGCCATGAGATTGATTCTCTCTGCCACTGACGCAAAGATAGCGGATTGCGAATCAGCAATAGCTCAAATCAAACAGCGCGAGGCCGGCCTACAGCGTATTGAGGAATTGAAGTCTGAGGAAAGAACACTGGCTAAAGAGTTTGAGAGGCTGGAAGGGGAACTATACCTCACTGAGCAGTTTGTTAGAGCAAAGGTTAGTCTACTTGAGGACAGGATAAATAGTCGCTTTGAGTTGGCAAGGTTTAAGCTGTTTGAGGAGCAGGTAAACGGGGCAACCAACGAGATATGCGTAGCTACTGCAAATGGCGTGCCCTATGATGCCCTTAACAATGGCATGAGGATTGAAGTGGGAATGGATTGTATCAAAACCTTGCAGAGATTCTATAACTTTTATTGCCCAGTTTGGGTTGACCAAGCGGAGAGTTTTTGCCATTTGCCTGAAATGGAATGTCAAGTTATACGGCTTGTGGTATCCGAAAAAGATAAGGCGCTTCGTATTGAGACTAGGAATCTAGCAATGGAGGAGGTTGCATAATGACTGCTCCGAAGAATTTAACTGGGCAAAGATTCGGCAGACTTGTTGCAGAACGTACAGTTGGCTCAAATAAAAGAAAGCAGCGTATATGGAAATGTCATTGTGACTGTGGAAATTCCGTTTATGTTGATACCTCTCGTTTGTTGGGTGGTAATGTTCGTAGTTGTGGTTGTCTCCACAGAGACCTTCTTTCTGCCAAAATGATAAAGCATGGCCTCTCTACTGATACAAATGGCCAGAGTCACCGCCTATATAACACATGGCGAAGGATGAAGCAAAGGTGCTTTAACCCACATAACCCAAAATATCCCGATTACGGAGGTAGGGGAATCACCGTTTGCGATGAATGGGCGAAGGACTATATGGCTTTCCATTGGTGGGCGATTATGAATGGATATGCGGATAATTTATCTATCGACAGGATAAATAACAATGGTAACTATGAGCCAAGTAACTGTCGATGGGCGAATGACATAACACAGGCTAATAATCGCCGGCACCGCCGCTGGAAGAAAAACCCAGAGTCAGCGAAGGAAGCTATAGCGATATAAAAAAGGAGGAATTGAATAATGGAAAATGAAACACCTGAGAAAAAGGGGACGGCAGTAGCTAAGCCATTTGATGTAGTGGCATCCGTGACCACAAAGTTGCGGACCTACACAGATAACAGGGAGCTGGTCTTACCCGAGAACTACAGCATTGAGAACGCTTTGAAGTCTGCCTGGTTGGCGCTCCAGGAAACAGTTGATAAGGAAAGGCGCCCGGTTCTCCAGGCGTGTTCTCAAGCTAGCATAGCAAATGCCCTTCTCGACATGGCTGTCCAGGGGTTAAACCCTGGCAAGAATCAATGCTACTTCATTGCATATGGGAAAAAGCTCATATGCCAGAGGAGTTACTTTGGCACCATGGCAGTAGCCGAGAGGGTAGCGGGGGCAAGTGATATTTGGGCTGAGGTCGTTTATGAAGGGGACAAGTTTGAATATGCGATTTCCCACAATCGGAAAACTGTGACCAAACATGAGCAGGAGCTAGAGAATGTCAAACCAGGCGCCATTGTAGCTGCTTATTGTGTGATTGAGTTCAGCACTAATAAGCCTTCGTTTACTGAGATTATGACCATTGAGCAGATAAAAAAGGCATGGGCTAAATCGAAAACGGACACTGATTCGCCTACTTCAGTTCATTCTCAATTTCCCGAAGAAATGGCGAAGCGCACCGTAACCAACAGGGCTTGCAAGGCGCTTATCAATTCTAGTTCGGACAGCAATCTATTCCTGGAGCATTTTAACCGCTCAGGCGAAGAGCAAACTGCTATTGAGCTCGAAGATGAGATTGAGGAAAACGCCAACCGGGACGTTATCGACGTGGATCCCAAGACCGGGGAGATCGTCAAGGACAAAACGATAGACCGCAATCCCGCAGGCCTTAAAACAATAGAGGCTATGCTGAAGGCATGTTTTGACGACTTCGGCTTGCAACCAAAACAAGTGCTGGCTGAGCTCGGGGTTTCAAAACAGACAGAGATAACGGAAAGTCCGGCAGGTTGCTACACACGGATAGCAGCAGTCAGGGTGGGGCCCGCAGCGGTCGAAGAGAAGCCAAGTTTTTAAGATGGAGATAAAGGTG
>Ga0307431_1001842_pt1 | contig 11728 bp, 15 predicted proteins | sample SalMarWE160170MG_FD_202155 | JGI IMG/M metagenome (GOLD analysis project Ga0307431, IMG submission 202155) | Salt marsh sediment microbial communities from the Plum Island Ecosystem LTER, Massachusetts, United States - WE1603-170 | ecosystem: Environmental > Aquatic > Marine > Intertidal zone >...
TTCTGAAAACGATTCATCAGTTTTAATAGATTCATTGGATGATATGGATATGACCATGGTAATGGAGCAGGTTAATGAAGAAGAATTCACCAAAGATGAATTTAAAACAGTAATTGATGCTCACAATGTTTCTGGTAATGAAATATCTGTTGATGATATCACTGATGATATGGTTGTTGATTTCAACAAAAAATTCAAAGACTTTTTGACTAAACATCCTGATTTTGAAATCTTCAACGATGATTATAATGGAGAATCTGATGATAAATTTGTTGATCTGTTGATAGATATCATAAGCACTGGAAATCTCAAATTAACTTAATGAACAACACAATTCGAAAGGCTGGTGTTTCCAACCCCTCTTATTTGAAACCATATATGGTTATGGATATTATATTCTTGTTATGTGTGTGGAATAATTGAGTGTGTCATGACAATATGGCATGAAATACGGGTTTGGCACGATTTTTGTTATAGTGTGTGTTGTGTGTATTTGGTAGATTTTTGATGTGTGTATTTTTGTTTATAAACTCTATAAAAACTTAAATTATGAATGTTGCCCTACAAAGATTAGCTAAGAACTATTATGAAAACAGAACAGTAAAAAATTTCAATGAGTATTACAACCAGTACAAAGGCATAGCACAAGCTGCAGCAGCCTCAATTCTTCGGGATTCCCAACAAGCTTATGAAGTTGTTAATGATCTGTTCACAAAGTTCTACAATCGGGAAGATGAAGACTTCCAATTCGATAACAGTAAAAGCCACCTAGGTTACGTCTGGCACAGTGCTTCCAACCTTGCCAAAATCAAATGGAATAAGAACAGAATCAAAATCAACAATATTCAAAATTGTGATTCCAGAGCCGAATATCTCGAACTTGAGTATATGGCAGAAATACTTATTAACGAGAGTGAAAATATAAAAGTAAGTCTAGGATTTTCTAGGAAAGATCACATGAAATTTGATTCGGTGTTTGATTTTTATTCGGATAAACACGAATATTATAAAAAGCAAGAAGAATCAGAAGTGTGTAAAGAATCCGATTTGGAAGAAATAGATGCCTTTATGGATGATTTTGGTTGTATTACTACCGCAATAAATCGAATAAGAAAGGCATTAAAATTAAAAAAGGATGCTGATATAACATATGGTGATCTCCTTGCTTATGCCATAATGTCTTTGGGTAAATTGGAAAGGATTGCAGAAATAAAACAAGCAAAATCGTTAGAGGAAATCAAAAAAATAAAATCAAAACACACCAGAAAAAAAATAGGAAAGATATTGTTCGAAAACACCAAACAAAGTTTGTTGTTATTGGAAGCGGAATTCAAAACAGATCAGGAAACCGGGGATACTTTGGAACATCTTGGGTATGTGAATGGTGGAAATTACACAATGGATTCAGAATTGGGCGATATCAACGATGTAATTTTTGGTGCTGGTGATATACAATACAGCATCGAAGCTCAATTGGAACTTGCCAGAAAACTGATAAACGATAATGAGGACAAAGAGAATCCCGGATTGTTAAAAAGAGTTCTTATAGACAATCATGAATTCAAATCAGTGTTGGAAAATATCATCCACATAATAAAAATGGGTGATAAAGATGATGAAGGTTATACTATGAATGATCTGGAATTTTGTAAAGAATTAGTGTTGAGTATTGGTAGTATACCATCAATAACTAAAAGCACAAAAAAATTAAATCCAAAAAGTTGTAAAACCCAAGAAGACAGAAAAGCATTCCTTGAAGAATTGCGCAGTATAATCACTTACCATACTCAACTCAAGTGTAGTAAGGATGAATTTGGATTTGATAGTGTTGGTGCGATTAAGAGTAGATCACATAGATACAGAAAATTTTTTAAAGAGGAATTTGAGCGCAAAATGATTATATCTGAAATCCGAGAAAACAAACTTCATAGGATTTCAGGGGAGGTCGTTTATAAATATGAAGATACTGGAGTCATAAAAATAAAATGCAATTACAAACACGGTGTACTCCACGGTTCGTTTAAAACGTTTTATAAAAACGGAAACAAACATTCTGCCAAAATATACAAGAATGGTAAGTTGGATGGTGATTATAGAGAATGGCACGATAATGGGAAACAAAAAATCCATGGTGAATATTCTAATGGTATCAAAGTAGGTGCTTGGTATGTATATCGGGAAGATGGTTCAAAAGATGAACTGGCCATTATTGGTGTTGATGGTAGTAAATTATACGAACTGTATGATAAAAATGGTAATGTGTCTGGTACAGGCATGATAAGAGCCAATGGCTAATAAACAATCAGAATTATTGATAGCCAGATTAATAAAATCTGGTCTGCTCGACTATATTGATAAGTTTACCAATTCATCAGTTAATATTCGAGAAATCACATTTACTGTTGCTGTTTCCGGGAAAAATTCTGTTAAATTCTCTGTGGATAATGATGGTAATGTCTTTTTCATACCATACAGAAAATTCAAGTTGCTTATAAACGACAATGTGAATTTAACCAAAATGATGGTCAAAGGTATGGAATCTTTATGGAAAAAACCGAAACCAGATGTCTTTTGTATGGAATTGTTCAAATTCTTTATTAGTATAGCAAAATATATCGATAATAACGATGAAGGTTATTCTATTCCACATCTGCAAAAGAATTATATAAAAAACGACATAAGGGAAGTAATGGCTAAATTGGATGGATGGTACAAAACCAAAGAGTATAGAGCTATTATTAATAAGGGAAATGCTAAATATGTTTATTAAAAATATTGATTATGAAAATTGAAGAATTTGTAGAATTATTAAACAGCTTTGATAAACTGTTTATAGGCATGCCAGAGCCATTCAATCAGACTGGAGAATTGCCATGTTTTGAAAGAATAAGCCCATATGTGAAATATTCAAAGGCAGAATTTTCCAATGATTCTATCGATATGTATGTAGGTTACATTGAAAACGGTAAAGTCCATCTTAATCTGGAAGGCAATGAAGAGGAAATATTGGGTATGGCCGAATATCAGTGTACTCAATATATGAATAAGAAAATATTCATAGAGGCCAAACCCATAAGCAAAGAACTGGCCATGGTTTGTTTCACTGATGAATTGTATAAATTCAAAGAAACGGACATTTTTATTACCAGTAAATTAATAGGAGAAACATTTCCAGATGCTCATCGTGTCATAATCGATTTGACAAAAGTAACATTTGATCATTACAATGATGGAGACCCCGATTATGAAAAATTGGCTGGATATTCCTATGAATTGACCAAAATGAAAGCCAACCTGAAAGTTGTAAAATGGTTTGTTGATAAGTTTGGTATGGAAGAAGTTAAGGATAGGTATAAACGCTTATCTATGGATTACAGTCCGGAACAGCTTGAGATTCTCAAAAAGAACAGAATCAATGATTATGGGTTCTCTCCAATACCAGTATATGGTAAGAAGCTTGCACCTATTGCCATAAAGATAGGTGGATTCTCTAATTTGCCGAAGGTTGATGATGTATTGAAGAGAATTGAAACCAATAAACAGCAAACTACTGCTGGTAAGGTAATGAAACCGATGGTTGAGAAAATAAGTGGTCTGGATGAAAACAAAAAAGCTGATATACTCATTACCTATAATGAATTGGCTGAAAAAATAAGGAATACACAGGAGAGAATCAGGAAACTAACATATAATGTGATACTTAAAGAAAAATTAACATCTAAATCAGAAATTGTTCATAAAAAAGATGTTTTATATGATGGTAATGAAATATCCATCGAAATGAAAGTAAGCGATGACAAATAAAGTAGAAAATAAAACAGGAGAAAAAACATCTATCACATATTATGTTGGTGGGTCTACATTGTTAACAAATTTTTTAGCCTCTCATGATGATGTGGAAGAAGTAAAGATAAAAGATAAAAGAAAAAGAGAATACAACATCAAAGGTATTTCTCGGTTGAGACATATATCAATAGATAGGAATACCATTTTCTTGATTGATAAAGGTGATGTTGTTGATAATATCGACACTATACCAGAAGAAACAAAGATAAACAATCCAGTGAAATATAGTGATACGATGATAAGTGAGAAAAAATTGATCGCATTCATAAAAGGTGAATAAATAATTTATAAAAATTCGAATTTTTAAATTAAATCTATTATTATGAAAAAATTAATGAAATTTTCGGCCTTAATGTTTACATTATTCTTTGTGTCACTATTATTCATTCCGGCAGTGTTCGGCCAAGAACCAGTAGAACCGGGAGAAGTGGAAGAAGTGTCGTGGATTATGCAACTGCTATCCTCTACACTTGGTGTATACGTAATAACATTTTTGGCTTTTGTAACAGCAGTTACCACATTAACATCTCTTATCGGTGGATGGTTTAAGAAAGATGGATGGTTTAAACAAAAACTATCTTGGTTTATAGCCGTTGCCGTTGCGATGCTTGCTTGGGTATTGAATCTTGGATTATTTGACCCGGTACTGTGGTGGGAAGCTATATTGATAGGAGTCTGTGGAGGTCTGGTGGCAAACGGAGTGTTTGATATTCCAGCCCTGAAAGAACTACTTAAGAAAATCGGTCTGGAAAGATTGCCTATTTAATAATAACATCGAAACACAAAACCCCGGCCACATACTGACCGGGGTTTTTTTATGACATTTTGTCATGTGTCATATGACAGAAAACATTGACTGTCAACGTGTCATGTTATATGATATCTCCAAAATATTTGTCCTTAGCTTCATCTGGAATCAGCCCCCGACAAACAATTTTTTGGCACGATTTTTGTGATATTTTAGGTAGGAACAATTGAAACAAATTATGATAAACACTAGTAAATTATCAGAACACGATCAAGAATTGATCAAGAAAGCAAGGGCATTGAATTGTATTCACCATTATGAGGCCGAAGCAATGTCTAAGGAAGCGGAATCTGATGAAGCTAAAGAAGAGTTGAAAAGTATTGCCCGTTCTCTTTATCATAAGGAAGAGGGCATAACATATAAAATAAAATGCACTCATGTTGACCGGGACACGCTCTGATTCAACGGTAATATGACAGGCTCTTTATTGGGTGTATTTTTTAAGTTCTTTGAATAGTTGATGAAGTCACAATGTTGGAATTGGTGGGATGCCCGGAAGTAATAAAGCGTCTCCAAGAGTGCGAAAGGCTCTAAACCCAATTGAGACCTAGTTAAGCCAAGGCTAGGTGAGGGGTTGACCAATCCGTTGGGAGTAGTAGGAGGGGTAGAACAGGCAAAATTAATCCATCCCCTTAATATAAATCATCCTATGTAAAACAGATTTGAGTATTCAAAATTCAGCCATTAACACTGCGGTGGGTTGTGAGGGTATGATCTGGCAGTCTCCTGTATCGGTGATTGAGGTAACGGTATCCATTCAACATTTCAGTTGATATTGTGATTAGTGAAAAATGGAAGGAGAATCAATCAACGCTAATCGGGTTGATTCGGGCACGGCTCACGCTTAAAAATGTTGCCTAAGTAGCGTTTCGACTATTCAATTTTTATTAAAGTTGGACAAAAATTTGAAAAGATGTTAATAAGAATAACAGGTACACTAAAAACAACTGGTATAATCCTAAAAGCAAAATTATACAGGTGTAAAATATCTGCCAAAACAATAAGATATTACAAAAGTGAAGATAACAGCAGCTATGGTATTCTGACCAAAGATAAATTACACGTGGTTGATACTGTTATGAAAAATATCATACCGGGTGCTGGTCTCATTCAATTTTATGCCTATACTGATGATGAAAATTTCAAAAGGGTTTCCAAAGAAGTGGTTGCTGCTATAAATACCAAATTTGAGGAAATCCAAGATGCATATTTGAATTTAAAAAATGGTATAGAAATAGGAATCATTAAAGAATAAAGCCATGTGGTTCAAAAAAACAGATAGGGGTGTTTTTGTTGGTCGTACTACACAGCATGGTAGTGTGGCGGTGGAATTTGTGGAAATCACAGAGGCTGCTCATTTTTTTAAGGCTGCAGAATTTGGTATGAGTATTGGTGCAAGCAGGATAATGATGAATGAGTATTCAGAGGATGAATGGGCAGAAAAATACAAAACATTATTAAACGGATGATGAAAAGACTATTAAATACGGATGTTGTACCCACCAATTTCGTCAAGGATGATGCTGGTAGGTCTAAGAGCAAGAGACCATTGCAAAAAGGAGATTGTTCGGTAAAAGCATTGTCCATAATTACTGGTGTTCCATATGATTCAGCATATGAATTTTGTAAAGACCATGGAAGGGGTTCTCACCAAGGATTCAATCTTGATGATATATTAAAGAAGCATGCCAAGAATGGCACTAAATTTTACAACTGTCGTATTATCAGACATTCATTCCAATCCATAAAAGGACAAGAAAGAATGTATAGGGGTGCTTTTTGTGTATTACACCCAAAGGGTAAATATATCGTCACAGAAGCAGGACATTTGACTGCTGTAATCGATGGTAAAAACCATGATGAAAGTTGGGATTGTTTTCGATGTGTATATACAGCCTATGAATTTGTTCCATGGCATAGATATGTTAATCCGGAAGCCCATGAGCTTAGTCAAGAAGATTTACAGGCTTCTGTGGAATATTTTGATAAGCTTGCTGCTGAAAGTAGAGAATGGTCAGTAGATACAATCAGACAAATAATGCCAACTATGTCAGATTCATTGCGGAAACAATGGTCTGATTTTTTGTGTAAATCCAATTTGACAACGAAAGAGGTAACAACATTGGCTTATTTGGTTGGTGAAGTTGCAAGGGAAATATCTGAAATTGACTAAAACAATGAGCAATAAAAAAATACTAGATATTGATAAACTATTGATTCAAGATACCTCTAAAACTGGTGTCGTGTCTAATATGATTATTAGAGAAGCTATAAGGCGAGGCATACCCATTAAAATGACTGTGGAAATGTCAGAGGAAGAGATATTGGAGAAAATGGAGAAAATAAAAAATTTTCATAAGTGATACACTTAAGTGAAAATATTGTAGATATTGATAAATTCAAGGCAGGAAAGATTGAATTTGTCAAAAATTGTTCAAAAGAATTACAAAACATGTGTCCTAATGTTCTGGGCAGGATATATGAGATTTTTAATAAAAATACCAATAGACCGGAATACTGGATATGTATAGAATCAACAGATGATGTTTATGAAAATATCGTTCAACGTCTTTATTTAAAGCGTAATGAACGCACATTGGGCTTACCAGAAAAACATATTCAGTATGATAAATCACAATCAAATAGATGTCCAGAATTTAATAATACATTTACAAGCAAGGATTATTACAAATATAGAAACACAAATGCACTACCTACACCACCACCAAATTTTATGGATTCCTGTAGCAGTTTAGCCAATTATTTTTTATCTTGTGGTTTTTATAGCGATTTAATAACAGAAGACAGAAGTTATAAATATGGGTATGGTAAAAAATTGGAAACGTATAGTTATGTTAAAACAAAAATAAAAATAGAGACCACACATGATATCGAGATAAGCAACAGAATGAGAGCAATTCCCATGACCGCAAAGGAAAGAAAACAACTGAAATTGGAAAAAATAGGAATAACTGAGAAGTATAATATCATATTATACAATTTAGATTTACAGTTGAAAAAAATTAAAAGAAAAATTGCCAAAGAAAAATCGAAATCTAAAACAGATTATTCTCAGTATATTTCTCAGTATTGCAGAAGCAAAGATGTTGGATTGGGTATGACTAATCGTTATAATAATGGTAAGTTATGTATCAAATTTGATAAATTGCAAAGAGAATACAAATTTTCTAGTTCATATAATGGTGTGATGGGTCAATTACAAGTTATTAATCCAGACATATTGGAAAAACTTTATAATAAAATAGAAAACATATGTGAATCATGTGGTTTATATCCCGGATTTATGGCTAGGGGTGGCACAGAGGATGATATGATTAGATATAGAGAAAGGAATGGTAAAATAAGAAAAAGTATTGATGAGGCCATAAACAAAAATGAATTAGAAAAACGTACACATGAGGTATCAGATGATGAATTGATAGAATTTGTAAATAAACATATACGACCAGCCACACGCAATGAAAAAAAATTATTGGAATATGAATTAGAACGAAATAATATTCTAAAAAACATAGATGAGGCTAAAACATTAAAACGTATTGCGAAAAAAGAAATCGACAAAACAGCTATTGGTATGGTTATATCAACGAAAGTACCAACCAACATAAATGATGCTCTTTTGGACATGTGTGAATATTATGGGTTCGCCAACGTTAATAAGTTTGATATTTTTATATCACAAGTCAAAATGGATAGAAAGGTGATGGAAGTATTGTATGTTGGTATTAAAAAACGTATAAATGCTTCACCCCAAAGAGATACTAACATATACAGCTTGAGGAATTTTAGTATATTGGAATTCATGTTGGAATATTTGAAAAAACATGGATTTAAAACAGCTATGGAAGTTAAACATTTTAAATAAACAAAAATAATGGCTAAAATAATATCATTTCGAACAAAAGTACACAAAAGAGCTACACAGATAAGGCTCGAAACTGGAAAAAGATATGATATATGTTTAATGATCTCTTGGAAGGTGTATAATCTTATACAACGAATGAAGGTCGGTGAGGTAAGATTTGCTTATGAGAAGAAAGAAGATGGTACACTCCGATATGCTGTGGGTACGTTAAAAGGCATACCAGATGGAGCTATTAGAAATGGTGAATTCCGGGATAGAGATTGGCATAGACATTATAAGACGATACCATATTATGATGTTGAGGCTAAAGAATTTAGATGCTTCAAAGCACATCTTTTTTTGAAAGCATACGATGAAGATCAGCCAGTTGCATCTAAGACTGGTATAAACATAGAAGTTACCGGATATGAAAATGATGGTTCTTTGAGTACAGCATATTTAATATCTGAGTTGTTGAAAAAATCGGGATTAAAGGTGAACCTCCATGTGCCTCAAAAAGCAGCAAAGCTTGATTATGATGCTGTGGAACATTACAGGACTCCAGAAGCAGTGGCAAAACTCTTGGTTAAGAAAAAAATAAACCTAACATATTTTAGAAGAACAAAATATAAAAGAAAGTTGAAACATGAAAGCAAAAAAAGTTGAAGCATTTAAAGACAGTAATGGTAATTTACATGCCGATGAAAAATCTTATGTTCTTGCCGAACATGAAATATGGATTAATAGCCTCAAGAAATTGAAGGAAGAATTGTTGGAAAATGACCATGAATTATACATGTTTTATTTCATAAAATCCATGGCTGAACGCATATTGGAAATTGGTAAAGAAGCCTTTGAAGAAGAGTTGGCTTCAAAACTTGAACTCATTAAAAAACATAAAGAATACAAATTTGTTAATTTATCTGAGTCATATGCTATGCCTGATGGTGGCCAAGAAGATTGCCCCGGATATTGGTTGGGAATATGTGGTTCAGATTTAATACAATAACAACTTGATCATGAGAAAAGACTACAACTTTGAAACTCCACGTGACAAAAACGGGAATGTGGATGGCAACAAAATTTCATCATTTGATGAAAAAGCTCTTGTTAGAAGAAAAATGAGACTGGAAAAATATTTCCGGGATGCAGGAATTCCAATACGTCTTATAGGAAATCCACACAAACCAGCCATTATTGCTGGTGAGGCTGTGTGTTTATCTGCATATGTGTCTAATTTTAATCTGCATTTTACAGATAAGCCATTTGAAGGTGATATCATTTATACTGTGAAATTGCACAATGACACAAAGCCGGATATTGAAAAATTGTATCAAATACTTTTATCAACAGAACACAGGCAGGTATATAGATTGAAATATTACAATAGTGATTTGTATCTTGCTGGATATAATTTCAAAAATAGAGCAGCATCATATGGCAAATACCCGGTATTTGCCAGAGAAGGAGTAAAAATTTACTTTGATAGTGAGTTTGCTCAAAAAATTATTGATGAGTTTGATCGTGTTTATATCATGGATATTACACAGGAAACCATAGATTTTGAAAAACTGTATAAGAAAGCAAAGAATGGCACAAGAAAAATTCATAAATAGGGTACTTGAGGGTAAAATAGAAATAAACCTGAACAACCCAAATAAACCAGAAGAACCCACAAAAACGTGGTTTGCTGATAAGATTGATATAGTCAAGCAGATTGTATATATCATTAACAAGTATCAAGAAGAGGGTTATAAACTTACTCTTCGTCAATTGTATTATCAGCTTGTGGCCAGAGACTGGATACCCAATCATGACAAGGTTTACAAGAAAATATCCAAAATTCTCGATGATTGTAGATATTCCGGAACTGTTGATTGGAACGCTATAGAAGATAGAGGTCGTATACCAAAAACACCCTATATAGAAGTTGATGTTCCCGGAGCTATAGAAAGAACCGAAATGTATTACAATCTTGATAAAAGATTGGGTCAACAAAATTATATTGAATTATGGTCTGAAAAAGATGCCATATCAAACATATTGATAAAAGCCACAAGAAAATACACCACCACCATAGGTATAAACAAGGGGTTTGCATCTTCTACAGCCATGTATGATGCGTATGAAAGATTTACTGACATCATATTGGGAGGCCAAAATGTTGTTGTGCTTTATTTCGGTGATCATGACCCATCCGGGCTTGATATGGTACGGGATATAAGAGATAGGCTTGAGTTTATGTTTATTCGTGGGAATAAAGGTGGTGAAATAATGGAATATTTCCTTGATAAATGGGGTGACAATGCCCTTGCTGGTGAATTGCAACGTATTTATGAAGAACACACTGGTTTCAAATACGCCAAACATATTTTTGAAGATAAATCTTCAAAATTGCAAAAGAGGTATGGTTTTATTGAAATAATAATAAAGAGTGTCTTTGAAGTGAGGCAAATAGGTCTTACTATGGAACAGATTGAAGAACATAATCTACCACACAATCCTGCCAAAATGTCTGATTCCAGATCGGCCAAATATGTTGCCGTGCATGGTGAAAAATCGTGGGAGGTAGATGCTTTAGAACCTTCTTCTATTGTGTCCATAATAGAAACCGAATTCAGTGGTCTTGTTGATATGAGTCTCGTAAATAATATAAATGAACGAGAACGCAAGGATAAACAAGATTTGATTAAATTGATAGAAAATTACAAATGTGGATTTCATTTCAGTGATAAAGATGAATGGGGAGAATGGGATTGTCCAAATTGTGATTACAGACAATCAGACCCGGAAAACATAACACACACTGTATGTGGTGGATGTGAATCACCAATTATTTTATCGCACGTAGTAAATGGCAAAAGAAAAGCAATACTGAACCCAGACGTATGAAAATTATGAAGAAAGATATAAAAAAACTTATAGAATCCAAAAGATTGGTGATTGAGGGTGATTACATTATAAAAAATGGCGTAATCAATGTGATCGGTAATGTCAAATTGCGTGGGTTAGAACACATACCCATCAAATTTGGTGTGATTGATGGTAATTTTAATTGTTCATTTTGTGGATTATTATCTTTTGATAATGCTCCTCATACGGTAACTGGCAATGTGGATGCTCAAGCAAATAAATTCATAAATCTCAGAAATTGCCCCAAGAACATAGGAAAAAATCTTGTGCTGAATGGAAACAGGGTATTGAGTAAT
>Ga0307431_1001846_pt1 | contig 11712 bp, 8 predicted proteins | sample SalMarWE160170MG_FD_202155 | JGI IMG/M metagenome (GOLD analysis project Ga0307431, IMG submission 202155) | Salt marsh sediment microbial communities from the Plum Island Ecosystem LTER, Massachusetts, United States - WE1603-170 | ecosystem: Environmental > Aquatic > Marine > Intertidal zone >...
GATACTGGCATCACACATTACTATCTCTGAAACTTATTTTTGGCGTGAACCGAAGGTCTTTTCTGCACTCACAGATCATATTCTGCCGGAGCTGATTGAATCAAAAAAAAAATCAGAAAAGAGTATCAGGATATGGAGCGCCGGATGTTCAACAGGCGAAGAAGCGTACTCAATTGCTATTGCACTTCATAAAACGATTCAAAAAATTGAAGACTGGAATATTAACATACTGGCCACAGATATAAACCCGAGGGCACTTAGCAAAGCAGAGCATGGGATTTATGGTACATGGTCATTTCGTAATTCCCCGGCATGGTTAAAAAGCACCTGGTTTCACCATAAGGAAGACCGGCAGTATGAGATTATTCCTGAGATAAAGAAGATGGTAACTTTTACCTGTCTCAGTCTTGTTGAAATGGCTGCCATCAGCAATACCAATACAATGGATATCATCTTTTGCCGGAATGTTCTGATGTATTTTACCAGTGATTGGGTAAACAAAATTTCTCAAAACCTGTTTCATTCCCTGTCTGAAGATGGTTGGTTTGTGGTCTCTTCCAGTGAACTCTCTTCCCATGTTTTCCCTATGTATACACCGGTTAATTTCCCGGGTGCGGTTTTGTACCGAAAGACCAAAAATGGATCTGCCCATTCTTTGTACTCAGCATCTGTATCAAATGAGGAAATTCAACCCTTCAACCCTTCAACTCTTCAACCCATTCAACCCACCATGTTTGATGTTGAAAAGTTTAAAAGTTTAAAAGTTGAAATTGACGAATTTAACCCTTCAACTCTTCAACAACCTTAAGCAATTCCTGAAGAGACTTCAGCCGACAGAATATTCGCCATTCGTCTGCTGGCCGATCATGGTCATCTGGAAGAGGCTCTTTCGATCTGTAATGAGGCAATAGCATCTTATAAACTCGCTCCCGGGTTATATTTCCTGCGGGCTTCTATTCTTCAGGAGCTGAATAAAAGCTCTGAAGCGATCGTGTCGCTCAAACAGGCTATCTATATTGACCCGGAATATATAATGGGACATTTTACGCTCGGAAACCTATTTATCCGGCAGGGAAACATAAGGAATGCAAAACGATATTTTAAAAATGTGCTCGATTTATTAAGCATATATGCAAATGATGACATCCTGCCTGAATCTGAAGGATTATCAGTAAAGTATATCAGGGAAATTATCTTATCCAATATGCAAACACAACTGACAAAATGAAGAAAGAAATCCGTACCATACTTAAAAACCGCGCCATTGCCATGGCACAGGAACCCGAACAAAAAAAGGTGGCCTCTGCAGTTATCAGGGTCATAACGTTTACTTTGGCTGCTGAGACTTATGCCATTGAATCTGTTTTTGTGAGGGAGGTTTATCCGCCTAAAGATTTCACCCCGTTGCCGGAAGTGCCCCCTTATATTTTTGGCATTATCAATGTACGCGGACATATCCTTCCGGTCGTCGATCTTAAAAAATTCTTCAACCTCCCGGAAAAAGGGCTGGGTGATTTGAACAGGGTAATCATCCTGTGCGATGAGCAGATGGAGTTCGGAATCCTGGCCGATGTGGTTCAAGGTACTCAGGATATTGAACTCGAAGATATCCTGACCATTCCTCCTACAGTTACAGGTATCGGAGAAGAATACCTGAAGGGGGTAACAAAAGACAGGCTTATCGTATTAAACGCTAAGAGATTATTGTGTGATAAAAATATTGTAGTAAATGAAGAAGCAAATTAAAAAAGATTATAAAAAGAGTTTGTACTAAAAATAGTTTTAATCCACATAATAGGAGGAATACACAATGTTTAAAAACTTGAAAATTAGTTTACGCCTGGGATTGAGCTTCAGCTTTATTCTGGTTTTTATGATTGCAATAATCCTTGTAAGTCTGAATCAGATCAAAGTCTCCCGGACAATGTTTGACCGGATAATAAAGACAAACAATGTCCGCCTGCAACTGTCTAATAATATGATTGATCTTACAAGAGAAGTATCTATTAACCTGCGCAATATTTTTTTACTAAAAGATAGCGAAAAGACATTGGAATTAAAAAACAGAATTGATTCTATCAGGAATCTGTACGATGCAGGTTTTAAAAAGTTAGAAGGATTAATCACAAACGATGATACTATGTCATTTGCTATTGTTGCTAAAATCAAGGCTTCTCAGGATGTCTCAAGGCAGCTAAACAATAAAGTAATTGATCTGGCGATAGCAGGCAATCATGAGGAGTCAATATTATTAATGAATCAACAGGCAAGTAAGAAAGTAGCTGTTTGGATAACTGATATTGATGAACTTATAACTCATAATGCAGACCGTAGCAGCATGCTTTTTTTAGAGGCAGAAAAAGCACAGGATGCCGCACGTTTATTCATGTATATACTTGGTACAGTGGCCATAGCTCTGGCAATAATGATATCCATCTTTTTGACCCAAAGTATTACCAGACCTTTAAATATAAGTGTACAAACAGCTGACGAAATTGCCTCAAAAGATCTTACCAGAGATCTTTCCGTTTATGAGAAACGGGGGGATGAATTTGGAATCATGATACAGTCGTTCAGCAAAATGATCGAGATTCTCAGAGAGCAGATGCAGAAGATACTGGATGGTGTTAATGTTCTTGCAAGTTCTTCTTCTGAAATTTTTGCTTCAACCACTCAGATAGCGTCCGGTTCTGAAGAAACGGCTGCTGCCATCAGCGAGACTACAACAACAGTTGAAGAGGTCCGTCAGGCTGCTCAGTTATCCAGCCAAAAAGCTAAAAGTCTTTCCGATAGTGCACAGCATGTTGCTCAGGTCTCTCAGAGCGGACAAAAGGCAGTGGACGAAACCATTGATGGAATGAACCGTATCCGTGAACAAATGGAGATTATTGCACAAACAGTCGTACGATTAAGCGAACAGAGCCAATCCATCGGAGGTATTATAGCTTCGGTTACTGACATTGCCGATCAGTCAAACCTGTTGGCAGTAAACGCTGCCATAGAAGCGGCCAGGGCCGGTGACCAGGGCAAAGGTTTTGCCGTCGTTGCACAGGAGATCAGAAACCTGGCAGAACAGTCAAAGCAATCAACTATGCAGGTGCGCAACATATTGAATGATGTACAAAAAGCAACCAATGCAACTGTACTTGCTACGGAACAGGGGAACAAAGCAGTGGAGGCAGGAGTGAAACAATCGGTACAGGCTGGTGAGGCAATACGGATAATGACAGATAGCAGTGCTGAGACAGCCCAGGTATCCACTCAGATTGTAGCATCGAGCCAGCAACAGCTGGCAGGGATGGACCAGATCGGAATCTCCATGCAAAGCATTAATCAGGCCGGAATGGAGACTTCTGCAAGTATGACCCAGGCCGAAGATTCGGTAAAAACCCTGCATGAGCTCGGACAGAAACTAAAAGAGCTTGTGGAACAATTTAAGATGTAAAGCAGGATAATATATGGATAAGAAAGATAATGAATTTCTCAAACGTATCCAGGAAACCTTCAGGATTGAAGCAGAGGAACATCTTCATGCATTCTCTGCAGGCTTGATTGAATTGGAGAAAACACCTTCAAAGGAAAAAGTTGCGGAGATAATTGAGGTCATGTTCCGCGAAATCCATAGCCTCAAAGGTGCAGCCCGTTCTGTTGATCAGAAGGATATCGAATATGTGTGCCAACTGTTGGAAAGCATATTCTCCTCATTGAAACGAGGGGAAATCACTTTGTCTCCTTTGTCGTTCGATCTTTTTTACAAAACAGCCGAGTGGATCTCAAAACATATTGCTATCTCAGAATCGGAACAAACAGGTACTTTTCGTCAAACCCGTCAGGAATTAATTCAGAGGTTGAAGGAGATAGCTTCTGAAAAATCTTTTGCATCTGAATTGCAGGAACCATCAGCAACGGAAATTGAAAGCACCCATTTGCCTCAATCTGATCCGGTTCCTGTTACTGAGCCGGGAGCTGACTTTCACGGGAATATTATGAATACACAATTTGTGATGGCTCGCATCCCGATGTCAAAACTTGATCCGTTACTTCTTCAGGCAGAGGAGATGATACTGGCAAAAATGGCGATCAACCAGCAGACCGATGACCTGAAGGGGTTGAGTGATGAAATGAACGAATGGAAAACCGAGACACAAAAATGGAGAGGCCGCAAGGCCGCTGCCACACCGGAATTGTGGAATGAACTGTGCGATACCAGCGATATGCGCCTGAATAAGGTGGAGGGCCGGATAACGGAGATCACCCGCTCAATGAAGCGCCATCAGCACAGTCTCGACCGCCTTGTCAACGATCACCTTGAGGCGATGAAACAAGTGCTCATGCTTCCCGTGGGCTCCCTGGTTGAGGTATTTCCGGGGATGGTCAGGAAGATCTCACATGAACAAAATAAGGAAATCGACTTTATCATTAGCGGAACGGAACTTGAAATTGACAAGCGTATCCTTGAGGAGCTTAAAGATCCGCTGATCCACCTTATCCGCAATGCTATTGATCATGGAATTGGCAAACCACAGGAACGCGTAATGCAGAATAAACCGGTCCATGGAAACATAACACTTGCCTTTGCAGCCAAAGAGAGCGGACAGGTTGAGATAATTCTTGCCGACGATGGAAAGGGTATTGATAAAGAACATGTTCTGAAAGCAGCTATTAAATCAGGAATAATTTCGAATGAGGCTGCCGTAAAGCTTGAACCAAAAGAGGTTTTGAACCTTATTTATCAGTCGGGAGTCTCCACAAGTTCTATTATTACAGATATCTCCGGACATGGATTGGGTTTGTCGATTGTGCAGGAAAAAGTCCTGAAACTGAATGGAAAAATATCCGTGGAATCGGAAGAAAATGCAGGCACTACCTTTCGTATTCTGCTGCCAATGTCGCTTGCCACATTCAGAGGCATCCTGGTAATGTTACAAGAATTCATGTTTATCCTTCCTGCCGCGAATGTTGAACGGGTGATAAAAGTGGAAAAAGAAAAGATCAAAACCGTTGAAAACCATGAAATCATCCGGATTGACGACCAGATCATTTCAGTGGCAGATCTCGGGGAAGTGCTGGGTTTACCCGGCCATAAGCACACAGGTCAGGGTAAAATTGAACCAGAGTCGGCGAATTCAAATCAAATCCGTATAGTTGTTCTTGTTTCAGGAGAGGATCGTATTGCCTTTAAAGTAGATGACTTGGCTGACGAGCAGCAGGTTCTTGTAAAAGGGCTCGGAAAATTGCTTAGCCGGGTAAGAAATATTTCAGGTGCAACTATTCTGGGTTCCGGAAAGGTGGTCACGGTACTTAACATCCCCGATCTCATCAAATCTGCAGTGAAGACAAAAGGAAGGAAGAGTGAAGTATCAGCCGGTGAACTTTTCGTTCCGAAACCCGGTAAAATCCTTGTTGCGGAGGATTCAATAACCTCACGGACATTGATAAAAAATATTCTGGAAACGGCAGGTTACCAGATAACCACTTCGATTGACGGGGCCGATGCATTTACAAAAGCCCGGACAGGCAATTTCGATATTGTTGTTTCGGATGTGGATATGCCGAAAATGAACGGCTTTGAACTTACTGCAAAGATCAGAAGCGATAAAAAACTGAGTGAAATTCCGGTGGTGCTGGTAACGGCGCTTGAATCACGCGAAGACCGCGAACACGGAATTGAGGTTGGAGCAGATGCTTATATTGTAAAAAGCAGTTTTGACCAGACTAATCTTTTGGAAATAATTAAGAAGTTGATATGAAAACGGCATAACGGCATAACGGCACAACGGCACAGCAGCAGCTTTCCACCTTTGAACCTTTGTGCCCAAATAACCAGTGACCAGTAACCAGTAACAAAAAAACGTTATGATCAAAGTTTTAATAGTTGATGACTCAAAAGTAATACAGGAATTTCTTGCTCACCTTCTCTCTTCTGATCCTGATATTCAGGTAGTGGGTATTGCCAATTCAGGCCATGAGGCTATTGAACTCGTTAAGTTAAAAAAGCCGGATGTAATAACCATGGACATTCACATGCCCGGGATGGATGGATATGAAGCTACCCGGACAATTATGGAAACTTTTCCAACGCCTATTGTCATTGTATCAGGAAGTTCAAATAAAAAAGAGGTAACCAACACCTTCAGGCTTCTGGATGCCGGTGCCCTTGCTGTTGTTATTCGTCCGCCCGGTTTCGAACATCCTCAATTCGCAGCTTCCTGTAAAGAACTGATTCTGACCGTAAAACTCATGTCGGAAATCAAAGTTATAAGGCTATTCCCGCGAAGTAGAAAGGAGCAAAAAAAACCACTTCTTTTAGTACAAACATTTGAAAATGATCTTAAGCAAATTCAGGTTATAGCAATTGGCGCCTCCACGGGTGGCCCTATGGCCCTTCAGATAATCCTTTCAGGGTTACCTGAAGATTTACCGGTACCTGTTCTTATTGTACAACACATTGCCAAAGGATTTGTAAAAGGATTCCTTGAATGGTTATCGGCAACATCCGGTATTAAACTGAAGATCGCTGAGGATGGAGAACATATACTACCTGGCATTGGTTATATCGCTCCCGATAATTTTCACATGGGGGTAGGCAGGGGAAATAAAATCAGTTTTAGCGATCAACCCCCTGAAAATGGATTAAAACCTTCTGTCAGTTTCCTTTTCCGTTCTGTGGCACAAACCTTTGGACCGAATGCTTTGGGAGTCCTGCTTACCGGAATGGGCAAAGACGGAGCTGATGAGTTGAAAGCTATGAAAGATAAGGGAGCCTTCACTTTAGTTCAGAATAAAGAAAGTTGTGTAGTTTTCGGTATGCCCGATGAGGCTCTCAGCATCGGAGCTGCCGATCAGGCGTTATCTCCGGAGAAGATAGCTGAAATTCTGGCAAAATCAGGTTCAAAAAATAGATTATGAGCAAAAAAATAAAAACCCCGGGGAATGCATCAGATATCCTGATTGTGGAAGACAGCCCCACACAGGCTGCCCAGATAAAATATCTGCTCGAAAGTTATGATTATAAAGTAGAGGTTACCGGGGATGGACAGCAGGCTTTGAATTGGCTTGCTGAAAATAGACCATTAGTAGTTATTTCGGATATCGTTATGCCTGAAATGAACGGATTTGAACTCTGTGAAAAAATAAAATCGGATGAACGTACTTCGGATATTCCGGTGATTTTATTAACCTCACTTTCCGATCCGGAGGAGGTCATTGAAGGACTTTCGTGCGGCGCAGATAGTTTTATAACCAAACCTTTCAATAAAGAATACCTGGTTTCCAATATTAAAAAGATGCTATCGGAAAAAAACACTGTTGTATCCAGAAGGGACACTAGTGGTATTGAAATTTATTACGGCGGAAAGAAAAGGACAATCCGTAGCGGTCCTCAGGAAGTGATTAAATTCCTGGAAAATATTTACCGGGGAGCCATCCACCAGAATAATGAACTTGTTCAAACCCGTGATGAATTAAGATCATTAAATGAAAGACTGGAAGATCTGGTTGAGGAGAGAACAAGGGAGCTTAAAAAGAATGAACAAAAAATACTTGCTTTCAATGCGGAACTGGAACAACGTATACAGGAACGAACTGCCCAGCTCGATGCAGCCAATAAAGCAAAAAGTGAATTTCTTGCCAATATGAGCCATGAGATACGTACTCCTATGAATGCAGTTTTAGGTTATGCTGAACTGCTGGCTTCAAGGCTCGAGGAAAAGACCCAGAGGGACTATCTTGAATCAATAAAATCCAGTGGAAGAAGTCTGCTTACGCTGATTAATGACATTCTCGATCTTTCAAAGATTGAAGCAGGAAAACTGGAGTTGCAGTTTGAGTATGTGAATTCTCAATCATTCTTTTCGGAATTTGAACGCATATTTTCTTTAAGACTATCAGAAAAAGGGCTGAAATTCATTCTGGATATTTCTTCAGGTACACCGGATGGGATCTATATCGATGATGCCCGGCTGCGCCAGATCATTCTTAATCTTATCGGAAACGCAGTAAAATTCACAGAAAAAGGTAGCATAAAATTAAAAGTGTACTCTGAATATCCAAAGATCATTAATTATTCCAGGGGAAAATCAGAGGAATTTATTGATCTTATTATTGAGGTTACAGATACCGGTATTGGAATTTCACATGAGATGCAGGAAAAGATATTTAATCCGTTCGAACAGGGTGAGGGACAGAACGTAAAAAAATATGGTGGAACTGGTCTTGGTCTGGCAATTACACAGCGTCTCGTACAACTTATGAATGGGACTATTGAGCTTGATTCTCATCTGAACAAAGGGAGCACTTTTAAAATAAAGATTCCGAAAATTTCGTATTTGAGGGACTTTGAAAAAAGGACAGAGGAAATTCAATTCGATCCTGCCTATATCATATTTGAAAGGGCGACAATTATAGTAGCTGACGATGTTGAACATAACAGGAAATACCTTATAGATGCTCTGAGTAAAACAAATATAGAGATAGTTGAAGCCGAAGACGGCCAGCAGGCATTTTCCCTTGCAAAAAAAATAGTTCCGGCACTTATTATTACAGATATAAGGATGCCTGTTCTGGATGGTTTTGACTTATTAAACAAATTAAAAGATGATAAAAAACTGAAACATATACCAGTTATAGCTTATTCTGCCTCAGTAATGAAAGCTCAGAGGGATCGTATCAATGAGAGTGAATTTGCCGGTTTATTGATAAAACCGGTTCAGGTCACAGAATTATACCTTGAACTTATGAATAATCTGCCATATAAGTCGATCAAAGCTCCTGAATCCGAACATTCTGTATCAGAAATAAACTTCACTGAAGAAATATCTGATCTTCCGGGATTAATTCATTCCCTTGATACCCGGTTTAAAGACGTCTGGATGACTTTTGGAATCCGGCAACCAATCGATGAAGTCCTGGATTTCGGAAATCAGTTAGTAAGATTGGGCAAAGATCACAATGCAGCAATTATTACCAGGTATGGGGAAGAAATGATTATCGCAGCAGATAATTTTAATATTGAGGCTATATTAAATCTGCTGAGGAAATATCCTGGATTTATTGAATTATTGAAAGGTGAAAAAAGCAATAAGACATAAAAATATGGATAAGATACATCCGCCCGGCCCTGTCATACTGTTAGTTGATGACAATCCCCGGAACCTTCAGGTTTTAGGTAAACTATTGCAGGAGGAAAAATATAAAATCGAATTCGCTCAGATAATGCGATGCATGAGATACCTATAATATTCCTTTCAGCTGAGTCTGAAAGGGAGAGCATTCTGAAAGGATTTGAGGTTGGTGCACAGGATTATGTTACCAAACCATTTGACAGCAGAGAGCTGCTTGCAAGAGTTAAGACTCAGCTCGATCTTAAATCTAAAACTGAAAAGCTCGAAAAGATTAATGAATGGTTGAGCAAAAAAATTGATAACTGGCTGAAGATGAGCGTTAGCAAGCCAGGGAGTGTGGAGACAAACGATCTTAATGCTAAATTGGTAGAATTCGATAAAAACCAAAGCTTTGTTATGAAAGATATTTGTCTTGAGCTAAGTACATCGATAAAGGAGATTGAAAAACTAAATGGTAAGAGTTACGATTCAGATGCCAAAGGCCAAATTAAAGAACTTGTTAAGCGGCTGGCAGACTCAGTTGTAAAACTTGAAAAATTGTAGAAAAAATGTATTGAAGTCGGAAGTCGGAAGTTGAAAAATATGAACAAAAGTCGGGAGTTGGAAGTCGGAAGTCAGTAAACAAAGACTACAGTCATGTACTTCGGTCTTCGGACTCCGGACTTCTGACTTCGGACTGTTTGTTACAAATAAAAATATCTGATGGAAAATAACACGGTAGGCATACCATTGATATTGATCGTTGATGATAATCCGAAGAATCTTCAAATACTTGGAAACTATTTACGAAAGGAAGGATTTAAAGTTGAATTTGCTTTGGATGGGAAATCAGCTCTGGATTGGATCGAACGAAGTGAATTTGATCTTATCCTTCTTGATATAATGATGCCGGGAATTGATGGTTTCGAAGTTTGTAAGATCATCAAGAGTGACCCGGTTAAACAAAAAATTCCGATAATATTTCTTACTGCCAAAGTTGATACGGAAAGCATCATAAATGGGTTTGATCTTGGTGCGGTGGATTATGTTATAAAACCTTTCAATCAGAAAGAGTTGATTGCCAGGGTCAGGACACAAATTGAAATTAAAAGGGGCAGGGACGAAATATCCAGAAGCCTGAAAGAAATTGAATATAAAAATAAACTCATAACATACAGTATAAAATATGCACAAACAATTCAGACAGCTGTATTGAAGGCATCTCAGATTGGATCTGGCTTTTTCCCTGAGCAATTCTGCCTTCTGCTGCCAAAAGATATTGTCAGCGGCGATTTCTATTGGTTTCACAAAATCAATAATATGCTGCTGGCTGGTGTTTTTGACTGTACAGGTCACGGTATTCCCGGTGCATTTATGAGCATACTGGGTGTAACACTATTAAATGAAACAGTAATCAGAGAAAACATTACTGAGCCACATTTAATATTGAACCGCTTGAGAGAAAAGATCATAGAGGCCCTGGGACAAAAAGGGATCTCCTCTGAGGTAAAAGATGGTATGGATGGCTCAATAATCAGTTTTGACCAAACAAGTAAGACTCTTCTTTACTCGGGATCATATAATCCATTATACCTCATTCGTGATAATAAAATTATTGAATTAAAAGGCGACAAAATGCCATTGTCATACCATCCAAAGATGGTCGGTTTTTCAAACCGTGAAATAAAGACCAAACCTAAAGATCTTATTTATCTGTTTACTGACGGCTACATGGATCAATTTGGCGGGCAGAATCTGAAAAAATTCCTGTCGGCTCAATTTAAGGAAGTCCTGTTAAGGAATCATAAGAAACCTTTGGCGGTTCAGAAAAAAATGCTGCTTGATACTTATCTTAAATGGAAGGGAAAGGAGGAACAGGTTGACGACATAACTGTAGTAGGGTTGAAACTGTAATTTGAAAGTCGGAAGTCGGAAGTTTGAAGACAAAGACTACTGTTCTGCTTCGGTCTTCGGACTTCGGTCTGATAAAATATTTTTCAACAGAAAACAAAAAATAAAAACTGAAATGAAAAAAGAGAGTGAAAATTCCGTTTCAAAAAGTACTGAAATACTTGTTGTTGAGGATAGTATCACCCAGGTAACTCAGAATAAACATTTGCTGGAAAGTCACCATTATAAAGTAATAGTTGCTCATGATGGGGAAAAGGCTATAAGAAAGCTTTCAAAGCATAAGCCTTCTTTAGTTATCTCGGATATCGTAATGCCGGAGATGAATGGGTATGGACTTTGCAAAAAAATCAAATCAAATAAAAACACGGAGGATATTCCCGTGATATTACTTACAATACTGGCCGATCCGGCGGAAATTATTGAAAGACTTTCCTGCGGGGCAGACAGTTTTATTACCAAACCTTTCAATGTGGATCATCTTCTTTCCAATATTGCAAAGTTCATTTCTGGTGAAAACCGTGCGAACCAAAAAAAGTTCCCTTCGGTGTGCAAATATTTTACAAAGGAGAAAAACGAATTATCCAGGCGGAACAGCAAAATGTTATTAACTTAATGCTAAGTATTTACGAAGGAGCTATTCAGCAAAACGGAAAGCTTATTCAAACCCAGGAAGAATTGAGATTATTGAACGAACGGCTGG
>Ga0307431_1001847_pt1 | contig 11707 bp, 11 predicted proteins | sample SalMarWE160170MG_FD_202155 | JGI IMG/M metagenome (GOLD analysis project Ga0307431, IMG submission 202155) | Salt marsh sediment microbial communities from the Plum Island Ecosystem LTER, Massachusetts, United States - WE1603-170 | ecosystem: Environmental > Aquatic > Marine > Intertidal zone >...
TTGAATTTGAAGTTGGGCGGCTACTTATTTATAGGGTAGCGTTGGTTATGGACGAAGGACGGGCTCCCAACCGGGAAGCAGCCATGTCCAAGGCATATTCCACCGCATTTGAACAAAGGCTAGCCAAAGCCGCTATGGAAGTACTGGGGCCCTATGGGCAACTGGTAAGCAACTCCAAATTAGCTCCTATTCGAGGGCTGGCAGTGCATTCCTATCTGGCTTCCAAAGGTTATAGCCTCCAGGCAGGTACATCAGAGATACTAAAGAACGTCCTGGCTACCAGGGGACTGGGGCTGCCAAGCTCGTAATACGTCACCTTGAGCGAAACGAAGGTTCAATGATTCAAAGATTCTTCGTCGGCAGCTTCGAATGGCGCTTGGAATGTTTGATACAGGAGGATAGCAATGAAATTAACTCTTACTGAAGAACAAGAAATGATAAAAAAGGCAGCCCGCGACTTCCTGGCTGATAAGTGTCCGAAGACATTCGTTAAACAGATGGAAGAAAGCGATACAGGCTATTCCAAAGAACTTTGGCAAGAGATGGCTGAGCTAGGCTGGATGGGCTTGGCCTTCCCCGAGAAATATGGCGGCGGCGACATGAATTTTCTCGACCTGGCAGTGCTACTAGAGGAGATGGGACGGGCTTGTTTGCCTGGCCCTTTTTTCTCCACAGTGGTTCTTGGGGGCTTACCCATCTTAGATCTCGGAAAAGAGGAGCAAAAACAAGAATATTTGCCCAAGCTAATCAATGGAGAGAAAATCTTAACCTTAGCCCTAACCGAACCTGGCTATCAAAATTACGATGCCGCTTCAGTCACAGTTGAGGCTACTCCTGATGATGGCAACTATATAACCAACGGTACAAAACTGTTTGTCCCTGATGCTCATATTGCTGACTACCTCCTGTGTGTAGCCAGAACCAAGCCTGAAAACGGAATCACCATATTCTTGGCCGACGCCAAGAATCCCAGAATAAATTGCACCATTCTAAAGACTGTCACAGGTGATAAGCTATGCGAGGTGGTTTTTGACCAAATGCCAGTACCTAAAGCTAACATTTTGGGACAACTAGACCAGGGATGGAGTCCAGTGCAAAAGATAATCGAGCAGGCAGCAGTGGGAAAATGCTGCGAGATGGTCGGCAATATTCAGCGAGTACTGGAGATGACCGTGGATTACGCCAAGGAAAGGAAACAGTTTGACCGTCCCATTGGCAGTTTCCAAATTATACAGCACTATTGCGCCGACATGGCAACCGATATTGACAGCGCCAGGTTTAGCACCTACCAAGCAGCCTGGATGTTAAGTGAGGGACTTCCCTGCACCAAAGAAGTGGCTATAGCCAAAGCCTGGATAGGCGAGGCATCCCAGCGTGTCGTTGCTCTAGCACACCAAATCCACGGAGCTATCGGCGTTACCATAGAGCACGACCTGCATTTTTATACCAGGCGCGCCAAAGCTGCGGAGCTTGCCTTTGGCGATGCCGATTTCCATCGAGAAGTGGTGGCCAGAGAGATGGGATTGTGACCGTCCATTGGACAGCGAAAACCTTGAGACTCTTAGCTCAGGGCAACATGGGCGCTAGCACTTAAAGAATATTAGCTAAGGTCATTAAGCTTCTTTTCTAATTTCTTTTGCCTTAGGGCTACTGTTAAATCTCCCCGAGTTCTTTCTATAATGCCTCGTATGGCGTCTGTAGTTCGCCTCAAACCATGAGCGAGCAATTCCGGGAAGTCCATGGTTATCAATATTCCGTAGATTTCATCCATTATGGTCAGTAGCTCCTCGCAACGGAAAAAGTCCCCACGCCTCAGACTATCTAATATGTACCTCCGCAGCTCACCCACAGACTCGCCCAAGCCATCAAGGTAGGCAGCATTGCTTACACCCAGTGCTCCCGGTCTCGGCAAGCCTTCTCCGGCAATCAAAGCCAACGTTATATATCCCTCAGCGAACTCCTTTTGAGCATCATGAACGAAACCTGAATGAAGTAACCTTCCATGCTTGGCTAGGTCGTGGTTTAGCTCTCGAAGTAATTCATAAGCTGAATCAAGTAGTCCCTTTGCCTTATTCTGCTCCTGGCGATGCACGGCACGTATGGCATCAGCGCTGTGGCGGATTACCTGACGGCAACTACGCAAAGCTTTCTCTCGAGCTTCATCCTCAGCCGCAAAGTGGGGGCGAAGCTCCGCAGCGATAGCCTCCAAATCTTCTACTGGTTTTGACATTCCTCTTTCGCCAAGTTTATGTTTGCGACCAATTTCTGCACCGCTTTCTTAACATCTTTCTCACTCAAGACAGCGCTGATTACAGCTACAGCATCGGCGCCAGCAGACACTACTTCACCTATATTATTCTGGTTTATGCCGCCAATAGCTACTAGGGGTGTAAATACTGTTCGCTTGAGTTCTTTCAGCATATCAATCCCCACCACAGTGGCTTCCTTTTTCGTCGCCGTGGGAAATATAGAACCTACGGCAATATAATCCGCTCCTTCGGCCTGGGCCTTCGTTGCCTGAGATAGCGTCGTGACGGAGCAGCCAACTATTTTATCTATGGGCAATTCCCTGCGGATTACAGACATGGGCAGATCTTCCTGTCCAACGTGAAGCCCATCAGCGTCAACAGCTATAGCCAAGTCGAGGTAATCATTTATTATAAATAGAACATCCGCTTGACTACAGAGCTCCTTGAGCTTTTGCGCTAAAATTAGCAGCTCCCTCTTTTTGCTTTGCTTATCGCGAAGTTGGATTACCCTGGCACCTCCCCCAATAATTTGGCCGGCAATGTCCAGTTCATTCCTGCCCGCCAGAAATTGCCTATCCAGAATTACGTAAAGCCCAGACATCTTTTCCATTTTGTCCCGGCGTGATATTCTGGAAAGTAAATCTCGCTCTAAGCTATAAAGGGCAAACCTCATCTGTTCAAAGCTGGCTGAATTCAGCATTGAACTTATCTCTGGCAACTTAGCTAGCTCCTCTACCACTCGAAGGGATTCTTCCACCCTTTTAGCATTAGCTGTAACTAAATCCAGCAAGCCTTGCAGCGAGGTCGTTTCCATAGTTAATTCCCTATTCTTCGAGTTAGGACGACCAACATCGTATTCGGAATCTCTCTGAGATAAAAGCCCTAAACTCAGTGATTTAGTTTCTCGGGCTAAATCATGACGTAGAGTCCTTAACCGCTGGCTCAGCCCAACATCGTTGAGAAGAAAGCGAGCGACATCTTCCAGAACCCGCAGGCCTTCACTGGAGCGGTTTAGATTTGCATCAATAATACGCAGTGGTCGGTGAGACATTGTAATAATCCTCGCCGGGGTGCATTGTGGACTCGCCTCTCTTCTCCCCTACCGTCTTCAATAACTTATAATAGGTAAAGCCAGAAATGGCACGGGATAAATTAGTATTGTCGCAAGCTGTCCTTAGACCTTTTGAAACTCGTAACCAATCCTACCACCGGGCAATTTCGCTGGAAGTACCTTCACCCCCATTCCCGGCTTAATGTCACTCTCTTTAAGACCCTTACTTAACCGACCAAAGACTCTCACCCCATCAAAATCAGCTATGCCCAGAGTATATGGGGCGTCCTCTTCAAATCCGGTTGGACCATAGTTTACTACAGTATAGGTGACCAGCCTACCATTTCCCTTAATCTCAAACCACTCCACATCACTGCCTACACATTTTGGGCAATCCATCCTCGGGGGAAAGTAATTAGTCCCACACCTCCGGCACCTAGTTGCCATTACTTTACCCTTCTCCAAGTAACCCAAAAAATCAGATGCCTTCGTCTCGGTGGTGAAGCTAACAACGCCAAAATTTTCAAAACTCACTGGCTACCTCCTTAGAATGGTCACATTACCATATTGTCCGACGCCACCTATATTGTGAACCAAGCCTATTTCCGCTCCCTGCACCTGGATTTCACCAGCCTGCCCCCTAAGCTGGTTTACAACGGTTCTAATCTGTGAACCACCAGTAGCGCCAATAGGGTGACCTTTGGATAACAACCCACCGTCAACATTTACCGGTTTCTTTCCATCCACATATGTCTCTTTGCCATCAATCAGTTCAGTCCCCTCCCCAGCTTTGGCAAAGCCCAAGTCTTCATAACCCATAAGCTCAGCTATAGTAAAACAGTCGTGAACCTCGGCAACATCAATATCTTCCGGACCTACACCAGCCATTTCATATGCCTGTCTGGCTGCCTCCTGGGCACACCGCAAACCGGTGAGCGATTCCCTGCCTGACATTGTCATTGTGTCTGTGGCAGCGCCCAGACCCATTATCCAGATTGGGATATTAGTTACTCTTTTAGCTACGTCACCACTAGCTATTATTATGCAGGAGGCACCGTCCGCATTGGCACAGCAATCAAACTTCTTCAGCGGGCTAGTTATTACTTCCGAGCCTAAAATGTCGTCCAAACTCAGCTCTTTACGATAGGTAGCCTTAGGATTTGCCGCACCATAGTGTGAATTTTTGACCCGTACCTTGGCCAGTTGCTCTTCAGTAGTTCCATACTTAGCCATATGAGCCCGGGCATACATAGCATAACCAGCAGGCATGGTTATGCCAAAGGGCGATTCCCATATTATGTCCCCTCCCCGGCTCATCCTCTCCGCAGCCTCACGAGAGGTCAAGTCCGACATCTTCTGGAAGCCTACCACTGCTACTACTCTGTGAAGGCCTGCCCTTATTAATGACCAACCTACTCTTAGCCCCGTGCTACTAGAAGAACACACAGACTCGACATAGAAACTCGGCTTGGGCGTTAGCCTCAAGTATTCTGAGATTAAACCGGCCGGTGAGCGCTGCTTATCATATTCCGGCGCAGAACAAATAATGGAGGCATCTATATCACTGTTGGTAATATCTAGACCCTCCATTGCCTCGGTATAGGCTTCAAAACACAATTCCCCGATAGATACACCACACTTACGAGAAAAAACGCTCTGACCTACTCCAACAATAGCCACGTCTTGCATAAAGCAACCTCCTAGAATCGCAAGAGTTTAGTTGTCCCAAAAATTCTAGCCTATTATGCTATATCACCTGCCCTCGCACTGTCAAGCGCATCCCGAGATTTTTTTATCTCGAAATTAGAGCAGCACGACTATATTACTTTGCCGAAGCGGCGAACTCCTGGTCATAGCTGCCGCAAGGTCTCTATACTCTATGTGCCACATAAAACTGCCCCTATTGCCTGCTCTCTGAGCAAACTTTCTGTCTACAGTAGATTTGGCCAGCGGCTGGTCGGAGCATGTGGAAGTTTTTTGACACGAACACGACGCTGTATGGGCTACTCTAGGTACAGTATCTTGCTACAGCTAGTGCATTGGATTAAATCGCCAGCTTTGGCTTTCTGCCATTGACTCGTAGGCACGGTGATGTGGCATCCCTGGCATTTCCCTCTCTCTACTTTGACTACAGCTTGTCCTCTTGTTAACCTGAGTCGCTCATAAGTGTTGAGAACTTCAGAGTCAATTTGCTGCGCTAGTCTATCACGATCCCCCCCGAGCTTAGCAAGCACGGTTTCAACTTCACTTTTTCTTTGTCCCAAAGTTTCCTGCCTCTGCTCCCATTCTCGCTTCAATCGTTCAACCTCTTCGGCGGTAGTTTTTACCTTAGCTTCTATCTCTTCTACCTGGCTCATTAATTCTAAGAGGGCATCTTCTTTCGGCTTAATCTGGCTCTTAAGGCCCTTGACTTCTTTCTCAAGGTTAACCAGTTCCTTGGGATTCGTAGTTGTGCCAACGTAAAGCTTACTATCAATCTTCTTGACTTTCTCTTGAAGGTCTTCCAGTTCCCATTCAGCGTTTTTTTGTTTTTTCCTCGCGTCTTCCAGTTGTTCCTTTTGTGAGGCAAGTTCGGATTCAGCGGCAACCAAGGCCTTATCATCACTCAACCAATTCTCAACCTCATTTAGTTCTTGTTGATTCCTTTGAAGCTCCAGGTCAACCTGCTGCAGCTTATAAAGTCGCTCTGCCAAACTCATACTGAGGCTTATTGTAGAAGTGAAGTGGGGATATTGTCAAAAAATACAGGCAGCTTCCTGGGAGAACCAGGAAGCTAAAGTTCCACAATCCTGGGCTTCACGCGGCATTTTTCAGCAGCGACAATAGCGTCTATCTGGGATACAACTTCATCAAGCTTATTTTGGCGACTTGTTATCACATAATCGAAAAGCGGCAGGCTTTTTATTTCCCCTTTAGCCCTTTCTAACCTTAGGGCCAAATCTGGTGAAGACTCGCTACGTCGCTTCCTCAACCTCTTTTCTAGTTCTTCCACCGAAGGAGACATGAGGAAAATAAATACTGCTTGGGGCAGAATTTTCTTGATAGTAGCAGCACCCTGAACATCTACTTTGACTACTGCATCTACCCCTTTGGATAAAGCCGAGGTTATTTCGTCTTTTGGCACACCATAGTAGTTGCCGTAGACATTGGCCCACTCCAGGAACTGGTGTTTATCTATCATTTGTTGAAATTCTTTCCGGGAAAGGAAGTGATAATCCACTCCATTCTTCTCCCCGGCACGCTTAGGACGTGTAGTAGCGGTAATGACATAGTGAAAGGGACGCCCCAACTTCTTCATTCTGGCAAGCACAGCATCCTTGCCTACTCCCGAAGGTCCAGAAAGAACGACAAGCAGTGCGTGAGAGCTCCTAGTGCTTCTTTGCTTCGTTCGAAGCTTAGACTCAAGGCTTTGGTCGTGCACTTCACGACTCAACTTTTTCCTCAGACAACATGGATGCAGTGGCTAGTCTATGAGACATGGTCTCCGCTGTCACGGCAGCCAGCATCATGTGACCAGTATCAAAAAGAATAGCGGTCTTGGCTTTCCTGCCATGAGTGGCATCAATTAAAAGCCCCTTTTCTCTTACTTCGCGAAGGAGTCGCTTAATTGGTTGCTGGTTTATGGAAAGGAAAGCAATCACCCTATTTACAGCGATAACACTACCAAAACCGATATGAACTAATTCTGTAGCCATACTGCCCCTCCTGACTTAATTACTAAAACTCATTTTGTTGTAACTACACAGCCTACTTAATTGTTTAGCATTTAGGATTCCGTGCTCAGGATTTATCAGTATTTAATACTTGTTGCAAAGTCTGCCAGAAAGCAGGATAGGATACCTGTGCAACCTGGGCATGCTTGATGGTCGTTTCTCCTTTGGCTATCAAACCAGCTACTGCCAGGCTCATCGCCAATCGGTGGTCGAAATGGCTGTCAACATCTGTGCCCGACAAAGGCCTACCGCCATAGATGACCATACCATCCGGCAGAGGCTCAATTTTAGCACCCAGGCGGGAAAGCTCACTTGCCACAGTGGCAATCCGGTCTGATTCCTTCACCCTCAGCTCCCCAGCATCCCTGATCACAGTTTTCCCTTTAGCAATACAGCCAGCTACGGCTAACACGGGAATCTCGTCAATGATGCGAGGAATAATATCGCCACCGACCTCTATCCCCTTTAAGTCGCTAGATTCTACCACAATATCGGCTAAAGGTTCATCAGCCTCCAGCCGCTCATTATCTATTTTTAACTTGGCTCCCATAGCCAGGAGAATATCGATGACTCCTGTTCGCGTCGGGTTAATTCCACAATCCCTTATCACTATCCTGGCGTTAGGGTGAATAGCTCCGGCAACCAGAAAGTAGGCTGCTGAACTGATGTCGCCCGGGACGCGAAGGGTAGCAGGAACCAAGGGGCTACTCAAAGGCAGCAAGGAAATCGAATTTCCCTGGCTTTCCAAAGTGGCTCCCATCCGTTTAAGCATCCTTTCCGTATGGTCCCGGGAAGGAATTGCTTGGTGCAAGACAGTATTGCCTCGAGCAAAAAGACCGGCTAGTAGAATGGCTGATTTAATTTGAGCACTGGGAACAGGCGAGGTGAAATCTATACCACGTAACTTTTTCCCCTTAATGACCAAGGGTGCGAAGGAATCTCGTCCCCTTCCCCACACCTCAGCACCCATCAACCTCAGTGGCCCAATCAACCTGCCCATGGGGCGATTACGAAGAGAGGCATCTCCGGTAATAACAGATAGGAAAGGCTGGCTGGAAAGAAGGCCGCCCAGAAGGCGCATTGTAGTTGCACTATCCTGGGCATCGAGCACATTGTTGGCTTCCTTAAGACCATCTTCGCCAGTTCCCAAGACTAATAGAGTAGGCGAGTCCCGCGACCCTTCTCTGTCAATTTTCACCCCCAGGGCTCTCAGACACCTAACTGTGGCCAGGCAATCTCTCCCCGGAGCGAAATTATCAATCTCGGCTTTACCCTTGGCTAAGCCATTCAGGATGACAGCCCGGTGGGAAATAGACTTATCACCAGGTAGAACTACCTCCCCTACCAACCTGGGACAAGGTTTGATGGTTCTTATTTCCGCTCTTGGCGAAAACGACCTTAAGCCGACAAATTGTTCAGCCATTCTTGTCTTGCTTTGTTAGCCTCTGTTAAGGCTTGTTCCAAGCGTTTATCCCCCTCAGCCACTAGTTGACGATACCTCTCCAATTCCTGGCTGAATTTACCCATCCAGTTGACTATAGCTTCTTTATTGCTAATACAGATATGGGCATTTACCTCAGGACTTCCCGAAGCCAAGCGAGTAAGGTCATAATAACCAGAGGCCGCCAGTTTGGACATTTTATACCAAGAAGGATTCTTGGTAGTCAGCGATACCAAGGCCGCCGAGAGCAACATAGGTAGATGACTAATGCCGGCCACCAAGTTGTCATGCACTTGAGCATCAATAAAAAAAGGGGCAGCTCCCAGCTTCTTGACCATGCCTGTCACCATATCTATTGATTTTGGTGAAGCTTTCTCTGATGAGGTAAGGCAATAAGTACACCCCCGAAATAATTCGACCTCAGCAGCCTGGATGCCATAAGTTTCCCTCCCAGTCATGGGGTGTCCGCCAACGAAGTCCACAGTTGGCGGCAGTATTTCCTCGGCCCACTTCATAACCTGAACTTTCGTGCTGGCAGTATCGGTAACAGTGCAAGCAGCAGTAAGATGGGGAGCTATCTCGGAGAAGATTTCCTTTACCGTCAGGACAGGTGTGGCGATGATGACAAAATCAGCTTGCTTTACCGCATCCTTTAAGTTGGTTGCGCCTCGCTCAATGGCGCCTAAACTTAAGGCACTGGCTACAGTTTCCTGACGGCGGCTATAGCCGACTATTTCCCACCTAGGCTTCTTCCCTTGCCTCAAAGCTAACCCGATTGAGCCGCCGATTAACCCTAAACCAATTATGGTAACCAGCACGGTATCATTATAGCAGTGTAAGGCCCGCCTGTCATTGCCAGTCCTTCTTTCTTGTCCCTTTGAGCCCCCTTCCTTTTGTCATTCTTCGCCCCGACTTGATGGGGTGTGGCAATCACGCAAGAGGCTCTGTAGAGAGAGCCTCTTGCGTGCCCCCCTGCAAATTAAAGAAGGTACAAGCCTCCCCCTACGAAAGTAGGGTTACTAATGGGCGATTGACGAGGAAGCGAATATATCGTAGATTACATTTAGTTAGTTTTAGGGAGTATTGCATATGACTATAGAAATAAATGGCCGAATTTATTATAGGATTGCTTCGTTATCTGCGGTCCCCGAATATCTACTTACAAAGGCGTTCTCTGTACTTATAGCAAAGTACTATTAGCTGTTTTCCCCTGAACTTTAGCCTTTTTGATGGATAGGCAGTGATACTCCAAGTCGAGGAAACGATAGGACAATAGACAGAAGTAATAAAGGGATGGGAAGGGTGAGAAGAGAAATCATTGTCATCCTGTCTGCACTGGTGCTGGTGGTGAGCCTGGTGCCGGCGGTGCCGGCGCAGGCAGCCCCAGAGGTAACTTTCCGCTCTGCTGGTTCTAGCCCCGGGGCAGACTCAACAAGCTGTGTAATTACCAAGCCCGCAGGCTTAGCCGCTGGCGACTTGATGATCGCCCAAGTGGTTGGAACTGACCCCTATTTTGGTGCTAATCTTGGGGTCTTTACTGCACCGGCTGGTTGGACAAGTATAAGGCAGGATGTATATCCAGGTGTACCATGCTTGGCATCATCATTATTCTGGAAGATTGCCGATGCCAGCGATGTGGCCGCCGCTAGTTTTACCTTTACAGCAACAGGTGCCACTTCAAACAGGGGAACAATTACGGCTTGGTACGGGCACAACCCCACAGCGCCGATAAACGATGATAACGGGCGGGGCAATATTTACTCACCCCCCTCGACAACAGTTTCGTCTCCGGGCATAACTCCCACTGTCGCCGACTGCACGATTTTGCTCTTCTGCGGCATTTTCAATGGGGATAATAACACCCAGAGCGGTTATGCCATAGCTAACAACAATCCATCCCCTTGGACAGAGGCTTATGATTTGCCCTCTGATTTGGGCCAGGATTTGGGTCTATCAATGGGATACGCTACTAGGCCCGAGACAACCTTTACGGGAGATGGAACCGCCACAACTTCGGAACCTGATGGGAATATAGGGCAACTGGTGGCTATTGCCCCCAACATCAACTATGACCTCACCACCTCCAGCACCGCTGGCGGTAATGTAACCACCCCTGGCGAGGGAGTGTTTACCTATGATGAGGGAACGGTGGTCGACCTGGTGGCCGAAGCGGATGCCTGTTATGAGTTCGTCAACTGGACCGGTGATGTAGGCACCATTGCCGATGTCAACGCTGCCTCAACCAACATCACCATGAACGGAGATTATGCCATCACCGCTAACTTTGCACTGGTAACTTACCGCTCTGCTGGTTCTAGCCCCGGGGCAGACTCAACAAGCTGTGTAATTACCAAGCCCGCAGGATTAACCGTTGGCGACCTGATGATTGCCCAGGTGGTTGGGACTAAGGCCGCTTCACTACCTGATATCGGGACTTTTGCTGCACCGGCTGGTTGGACAACTATAAGGCAGGATACTAGGGGGGTGTTTGGAGCAAGTCCTTATTACATGGCATCAGCATTATTCTGGAAGATTGCCGATGCTAGCGATGTCGCCGCCAGTACCTTTACCTTTACTGCAACAGGTGCCACTTCAAACAGAGGAGCAATTACTGCCTGGTATGGGCACAACCCCATAAACTCAATAAACGCTCATAATGGAACGACCAGTAGTACCTCAACGACAATTACAGCTCCAAGCATAAGCCCCTCTGTCACCGACTGTAAGATTTTGTTCTTCTGTGGTATTTATGACAATCTCGGCATAAGCAGTTATGTCGTCGCTAGCGGCGATCCGTCCTCTTGGTCAGAGGCTTATGATTTGCCGAGTAACTTGACCTGTGACTTGAATTTATCACTGGGATATGGTACCAGGTCTGCAACAGGTGCCACAGGAGACGGAACCGCCACAATTGCGTTTCCAGGTACTTATAATATAGGGCAACTGGTGGCTATTGCCCCCAACATCAACTATGACCTCACCACCTCCAACACTGCTGGCGGCTCGGTAACTACCCCCGGCGAAGGCACATTTCCCTATGGCTGCGGCACGGTGGTCGACCTGATCGCCGAGGCGGATGCCTGTTATGAGTTCGTCAACTGGACCGGTGATGTGGGCACTATCGCTGATGTCAACGCTGCCTCAACCAATATCACCATGAACGGAGATTATGCCATCACCGCTAACTTTGCACTCCTGAGCTACAACCTTACAACAGACAGCACTGCTGGCGGCTCGGTAACTACCCCCGGCG
>Ga0307431_1001851_pt1 | contig 11695 bp, 4 predicted proteins | sample SalMarWE160170MG_FD_202155 | JGI IMG/M metagenome (GOLD analysis project Ga0307431, IMG submission 202155) | Salt marsh sediment microbial communities from the Plum Island Ecosystem LTER, Massachusetts, United States - WE1603-170 | ecosystem: Environmental > Aquatic > Marine > Intertidal zone >...
CATATCACGTGGACTTAAACAGCACATGAACAACCTCCATAAATTTGAAATTTTCCTCCCATAAAGAATTAAGGAGATGCCTTAAGAAGAGACACTCTGTCTTGCACTCTTTTCCTTAGGTGTAACGCAAAAAACATGCAATATTTTTAGGCTAGGGATATGTACATTATTGCAGTGTGATTTAAGCATATGGAAATTTCGTCATATAACACCAGATATTATGGGTTTAGATCGTGATTCTCCAGTATAATTAGATTGGCTTTATGAGGATTATACTGCACAACAAATGCTGTCAATAAGATATAGGCATTTTTTAAAATTCACAACATATTGTGATTGATTCCCCCAGTTAAAAAGTATAGCTTGCCAAAGTATTTATCGAGACATTGTCTGTTTTTATTGAAGATTACAGAACAAAACATGAAATATCAAGTTATTCAAGGTTTGATACAGAAACCTTCACCCTCGAATTAATCTTCTTTTGGTCGACCTTCTAACTTTTAGGATTGTGATATCCAGATGGTTTATAAAAACGATATTTGGCTGCAATAATGGCAAGCTATCACGAGCTGATTTTGATTTTTGCATAAGGAAAGATGAAGATATGATAGATGAAGGAATCGATATGCTCAAAGGCTGGGAGAACTTCTGATTAGTGATCGTATTGTGAAATTTTCAGGTGGATCCTAAGCAGAATAGGTTTCTAACAAAATCGTTACATCATGCTATTCTCGCACAACTACCCTTTATCCTTCAATTTCAAAAGTTATTGAATTATTTAAACCCGTCCCCTATTAACGTCTCACAGCCCAATTTCTCATTGAGTTTTCTTAATCATGCCATGGCCCACCTGGAGGCCATTCCGATTCAAAAGAGTTTTCGTTTTCAGTTTCCAGTGTTACGGGTAAAAGAAAATCCCGTATACCTTCCATTATGATCGAAAATTCCTCAGGCACCTCTCCCATTGGCCCTTTTCGGAGAAAAGCAGCCCACTGAATTTGCTTGTTAAATCGGTTTACAAACTCTCTTGAAAAGATCGCCGCCTTAGAGCTTATAGACGTTTTCCTTCTTCTACAAGTTGCAGTTATGTCTTCCTGAAGTGATTGGCCTCCAAAGGGATACTTCTGGCTCAGAATCCAGATGTCAAAAAAATCCTTCATGCGGCTGTTAAGATCGGCTAGATCTAAAGCTGCTTCAAACTTCTCTGCAATAATCGTCTCAACAGCATAACTCCTGATCACAGGTGGCTCCATATCCAGCAAGGTAGGAAATGACATTTCTTTTGCTGCCGGGACGACACGATCCCCGAACCCGATATCTATTTGCATTGGAATCCGTGTTTGTCCCAGTCTTCCAAGGAATTTAAAGCGGATTCCCGGATAATCAGAATTTGGAGACATGGACTCGTTTGTCAGCTTAGAAAAATCATAGACCATACCGTCTTCTGTATCAATATTTCCTATCCCCTTGATAGTTTTCGAGACCACTTCAATATTGCTAGAGATAAGCCCTAAAAAATCTATGTCCTTTGTTGGTCTGGCTTGAGGAACCCCCATCCCGATAAGAAGCAATCCTCCCTTTAGTATGAAATTATCTTTATGAACGGATTGCGAAAGGCGAAAGAGAAAACGCTCAAGTCCATATAAAACCAAAAGCTCTTCAAAAGGTTTCCCAGTTTGGCGTGCAATATTTAACAGTCGGGCTCTAACAGATGTAGTTATATTCTTTGCTTTACCTAAGGTCATGCTACCATTGCTTGGAGATATGGGAGGACAAGCTTTTCGACCTTGCAGATTCTTGCATATTCCATTAGACTCGCCGGGCTTGATCCCGATCGTTTCAGATATTCTCTGGCTGCTTCAAGCGCAACGTCCAGTCCCACATTATTCTGCCATCGGAAACAATCAATTACCGTTTTAGGTGCGCTATAAATACGAACATCATGATCCATAATACGATGGATCTCCACCCCTTCTCTAAAAAAGGCGCCGGTGAAAAAAAATACCCTGATAGGTGGATACTCTATTATTGGTTTTCGGGCCTTTCTGTCGACCGCAAGCCAAATATAATGAGGGTTTTGTGTAGTAAGTCCATGGAAGGTAAGAGCCGAGATCAGACAAATCACCCCGTTTGGAACCTTTTTCGAAACCTCAACAAGGCCCACTTCAGCAGGGATCTCCATGTCAGAAAGCTGATAGAGCCCACGTGATATTGGGATGAGTATTTCCTCATCACGAAGGCCATAAAGGGTACGCCTATGTATACCCTCTGCAAGGGCTTCATGAGTACGGATGAGCCCCCCCTTTCTTTTAATAATTTCTATAGCTTTTTTCCTGGCTGATTGCATGACTGAATGGTACAAAAATGTCGGCATAATGTCAAGTTTGCCGACGTTTTTGTACCAGATTATTTGATTACGCTAGTAATAGTTTGGCATGTAAAGAGGAGGTTTTTTGCTTGCACACCATGTTTTTCTCTTCAGAATTCATTTAATCAATATTCCAAATGCCTTCAAGAAGAAAAGCCGATCATTATCTTTGATGAAAATATCCTGACCGCTTTTTCCACAATTCATGAGCGCTGAGTGAGGAGGTGATAGGGTTAATAATAAAGATTTGGGCTCAAATTCAGGCCAACGTTACATTTTAAGTTGCTTTAGAACCAACGACCCCTTTCACAAAAACACTCCTTACAAAGGGCACCCCTGCTGTCAAAGGCCTTCGAGATAAGGAGCTCTTTCATGTGGTATTCGTGCCGGAGATCACGGAAGAGACGCTGGATGAGATAGACGGCGTCAATGTGGTAACAGGCAAACAGGTCTTGAATGAAATGCGCTGAGCAGCGGCCCGTGGGGAAAAGCCGTGATAGGGCAAAATCCCTGACCAAAACCTGATGTATATGCTGCCCTTCCACCTCGATGATTGCATTGAACAGCATTTTTAATCTACAACGACCTCCCCTGATGGTTCCATCATTTATTTCTTTCGCGAACATTAAAATTGATGGTAGACATTGGAACCTATCCGGCTCATATAATTGAAGGATATCTAAGGGTTTCCGGTTTGTTCTCAGTTTTAGATCGTGGCAAGATATGTCATGTCAGACCATCAGCAAGGTAAAGAGCGCATAACGAATAAATTTGAATTAGTTTGTCGAACGCGCGATCAAAGCACGCAGCCAATGCGAGGGAATAACCTCCTTCAAAAGACCTAATAGCCCACTTTGGGCGCCTTTGATTTCTTGAGTTGCCGCCGCAGGTCAGATGCAAGGACGTTAGTCATTTTTTTAAATTCATTCAGTCTGTTAATTCGATCCTCAAGTAGCTTTCGCGCTATATCATCGGGCTCGCTTGACTTTGTTAGATCACTTTCATCAGTAATGAAGCGAATTACCGGAAGATCAATGCCCTGATCCAAGCCAGCATTTTCAGCAAGCACGGCCCAATCCTTTGATCTATCTAAGGCAGTCCGAGCAGCCTGCGTTAAACAATAACGAATTAAAATTTTTGCCGAATAATCGAGGTCATCGGCGAGCTCGAGCCATTTTCTAGTTTCGGCGTTCTGTTCAGTTTCGTCGACCGCCATTCTTGGTGATCGAAAATATCTGGGGGTATCGTCAGTTGGATCAAGGCTTTCAAGCGCTCGTAGGATCGGTTCCAGATCCTCGAACGGGCGCTTACCGTCAGGCAACTGGTGACGACGTTCCCAAAGGCCGAGAATGGCATTGGCGCACTTTGCGAACTTAGCTGATCGCTCTTCGACCTTGGCGGTCTCCGCGTCTTTAATCAATTCCGCGATGTAGTGGGCCATCCAACGGCTCAGCGTATCTACGCCCGGATCAAGACCTAACTCTTCAACTAATGCCCTTCCAAGATCCAACACGTCCTTTGGCATCGGCGACAGAGCCGTCTGCCCTGAGGAGGAGGATTTTGTCGTGTGTTTTCCTTTTCGTGTCCGTTTCATATGACCGCCCGTATTCGTTTTGGAGTCGGCGTTCGACCTGCACCTCGCAGATCAAATCCCATCCTCCATTAATAAGGAAAGGCCGAAGCATGTCGGCTCTTGCCCAAAGCCGCCAGCCATCCGAGCAAATCCTCCGAGGGTAGTAGTCTTCCTCTGGAGACTGCTCGTCGCACCATGCCTCATAAACTAAAGCGGCTTCGCCGCTGTCATTGCAAATCCAGCTGCGATGACAACTGGACTGCGACACAAGTCCAAGTGTCTCTACCAGTTTGCGGCCTGGCTTTGCCCGTATTTGTCCGACTTCATACCTGAAGGGATCATGATCATCGAAACGTGTGTCGCCTTCAATGTTCGCGAGCCAGCCGAGAAGACGAAAAGGCGGCACATCAATCTGTAGGTCGTCATCTTCATCCGGAATTCGAAAGTCCCAAGGATTGCTTGCTGTCTGAAGTGCGCGAACTAGTGCGGGTGCCGTCTCCGGCGACACAAGTGCTGAACTGATTCGAATTTTTGCCTCCCGCTTGGGGAAATGTGCATCGTGGTAGCCCTCGACAACGATCCATCCCTTGCGGAGCGGCTTGCGTACACCGACCTCGGTTAGAAATTCGTCCTGGCGTACATTGTGGAGCCAGCCGCTATCGGTTCGTGGGTCTTCCTTCCATAACCGTGGTTCAAGAGGCGTTGGGCCGCGATTATCGGAGAGCCATTCAGGGGGTTCGGTGGGAAGGACCTTTCCAAGCCAATAGTCGAATCTGTCAAAGTAATCCTCGTCTACCTTCGAAATTGGGTGGGTCGTCAGCAGTTCGCCCACAACGCAATGCATTGCGTTCCACTCAAGATGTGTGCCGTAGCGCTCGATCGTTGGAAGGGAACCGTGATCGTGCGACCATAATCCGAAACGCCTCTCGTCGTAACGACCCTTTCTGGGTTCCTTATTCCACCAATTGGCTTCTGGATCGGCACCCCATTTGTCGATGATCCACCGCTCTGCGATTTCAAGTACACGATCTTGGGAAGCAGTGGGGAAAATGCGAAGAATGCCTTCGTACCAGTAAGGAATTGTGTCCATCTCATCAAATTTAAACCGGCGCTTGTCATCATGAACACTGCTGAATGACCGGTACGTGCCTCTCTTTTTGGTTGCTTGGCCCTTGAGGGCGGTGTTGATCTCATCAACTCGGGTTTTTTCAGAAGAGGTCAGGGTAATTGCGCCCACAGATGCCAATTGAAGCAGTGCTCGTTTCGCATATTCCCGAATCCCGACATGCGGTAATTCTGATGAAGTCGCGATGTTAAAAATCTCAGCTTTGCAAGAACTAAGCGCTTCAGGTGTTTCGGCGCTGATACGATACAGTGAAATCGTTAACCAGAGTTTGGCCGCCAAAAAATAGAAGGGGCCGCTGGGATTGCGGAAAGCGACATCTTTAATTCTGCTCGATTGTGCGACCGTTGCTTTGACGATATCGAAACAACCCAGTTTAGCCAGCCGACGGAGAGCGTGGGCCGCCTTCCAACGGACTCGCGTGTCGATATCACTCATGAGCGCAAATAGGAAGCGGGAAATCGTTTCGGTCTTTCCGTTCGGAATCTCAGCAGGGGAATACAACGACTGCTCTTTGCCAGAAACCCGCCTCCGAAGTCGTTGTGCGTACCAAAGTAGTAGTGTACCCGCTTCCTCTACATCAAGGCCACGCGCGATTTCTTCAGCAATGGCAAACAAGGTGCGACTGTTTAGGGTTTTACCGACCTGTGCGACACCTGCGAGAATGATCTGGAGGCGGTCCTCGGCATTCGACCCGGTGTAATCCAGGAGTTGATGCAGGACGAATTGTCGTTCTTTGAGCCACCGTGCTGCACCATAGAAATGCGCGATCAGGACTTTCGGGAGTGTCTCTTTGCACCAGCGGTCAACTGCCGGTGTGCCTTGCCAGCTAGCCAGCGTCTCATGGATCATTTCAACCTGAACTGTACTCCAGATCGATTCTTTGGGCACCCCGGCAAGTGCGTTCAGGAATGGAACCCTGTCCCTAGGACTGGATGAAACATCCCTTATTCTCCTGAGAAGCTCACGATCATCGTGCTGCAGGCCAGACTTTTTCGCCGCTTGCAGCACTTCCGTAATAGATTCTGGTGTTGTGAACGATCTTCCTTGAGGATCAAACTCGAACTTCTTCGGAAGATTGTTGTCTTTGGTCAGTCGCGGCATATTGTCTTGGCTAACCGTCGCTGTCTTGTCAGACTCGTCCTCTATAAAATGTATTAAAAATGCGAGCGTATCACGGAGGTGCTTGAACCATGGTCCCCCCGAATAGTCTGGGTAAATCCGATCGACGATCTCCTGTCCTAATCGAAGCCGTCTATACTGAGGTGAAAGCAGAAGAGTTTCCCTTGCCAGCTCTTCAATGATTTCTTTGTATTTTTGGGGCTCCGCTGCTGCTAGGGCCACAAGCTGCTTTTGAAGATCGCCGTCAGAACGTCCAATTAGTAGAGCCAGAGATGTTGAGGCTTCAGGGCTAATGATACCTTGTTGCAAACCTGTCAGGAGAAATTGGTCAAGCGTATCGTCGAGCCTGACCGTGCCATCGTCCGCCCATCGTGAAATGGCAGACAGTGCAGTCGCATCGTCCACGAAAGTAAGGGCGTGAACGGCCGATCTCCACGGAAATCCATCATGATCCGAAAGGCGCTCGGCAGCGCCTGAGACAAAAGCAAAAATATCGGCTGCTATTGTTCTGCGATCACTTTGTTCCGAAATGCGGGCACGTTCAGTCAAGACCGATACGAAATCGATCTGATCGAAAGCTTCCCGATCGATCTCCTTTGCAATGCCGACGGCATCGTTGAACAGCGACTCGGCATCGTCTCGGCTGATCGGCAAGATGAGCCTGGATAGGTGAATAATTGCCTCCAGTTTTTCGGACGAAGCTGCGCGCAGCCCTTTGATATCTTCTGCGGCTTTTGCAACAAGCCGCACCAGCTTGTCTGCCTCGGACGTGCGGAGCCGCATCTGAGTCCAGAGCTTCTGACGATGGCTTGCGAATAAATCACTGAATCGACCTATGGTAAGCATGCTTGCTCGCTTTACAAGTTCGGATGCCTCGATGTTCTCGACGATCAGCAAGCCCATGACGCTGCGGGCGGCCATGTCGCGGAGATAAGTGCTATCGTAATCGTAATCGAAGTCGTATGCATGCAAGGCGACGCTGCCAAGCTTGTTTATTTGCTCATCCGTGATCTGCTGGTTTTTCCCAGCTTTCGAGAGGATTTCGAGACGTGCAGAATAGACCGGAAACAATGCCTGGATTTTCTTGTTAAGCCGCTCAACTTCTCGATTGTCTTTTTGATAAGTTCCAGTGCTCTTTTTTTGTCGCCTGCCGCCGCGCCGCTTTTTCGGCTTTGGCTCCGGAAGGAGAGTCTTCACATAGGCGATGAAATTTTCGTCCTTTGCAGTCCTTCCAGCGATCACCTCCTTGAGGAGCCAACACCGGAGAAGACCGTCAAGTCGATACACATCAGAGCCATATAGTAGGCGCTTCTGCTTGCCTTCGAGAACTTCCAGAATTCGGTTAACGGCGTCGAGAATAGCCTGGCAATCCAGCTTAAGCTTAAAGGCAAGCTCACAAGCCGTGATGAAGGTATCGAGCAGCTTCTTTTGCCACTCATCGTCACCAGACGCAAACCGAAAGGTACCAGCGTCGGGGATAAAACGGTGCCGTATGCGTCTCAGAGACTTTTCGATCACAAGACCGTCAACAGATTCACCGGCCATCACGAGCGGCACCCATAAGAGCAAGTCCCATGGTCCAGAGAGAAGATGCTCCTTTAGGAGCGCTTTAATGTGCTGGACTTTGCCAGCCGCTATGAGCTGGGGTACCAGAAGGTAAGCGACCCGAAGAGAAACGTCGCGTGGCCTCCAGCTCATAAGCTCACTAAAAGCCGATCTCGGCCCAGCGAGTTCCAAAATTGTTTCTACACGGGCAGAAATATCGCGATCCGTGACGGTCCAATGGTTCAGTTCGTCCTTTGGTACTTCACCACGGCGCTTAAGCCATGCTCGGTGAAAAAAGAGCTGTTCTCTGGCCGTTATCCTATCATCGGTCCGGATCGCCCGAACCGCGTCGTGTGCCAGAAATGATCCGTGCTCTTCGACGCGATCACGGTCCAGAAGGATAGTTCGGCGCAGCGATGAGCCGGCGAATTCCACCGACAGGTCCAATTCGTTTTCGAGTACCTCATTTAACGCGCTGTCATCATGCTCGGCTTCAGCGCTAATCAAGACGGTCTTCAGCGCATCTTTCGTTGAGCCCGCTTCTCGGCATGCGGCCAGCGAGAGCTTAAGCCGCCTGACCTGAATCTGGCGGCGTATAATGGGGTCACCTATCGCAGCAGCCTGCGGGTCTCGTTCAATGACGGACAGCACATCCCGTGCCCGGCGGGCGTCAATAAGCGCATCCGCAACATGGATCGAGCTGTAGGGATCAGTTTGGAAGGTTGCGATGAAATCCTCACCTATGTCTGCAATGAACGCTTCACGATTGGCAGAGCTCTTGTCCTTGATGAAAGCGTCGAAGTCCTCGTCGGCAATGGTTACGGCGTTCCCGTGAAGCCTTAGGCCGGGCGTAAGATCGAGGGCAAAGTCACGAACGATGTCCTCGCTGCAACCCGTAATGCGCGCTATAGAGGGTACGTCTATGGGCGCGGGTAGAAACGCGAGGACCCCAACTAGCTTATCAAATATCCGAGGCTGGCCAAGTTTTTTAAGCGCATTATCAAAGCGTGCTCTGAGAACATCGTGCAGACTCTTTCCGCCTGGCAGGAGCGCTTCGAGGAGCCGTGTTCGGTCGCCGTCGGCTGCGGCCATTGCATAAGCCTGCACACGTGGATTTGCATTCGAAAGATTGTGAAACTGTTCGACTAGTCTGTCACTTGGGTTGGGAAATGCGGTCTCCAAATGCTGCTTGGTTTCCGGCAGTGTGAACAGCGGGCAAATGACTTCGGGCGTATGTGAAGGTAGCCGAAGTGAAGCGCGACGGGTGGGGTCGGTCCTGCATGATGTTACTATGTGTACGTTCTCCGGCAGGTCTGACAAATTGGCCCCAAAAAGATCGAAAACAAAAGGACGCTCCGGAGGGTCCGCAGCACTGGCCGCTGCGACAGAATTATCCGCCGCATCAACAACGATCAGCAGTATCCCGTTCGAAGTAAGCTGCTTGAGGGCTTCGCCTGCTGAGCGAAGCTTGGCCAAGAATGATTGAATGGTTGCCGGATATTTGCTGCTGCGCGGGATGAACAGAGGGAGGCGGAGATTAACCGCGAGTTCATTCGCCAGATGGAGGAATGCATTTTCCGGTAGATGCCTTTTATCATCAGAATATACGTAGCATCCGCCACCGAAGCAATCGAAAAAGACCGTCACTGATCCTTCGGGCAAACGATGGGCAATCTGGCGCATAAGTGTAGTCTTCCCGCAACCGCCGACGCCATGCACCAAAACGAGTTGCTCGCCCTTTTTCAGCAACCTGACGGCCTCATCGGCGGCCGACCTTTCCACAATATGTTCAGGTATTCGAATGTCTGGAGGACATGGAAACAAGCCTTCCCGGCCGCTCAGACCAAACCAGAGAAGAATATCCTTTTCGGTGATGACTTCCGTTGCACGCTCCGGCAGCATCAATTCGCGGATCTTGGTTTGGAACTCCCGTACTTCTGACGACACATCGTCCCCAAGCAAACCGGTAATCGTCGCCACAACCCTTTCTCTCACGGCAAAGCGGGAATGGGAGCCGCACTCGTTAAAATCCAGCGTTTCAAGGAAATCCTGAAATTCTGTTACAGCGAGCCCGGTCGCAGCGATCAGAGGCTTGAGGTCGGCTATTGTCGTTTGGTCAATGTTGGCGCTCTCGAGCGGTCCTGACCACCGCGTCTCAAGTGCCTTCTTGAGCCCTGCTGAAAGGTCTTGATTGCTGATAAGCCGAATCTTAAGCTGTGCGCCTTGTTTCATGCGCGCCTTGGCGCCCTTAAAGTCGTCAACCATCTTGCGGATGACGGAGTTGTTCCCTTTTTTCGCCGTGTTCGCAGTCAGCCGCGCAACCGACCAGGCAGTTTCTGGATTGGCGGCAGAATATTTGAGTTGGACGAATTCTATTTGATATGCTGTTTCAAGTGTTGTTCCCCCATAGTACAGTGTATAATCAACACCGTCCCAAGTGGGATCGTCAGCATTCTGCGACGGCATTTCCGTCCTGACACCTTCAACACTGACAGCCTTTAGATTAGTTTCCGGGTGTAGGAGGTCGAGCACCTGCTGTAAAGCCCACAGTTCATGGAACTGGTCGCCAGTGTTCGAACCGCGAGCACCACGGAAATCGATGATTGGTGTAACAGTGCTCACTGTCGCTACTCCTAGGCGTTTGAACGCGTTGCCGCGTTTATGGTTCGCTAAGAATCCTGCTTAGAAAAAAGGCCTTACTCTTGCTTCATTTGGCTAATTGATCCCGTCGTAACAACTTCTTGCCCTATTTTTTTCTCACCAACCCCTTCATTTTGTTTCAAATTTCATAGGAAGCAGCGAGAATCCCTAGACTTTCCATCTCTCAAATATCGGAAACCAAAATAGCAGGAATAAGAATCCTATTTCTCTATTTTTAGATTTGGGGTTTAGGACTTTAAGACATAATTATTCTCTTTTTGTTTATAGATAGCTGATTCATAACAAAAATTTACAAATTTAAAACACTTCTGTCAAGGTTGGCTTATCGGGTTAGCTTATCATACCCTCAAAATGACTTTCGCCAGAGAGCATGCTAAGAATACAGATACCTGCTATCAGAGTTCAGGAAAAATAAATCCTTTGATATCATTTGGATACCCTGTTTACTTCAAGTTTTCTCATGAACAAGGCGCGATACTGGTCGAAATAGGCAATTCCGCGTAATACGAGACGCTATTTCTTAATGAACTTATAAATAGCATTCAATTCCAGGCAGATCTTCTGGGCTGACCATCTGAATAATGACAGAAGTGGTCGGGCATGGTTGTCCCTGGTTAAATAAATGTAAGAATGGGTATTTACTGTTTTCAGAATTTCCCTTAGTGCTTCGATTCGCAAATACGGTACCGTATTTTGATTAATTAAAAATGATAAAATGCTCACTCAGCACTAAGTCCTGAGGGCTACGACTGAGCTCAGCCGAAGTCTAAATAAATTCGTTATCGAATTTATGAATCGATGGACTTAGCCTCCCAATATTCACGTGATCCACTTTTAACAAGCGAATTTTTCTCAATGCTAATTATCAACTGGGTGGCACCTGTGGCGCTGGCTTACCTTCTAAACTGTCAGAAACAAGGCGGCCAAGAAAAATTGCAAACGGTGAAATATCCTGTTCCACGCTCGCGCTTTCCAAAGCAGCCATATAGTCGTCCCGCTTTTCCAGTGGAATAACGGTCCAGGGGTACCCGCCGGCAGCGAGCATCACATTCATAAGGAATCGTCCCATACGGCCATTGCCATCCATGTACGGATGGATATATACGAACACGAAGTGACCCAGAACAACACGTACCGACGGTTCCGGCTCTTCCCTCAGCAGATCAAAAAAGGCCGGCATACAGTCTTTCACCGCTTCATGGCGAGGTGGCACATGCATTGAGTGGCGGATATATGCCTGGTCGTTGCGGTAGCCAGCGAGGTCCGCTGTCCGCACAAGGCCGGCTGTTACGCTCGGCCCAAA
>Ga0307431_1001862_pt1 | contig 11638 bp, 13 predicted proteins | sample SalMarWE160170MG_FD_202155 | JGI IMG/M metagenome (GOLD analysis project Ga0307431, IMG submission 202155) | Salt marsh sediment microbial communities from the Plum Island Ecosystem LTER, Massachusetts, United States - WE1603-170 | ecosystem: Environmental > Aquatic > Marine > Intertidal zone >...
AAAAAGGTGGTGGATATTCCCTTGAAAGCTAGACTAGTAAAGGGTTTGAAGGCTTTTGAGCCTGATTGTTCTTTGAAAAGAGAATATATGTTGACAAATTGATAGTTGATATATATCATCTGAAACAAAAGGAAAAGGAGGGTTATAATGATAGATCAAACAAAAATCATTGAAGCCCTGTCTTATATTTTAACTAAAATCCAAAAAGCTGATAAGATTAAGCTCGTCAAATTGTTATATATTGCTGATAAATACCACTTGATACGATATGGAAGAACTATAACAAATGATGATTTTTGGGCAGTTAAAGCCGGTCCAATGGGATCTGCTACTAGCGATGTCTTAAACATGGAAGGCAATATGGAGGCTACAGAGTCCAATTATCCTTCAGCGATGCTTAAACGAATTGATCAATATGGATTTGAAACTCGAGCATCTGAGGATGAAGAATTTGAATCTTTATCGGAATCAGATATTGAAATGCTTGATACGGTAATTAAGAAATTTGGTAATATGAATCAATGGGATTTAGTTAACTATACTCATAAATATCAAGAATGGTCTCAATATAAAGAAATATTAGAAAAAAATCCCAATAAAAGAGCAAGAATATCCTCAGAGGAGGTTTTATCTATTATTGGGGATGAACCTTTTGATATCACCCCAGAACACATTGAAATGTCAAAAAATATCCTTACAGGACAAATTGATTAGATGTGCAACTCCCGCCCAAATCAATAATTGACTCAATAGATGATTTTTGTGTTTTATTTTTTAAAGATAAAGATCATTCAGACGATGCCCCGCCACACTTTTATTTAACATTTCCAATCAATAACAATTTGTCTCTTATTATTTGCATATTTACATCCCAAATAGAAAAACAAAGACATTTTTATAATAAGGCTAATAAAAAAGCCCTTAGATGCCTACTTACTGTAAATAATAATATTTTTAAATTTCTTAGTCGAAATGATAGCATAATTGATTGCAATCAGGCAAAATTACTTTCAAAGGAAGAGTTGATTAAAAGAATTGATATAAGAAGATATCGCTGTGATATTAAAACAAGAAAAGTACCGGAATTTATAAAGAGAGATGTCAGAACTGGTATTATCAGGAGCCCATTAATTGAAAAAAGAATAAAAAAGATTATAAAAGCGATGGAGTAGACAGGCTTTCAATACCAAAATCATTTTTTCTTAATTTCAATGTCCTGCTTTATTCTTAAGGCATTATCGTAGTAGTTTCGGCCCCATCCCGTTAAAATATTATTTTCAAATGCAAGTGGTGTAAAATTAGAATCCTCAAGTTTATAGCCAACACTTACGCCTTCAGTAAGATATAACCAAAATTCTAACACCTTCCCTTTTAATTGATAAGATTCTGTTTTGTATGGATTGCCCATTAATTCAAGAACTTGTTCTTTGGGCATACCAATTTTGAGTTTGAGCATATTTGATCTATTCTTATCAGCCTCCCACTGAGTTCTGATTGGGCTTCCTGCACAACCAATCATAGAAATAATCAGAATGCCAATAATATACGAAATAATGAATTGTCTTTTCATATCCTGGGCTCCTTCCCAAAAACAAAAATCCCACCTCTCACTTGAGAAGCGGGATAATATGTTAGGCCATAGCAACTCTCTATTAAGGGTTATCAGACAATCTAATGGACTATAGGCACAATACATATATAAAGACTGAAATGCAAGGGGGTGTCTATTGGAATATAAGAGATCGTGAATTGTGGGGCGAATATGGGGCTCTGGCTAGGGGTAAGGGCTTACTTCGAGGGCTTAGGTGGGGATGTTTCATTTTCTTTCTGCCAGTCAACATCTTTAGACTGCAAGCATTCATCTAAAAGGCTAAGGATGAGGCTGTTCAAAGATCGAAATTCGCTAGCAGCAATCTTATCAAGGGCTTTTTTCATGCCCTCCGGACGGGGGCCGGGGGGTGTTGCCAGGGATTAAACCAAAAAGAAAGGAGCTCGTAACGATGGAAATCAAATGGCTTACCTATTCAGGTAGCGCAAAGAGACATGCTTTTCCGGTAGATGAAAAGAGGTATGGTGACTGGGCCTTGTGTGGCCGGGGATCCGAAGCGAAGAAGGTCGAAGGCAAGCAGCCTTTATGTGGGAAATGCCAAAAAATACTCGAGAATTTTTCAGAAAAGAAAGTGATAGCTCGCAGGATAGCGCAGGGAGAGAATTATTGAAAACCTCAATATTACTTATTGAAATAAATCATGGGGAAAACTGCACTTTTTTTTGCTTAAGGTACTTGACATACTCTAACAAGATGTTAGAATAAGGGTAAACGATGAGGTAAGGCAAGAGATGACAACGGAAAAACTTACAAACGAATATCTTACCACGGGGGAAGCTGCAAGGTTGCTAGGGGTATCCGGCAGCAGAATCAGACAACTTGTAATGGAGGGTAAGCTAAAGGCAAAGGTATGGAAGGGCCTGGCGCTGCGTAAAGAAGATGTACTCGCTTTGAAAAACAGGCCAGGTCCAGGCAAACCGAAAAAAATCCACGGGCTTAGGCAGCCGGAAGCCGAAAAGGATAAAACCCCGATCCCTGCCCGTGGAAAAATCACAAGGGGTAAAGAGAGGGGTTAGTTATGGGTGTCAAAGTCAGGCAAAAGACCAAAGGCAAGGGTAAGCCTTGGTGGGTGTTTATCGCTCATAAGGGCAAGAGAGGATCAAAGAAAGTGGGGGATAAGGCAGCAGCAGAAGAGGTGGCGAGCACGATCAGAGCACAGATCCAGCTTGGAGTATATAGCTTTGACGAGGAAAAGCCTGTTCCCACGTTCAAGGAGTACGCGGATTCATGGATCAAGACAACGGTACCGGCTACCTGTAAGCCTTCCACAGCAAGGGATTATGGAGACCTGCTCAAGATTCATATTTTGCCCGTTTTCGGGGATACGAGGATCACGGACATTACACGTGGAAAGATAAAGGATTTTCTTCTTGAGAAGGTAAACGAGGGCTATGCTGGCAGTACCGTTGCCCACATGAAAAACACAATCTCAGGAGTGCTTAACAAGGCCGTGGACGATGAGGTTATCCCCGCTAATACTGCTCATAGGCTCGGAAAGATAATCAAGGTAAGAAACCATGACGAAAAAATAGATCCTCTCAGCCAGGATGAACTGAAAAAGCTGCTCGATATAGTCCAGCAAGAAGAAGTGCTTTCCCCTTGGTATCTCATGTTTCTCCTATTATCAAGGACAGGTATGAGGATTGGTGAGGCTATGGCATTAAGGTGGAGCGATATTGATTTCAATGGTAGGTTCATCCATGTGCAAAGGGGTGTATCGAGGGGAAAGATTGAGTTACCAAAAAACGGCAAGACGCGCAAGGTGGATATGTCGAAACAGCTAACAGAGGCCCTAAAGGCTCATCAAACAGAGAGCAAGAAAAAGGGCCTTGCTTTGGGCTTAGGGGATGCGCCTGAATATGTCTTTACTAACGAGAATGGTGGACTGATAGACAATAACAATTGGAGAAAGAGGGTTTTTGATAAGGCACTGAAAAAGGCAGGACTCAGAGGAATCAGGATACACGATCTCAGGCACACCTACGCAACCTTGAGGATCTCAAAGGGTGACAACATCCAGGATGTATCGAACCAGCTAGGGCACCACTCCGTTAAGCTCACCCTTGATGTCTATTCTCATTGGATACCGGGCAAAAAGAAGGATGAGGTAGACGCGCTAGACGATGCTGAATATACCCTTGAATCAGAGAAGGTAGGGAATAAGGAATGATTTTTTTTGCTCCCAATTGCACCCTATCTGCACCCTACCCTATTTTTAGCTATCAAAAAAGGGCTTCCGAAACCCGGAAACCCTTGCCTGTTGTGGTGCGCCCAGCAGGATTCGAACCTGCGACCTACGGATTCGTAGTCCGTTACTCTATCCATCTGAGCTATGGGCGCGTGTGATAGGCAAAGCGGCTCCTTATGGGCGGGATGATGGCTTTCCGTTATTATATGCCGCATGGAGGCTTGCGATCCGGCGAATGATCTTTGTGGTGGAAACGCCGGGAACGAGGGGTATTCGTTTTACCTCACCTCCCGCTTTCTTCACGATATCGGCCCCTACTATCGTGTCTTCGGACCAATCCGCGCCTTTTACCAGTACCTGCGGCATAAGACATTCAATAATAGTCAGGGGATTGTCCTCATCGAAGATGACGACCCCATCGACAAAACAGAGGGCGGCAAGCAATTCCGCTCTTGCCCTCTGAGGCAGAAGGGGCCTACCTCTCCCCTTGATGTGACGGATTGATCTGTCGCTGTTGAGACCCACGATCAGGCAATGCCCAAAGGACCTCGCCTCGGACAGGTAGTGTATATGGCCATGGTGTAAGAGGTCGAAACACCCGTTCGTAAATACCACCCTTTTTCCTTGTCCTTTCAGCATGTCGGTGAACGATTTTATATCCAGGCAGGACTTTATCTTTGAAAGGAAGTCTTCCATTCGAGAAACCTTTTCATGTAGTCATCCATTTGGCCCTCGTTTACGTTGAGAGTCCTCGCATATATTCTAAGAAAGCCCTTGAGATACACGAAGGCCGGAAGTTCTTCAAAGCGCTCCTCCTCAATATCCTGTATTGTCTTTTTCGGTATGTTTGTCTTTCGGTATATATCTTCGATGCTTAGGTCTCTGGCAGTCCTCAGTGCCTGGATATCCTTGCCCGATAGATCAGAATCGGTGTCGATGGGGCTAAAGCTCTCTTCAGGAGAATCCATCGGGCTCTTCGCTGTATCCTCTCCGGCGAGCAATCCCTCAAGTTTGCTTTCCCTCTGGTTGCTGCTGATGTTATCAGGCTGCTCTAATGAGAAGAGACTAAGATCTTCGGGAATGAGCTCCCCACTCTTGAGTAATAGCTGGTTGTACTCAGCCCTGAGTTGGCCGTTGGTGAGGGTTTTATAGGCATCGAGGATACGGGAAAGAATGAGTTCTCTTTCCTTTTCAGACAAGAGAGAGTAAGTGGGAATCGAGTCATGAGAGAATATGCTCATAGCCTGGTCGTATGCCCGTTGAACCTCCTGAGTTGAGGCTTGAGGAGAGACATCGAGTAATTCATAGTAGTTTCGATCGGATATTCGTTTCATCATTTAGCGTACCGGAGAATTGATGTAACTACGAGATAAGTCCGGTCCCAATCGTTTCTGGGGCAATATTTTTTGAGTAATTTCAATGAGCTCTTCAAATATCTGAGAATGGGGGTAATAGGCTGTGAGCGGTTTTCTCTGGAACAATCCCTCTCGTAACACACTATCATAGCTCACACTACCCAAGAAATCAATTGGGATACCGAAGTATTTTCTGGCAGCGATAGCTAAGTTCTGGGCAATCGTCCTATCCCTATTGGTCCTTGCCTGGTTGACAATCAGTTTTATATCCAGGCTCGAGAGGTAGTTCGCGATCATGGCTCCAAGATTCGGCTCCAGTTTTTCAATGATTTCCAACAAGTCGAAGACGGTCTCGAATGTATATCCTTGCCTCTGTTTGACCCCTTTATCGATAAGGGATCGTACCACTTTTTGACTGACCTTATTTCTCAGATACCGGAAAAGGAGACCCTTCATAAAGCGGTAGGTATTCTCAATGGAAGTAGGCTCCGGCGAGGTGATAAGGATGCCGCAATGGGAGATGAGAAAAAAATCAAGGACATTGAAAGACGTGCCAGGACCGAGATCAATCAAGATATACTCATAGTTCAGCTTTTTGATGTTTTTTAGTATCCTCACCTTCTGCCCATAGGTGAGGTTTGCCATGCCGATCATATCCTTTGCACCTGAGATGAGCTTGAGGTTAGGCATTCCGGTCTTGGAGATGACCCCGGTCATAGTCGATTTTTTCCTGGTGACGAAATCTGACAGGCTCAATGGCGGCGGTTCCAAGCCTAAAAAGGTGTGCAGGTTGGCCGTTCCCAAATCGGCGTCTATGAGAAGCACATCGTTTCCTTCATTGGCCAGACATATGCCTAAGCTTGCAGTGATGAGGCTTTTGCCGGTACCCCCTTTGCCACCGCCCACCGATAGAATGCGGTTTTCTGGTGTAGGTCCTTTTGGTATTACCCTCGGTTCAGACATCACGAGCCATCGCAATTAAGATAAAAATAAAGTAACAGGTGATGGGATGGATTGCAACTTTTTTCTCTGCCTTCAAGCGACTGTCTCGATTAAGGCTACCTTGGCTCAATCGCTGACAGTCCTTGCCAAGGCGAGACAAACTACCTCGAGCGCTCCCGATTTTTTCAGTGTCCTGGCACATTCATTAAGCGTGCACCCCGTAGTGAGGACATCATCGATCAGGAGCACTTTTTTGCCCCTGAACATCGCAGCTGAGGTTACTGAAAAAGCGTTTGTAACATTGCTTCTCCTCTCCTTCCCTCCGAGGCCCGTTTGGGATATGGTATCCTTTTTCCTGATGAGTGACAGGAAGTCCAATGAAGTCTCAAGGCCTGAGGAAACAACCTTGGCCAATAAGAGGCTTTGATTAAAGCCCCTCTCTCTCAATCTGTGTTTGTGGAGGGGAACCGGGACTGTCACGAATTCCTTCGGACAGGGCAGTAAGGTTTTCGCAAAGGCTGACAGCAAGCCGCCGAGAGGAGAGGCGAGGTGAGTTTCGGCGTTATATTTAAACCTATGTATGGCGTTTATGAGCGGTCCTGCATACACATACGGAGCTCTCATGAGATTGTACCACGGCATTTTCCGTACACAGTTTTCGCAGGGGTGGTCAGTGCCGCTTGTTGAGGGGAACGGTACGCCGCACACGGTGCACAGGGGATGGGTGATAGGCATGAGCGCCTGGATACAGTGATCGCATATATGCTTGGGCTGTCGGCGCTTTTCGCCGGAGGATATGAACCGGCAGCAAAGGGCACAGCGCGGAGGGTAGATAATATCAAGAAACTGCGAGAATACGTTCACACAAAATAGTATACGCTATTTTATCCCCATTAAAGCCAAAAAAGGCGACCCTTTTTAAGGGGTCGCCCGATTTTGTGACAACAATGTATATGAAGCTTACATCATGCCGCCCATTCCTCCATATCCGCCTCCTGGGGGCATAGCTGGTGCTGGCGGCTCCTCCTTTGGTTTCTCAGCCACCAGAGCCTCGGTCGTCAACATGAGCGCAGCCACTGATGCCGCATTTTGAAGGGCAAAACGTACCACTTTGGTGGGATCGATGATCCCGGCCTTGACAAGATCCTCATATTCACCTGTATCGGCATTCAACCCAAGGGCGCCCTTTTCAGCCTTGACCTTTTCCACTACTACCGATCCCTCGAGGCCCGCATTGTTGGCAATCTGCCGGAGCGGGTCTTCAAGCGACCTCTTGACTATATTAACGCCAAGCTGGTCGTCTCCATCCAGTTTCAGTTTGGACAATGCATCGATGCTTCGGAGCAGGGCAACGCCGCCGCCCGGGACAATGCCTTCTTCAACTGCAGCCCTGGTAGCGTTAAGGGCATCCTCAACCCGAGCCTTCTTTTCCTTCATCTCCGTCTCGGTGGCGGCTCCCACATTGATGACCGCCACACCGCCGATCAACTTGGCGAGCCTCTCCTGAAGCTTTTCCCTGTCGTAATCCGATGTAGTGTCCTCGATCTGGGCCCTGATCTGTTTGACTCTTCCCTCCAGATCACTCCTGCTTCCACCGCCATCCACAATGGTCGTGTTGTCTTTATCGATATTGATTGTCTTTGCTGTTCCCAGGTCATTGATGGTCACATTTTCCAGCTTCAAGCCCAGATCTTCGGATATTACCTTGCCGCCGGTAAGGATCCCGATATCCTCGAGCATTGCCTTTCGCCTATCCCCGAAGCCGGGCGCCTTGACTGCTGCCACCTTAAGAGTCCCTCGCAGCTTGTTGACCACCAATGTGGCGAGTGCCTCTCCCTCCACATCCTCGGCGATTATGAGGAGCGGCTTTGCCATCTTGGCAATCTGCTCGAGCAAGGGAACCATATCCTTCATGTTACTGATCTTCTTCTCATGGAGCAGGATGTAAGGCTCTTCCAAGGAGGCCTGCATCTTCTCCGGATCAGTAACAAAATAGGGGGAGAGATAGCCCCTGTCGAACTGCATTCCCTCGACGATCTCCAGGGTCGTTTCCATGCTCTTGGCCTCTTCAACGGTAATGACGCCCTCTTTTCCGACCTTGGCCATTGCCTCGGCGATGATATTCCCAATCGTTCGATCGTTATTTGCAGATATGGTCCCGACCTGAGAAATCTCCTGTTGTTCCTTTGTGGGTTTTGACATCTTCTTGAGTTCCTCTATAACCGCATTTACCGCTTTCTCGATTCCGCGTTTCAAGGCCATTGGGTTGGCGCCTGCGGCGACAAGCTTTGAGCCTTCATGGTATATCGACTGGGCCAGGAGTGTAGCGGTTGTTGTTCCGTCACCTGCAACGTCTGAGGTCTTTGAAGCGACCTCTTTCACCATTTGTGCGCCCATATTCTCGAACTTATCCTCAAGTTCAATCTCCTTGGCAACGGTAACGCCGTCCTTGGTAATGTTGGGGGATCCCCAGGATTTCTCAAGAATGACATTTCGTCCCTTGGGACCAAGAGTTACCTTAACCGCTTCTGCCAGGGCATCAATGCCTTTCAATATCGCCTCTCTTGCCTTGCTATCGTATTTGATCTCCTTTGCAGCCATAATCTTCTCCTCCTCGAATGTTAGATTTGCTATTTAACGATGGCGATAATATCCTCTTCCTTCATGATGAGAAGCTCCTCGCCATCTATGGTAACCTCAGTTCCCGCATATTTGGAAAATAGCACCTTATCCCCCTCTTTTACATCCAGGGGCGTCTTTTCATTGCCCTTGCCCTCGCTCTTTCCAGATCCCACAGCGATGATCGTTCCTGTTATCGGCTTTTCCTTGGCGGTGTCAGGGATGATAATACCGCCTTTTGTTTTTTCCTCTTCCTCAACCCTCTTTACGATTATTCGATCATGCAATGGTCTAATCTTCATCTATGCCTCCTTTTACCATATGGTTTGATTGAAAAATTCTCAGAAAGCTAAACTAATATCGAAAATGTAAATGTCAAGGGTGTGTATCTAAAAAAGTTATCACGAAAAGAGCGGATCCTTGGTTGAAGATTGCCTTATTGGAGCAACTAATCGGAAAAACATAAGAGATTTCTTGACATTACCGCTAAAGATACATTAGTTTACTACTATGAGAAAAGCTACTAGTATTCCTTAACCTGCGAAGAGGAGAAACCATGCCGATCTTTACTTACGTGGGCAAGAGCAAAAGGGGGCGGGTCCTAAAAGGAGAGCTTGAGGCTGTGGATGAGAGGATTGCGCGTATCCAGCTAAAGAGAAAGAGCATCACGGTTACAAAGCTCAAAAAGAAGTCCAAGGATATCTTCGAGAGCATCTCATTCATGCAGCCGAAGGTCACCAAAAAAGACCTTGTGGTCTTCACCAGGCAGTTTTCGACCATGATCGATGCGGGCCTCCCTCTCGTCCAAGGCCTGAACATATTAGCTGAGCAGATGGAAAACAAGACATTCAAGGGCATGCTCAAACAGATCACCAAGGATGTGGAAGGTGGATCGACCCTGGCGGACGCCCTGAATAAACACCCTAAGGTATTTGATGCGTTATTCGTCAATCTTGTTGCCGCTGGCGAGGTTGGCGGCATCCTGGATACCATTCTGCAACGCCTTGCTGCTTACATTGAAAAGGCCGAAAGGCTCAAATCAAAGGTGAAGGGGGCGCTTGTCTATCCCGTCGCCGTCTTGATTATCGGCGTGCTCGTGATGGTTGTTATCATGGTGTTCGTGATCCCCGTTTTTGAGGAGATGTTCTCAAGCTTTGGGAAGGGACTCCCTGCACTCACCCAGATAGTTATCAACGTAAGCGATTTCACCAAGGGAAACATCCACTTTATGATTGGAGGGTTGATTGTTGCCATATGGGGCTTTCGGAGGTATAGGGGAACGAGCTCGGGGAAGAGGGTCATAGATGCAGCCCTGCTCAAGATGCCGATCTTTGGTGAGCTTATCCGAAAGGTTTCCGTGGCCAGGTTTACGCGGACCTTAGGCACGATGATCAGCAGCGGTGTCCCGATCCTGGATGCCCTGGAAATCACGGCGAGGACGTCAGGCAATGCAGTGGTTGAGGAGGTGATTTATGAGACACGGACCAGCATTGCTGAGGGACAAACCATTGCCGAGCCGCTCTCAGAGTCAGACATCTTCCCCGGCATGGTAACGCAGATGATTTCAGTAGGCGAGTCAACGGGCGCCCTTGATACCATGCTGGAGAAGATCGCAAATTTCTATGACGATGAGGTTGACGCCGCCGTATCAGCACTCACCGCTTTGATGGAACCGCTTATGATGATGCTCCTGGCAGGTGCCCTAGGGCCGATCGTTATTGCCATGTACCTTCCTATCTTTACGATGGCCTCTGCAATAGAGTAATATAGGAAGCCATGGTCAAAGCGGAACGAGACTATGCCCAGAGGGAGACGCTATCTCGACTTCAGCTGATGATGTTGATACGAGTGGGGCTCGTTTCCCTGCTGCTGGGTGTTGCGATAATCATCCAGGTGCAGGAGACAAAAACCTACTTTGGGCAGATACTCAATGCTCACTACGTGCTCGTCGCACTCATCTATTTTCTCACGTTTTGTTACGCAGTTGCCCTGAAGTATATAAGAAACCTTACCAGGTTTGCCTACTTACAGCTTCTCGTAGACACCGGACTCATTACCGCAATCATCTATACCACAGGGGGAATCGAGAGCATTTTTTCATTCCTCTATCAATTAAACATCATTGCAGGTGCGATACTGCTCTATCGTCGAGGGGGGCTGATCATAGCATCTTTCAGCACCATTCTCTACGGAGCATTCCTCGATTTTAGCTACTACGGATTGATCAGTCCCTTGGGGTATGATCATCCTTACGTCTACGAATACCAGGGAAGCGAAATCTTCTACATGATTCTGGTGAATGGGGCGGCCTTTTACCTGATAGCCATACTGAGCAGCTTTCTTTCGGAGCAGATTCTTAGAGGCAGGGCCGAGCTTAGGGCAAGACAGAGGGATCTCGCCGATCTGGAGATGCTGAAGGAGAACATCATTCAGAGCATCTCCTCTGGTCTCATAGCAGTGGATGAGCACAACAAGATATTTGCCTTTAACAGGGGGGCTGAGGAGATATTCCAGGTAAATTCAAAGGATGTCATACGAAGGGAGGTGAGCGAGGTGCTCCCCTTTATCACACCGTACCTGGGGGGGGATAGCCCGAATCAGATATGTCAACTGGTCTATAAGACAAATGATAACCAAATGCTCGATCTGCTTTTAAACGTTTCCCCCCTCAAAGGGCAGGATGGGAATACAAGGGGGGAGATACTAATCTTCCAGGATACCACCCGCCTTAGGGAGATGGAGCGAGAGGTGAAGAGGGTGGAGAACCTGGCCATGCTCGGTGAATTAGCAGCCGGGGTCGCTCATGAGATTAGAAATCCCTTGGCATCAATAAGCGGCTCAATTCAGGTATTAAATGATAACATGTCCAGGGAGCAAGCCTATGTCAATAAAAGGCTCACGGGGATAGTGTTGAGGGAGGTGGAC
>Ga0307431_1001863_pt1 | contig 11637 bp, 12 predicted proteins | sample SalMarWE160170MG_FD_202155 | JGI IMG/M metagenome (GOLD analysis project Ga0307431, IMG submission 202155) | Salt marsh sediment microbial communities from the Plum Island Ecosystem LTER, Massachusetts, United States - WE1603-170 | ecosystem: Environmental > Aquatic > Marine > Intertidal zone >...
TGTTGTGTTCGAGGAGGGGATACCTCCGGTCGCCCTACGGGCTCCCTCCGGTATCCCCTCTCTCCTTCACCATACCATGTAGTGTAATTCAATCCAACTTTTGAGACATGAATTCAGAAACGGGGGGTCTGATTTAAAGTCCGAGATATTAAATATAGATTAAATTAGAAAGAATTGGATAACCATGTGCTGGACGCCGACTGGGTTTTCGCTGGCGCTCAACCCCAGCCGGGTCAGCACCACGTTGGATCTTTAAATGAAAAGGGGATATATCATGAACTATGTTTTCATGGATAACTTCAGAGGTTTCAGAGAAACAATCATCCCTCTTAGAAATGCAAACTTCCTTGTAGGCGAAAATAGTACCGGAAAAAGCTCACTACTTACGCTTCTTGCACTATTATCAACACCTCAATTCTGGTTCATACAAGATTTCTCGCCTGGCGAATTTTCGAATCTGGGCGGATTCAAAGATATAGTTTCAATTGCAAGCCAGATCCGAAATCGCTTCACGGTTGGATTTGTCAGTATACTGTCAGAAAAGGAGGAGAAAGATCAGCACCTTCGGTTCAGCTTTGCAATGATGACATTCAGAGACGAGGAAGGAATGCCTAAACTGGCACGTTACGTTTTGTGCAAAAAGGGCCAAATACTGAAGGTCCTTTTTCTTTCGAAGACAACACGGTACAAATTGATTGACCGAGTCCTGAACTTCGAAAACGAAGATGCATTCCTTCACTTTGTCCTTGACATTTTTCATGAAGACTTGACCGACAGAAAGCACTTCAAGCAATTACCTAGTAATATTCCTCCTCATCCACCCCTTCCCATCATTTATTCCTTGATAGAATCAACAGATAAGCCAAGGAAGAAGGGCGAAATGGCCTTTCGTCCCGACATCCCTTTTGTATTTGACCTTACCTGGCTTGCGCCCATCCGGACGAAACCGCGGAGAACCTACGACGGATTTAAGACAGACTTCACTCCAGAAGGTGACCACACACCTTACGTTATCAGGAAGACGCTTGGTTCCCGAGGTAAGGCGCAGAAGTTAGTTGAGTTACTCAAGTCCTTCGGCGAGTCAAGTGGCCTTTTTACGAGAGTCGTGCCCCATTCATTTGGAAGAGATCCATCTGCGCCATTCGAGGTGCAAATTGAATTCTATGGGGCTCGTTTGAATATAAGCAACGTCGGTTATGGTGTTTCTCAAGTCCTTCCAGTGGTTATCGAGATGCTCACTCGTCCAAAGGGTCATTGGTTTGCAATCCAGCAACCAGAAGTCCACCTCCATCCACGTGCTCAAGCGTCGCTGGGCGAACTAATGCACCTTATGGTTCAAGAACGTCAACATCATTATTTAGTGGAGACCCACAGTGAATACTTAATTGACCGTTTTCGTTTGGGTGTCAAGAACGACCGTCGCCCAAGCGGATGCCAAGTAATATTTTTTGAGCGAACAGAGGAAGGGAATAGGGCATACCCTATGAAAATAAATCAGAAGGGGCAGTATCCGGAGAACCAGCCAAAGAATTTTCGCGATTTTTTTATTAAAGAAGAAATGCGGCTTCTGGAGATCTAATATGTGCATTGTAATAGACACAAATGCCCTATCGTACGTGTTTAACCAGAATTCTAAGGGCCACCAAGACTTTGAGCCGGTTCGTAAGTGGGTTATCGAAGGAGAAGGTCGGATAGTCTATGGCGGCACTAAGTATAAAGAAGAACTGTTGAAAGCTCATAGATATTTGCGTCTGATCCGTCGTTTGAAAGATGCTAGACGCGCTTGTGAGATTAAGGAAGAGTTGGTTAACGCCGAGTGTGTTCGACTTGAGAAAACGACAAAAGGAACTAACTGCAATGACCAACACATTATCGCGATCTTTGTAGTATCAGGATGCCGTTTATTTTGTTCTTGCGATAGTCGTTCTGATAAATACATAAGGGACAAGTCTCTCTATCCGAAAGGACAACCTCGACCCTCGATATACCGTAGTTGTAACCATAGACATCTGCTCTCTCGAAAGTATATCGTGAGACTTCGCAATGTCGCCTGATGGCAATCCAACATCGGGCTGGACAAGGATGCGCGCTAAAATCGCCCGCGCACCTGTCAGCCCGGTCGTTATGCAGGATTAAAAAATGGGTCCTTTAAAAACTCATTATCTAGATGCTTCAGCAATTGTTAAATTATTTGTTGATGAAGACGGAAGCCAGATAATAAGGAAATACATTAATAAGCATGCGATATTTCATACAACCTCTCTTTGTTTCGCTGAAGCGCTTGGCGTATTAAAGGCTAAATATTTTTACAGGAAAGAAATCAGTGAAAAACAATATCTAAGAGCCTCTACCAATTTGCTTACACATGTATCACAGAAAGTGATTGAAATTGAAGATATAGATATTGCGCACTTGGATGTTATTAGAGAGGTCAGAGAACTTGTTAAAAAGTATTCGATTGATATATCTGATGCATTTCAAATCTATAGTCTAAAAAAGGGAATATTGTCTGTTTTTGGAGGTGATTCCCAGCCTATCTTAATAACTGCAGATAAAAAACTGGCAAAAGCGGTAAAGGCAGAAGGATTGACTGTTTGGAATTTTCTTAAAGAAGATCAATAATAATATTTTGCATAACCAGGCTCTTGCAGCCGACAGCTAATCGCTGCGGCTGAAGAGCTTCGTTAGAATTAAATCGTTGTCTTAAAAAGAGGTGCCTTGTGGCAAGTGAAAATAAAAATCCGATTATGATTGCGGCAAATAAAGAAATGGCCGTTGCTAGTGATGTCCAAGGGTTATTACTCCAAATAAGACCTGAGTGGCAATCAAAAAAGCTGGTTCAAAGAGTAGCAAAGCTATTACCTGTTGATCCTAGTAGCGCGTGTCAAAGGCTATTTAATGCGGCAATTCATGACATAAAAAAGAAAATTCTGGTGGCAGGCATTGATATTGCGCAAGAAGCAGTCGCAACTAATAGGCTTCCTCAAATCAACCGCCCTGAAGACATAGAAGATTATAATGTCTCAAAGACAATAGACCTTGCTTATTATATGGGATTATTGTCAAGGCCAGAATGGCGCAGACTTACCCGTGTATATGATATCCGAAGGGATTTGGAGCACGAAGATGACGAATATGAAGCAACAATCGAAGATTGTTTTTATATTTTCAAAACTTCAATTGAAGCTGTTCTGGCAAAAGATCCCATTGAGGTTATAAGATTATTAGACATTAAAGAAATTGTTGAACAACCAACTGCTGTTACACTGGACCACACTGTCAAAGAGGAATATGGGGTAGCTCCGGCAGTCCGCCAGGCTGAGATATATAAATTCCTAATATCGACAGCTCTAAACGATAAACACCCAGATATTGTACGTCAGAACTGTTATATTTCTTTAGGGACCCTTTCCTCACTTACTAAGGATCAGGTAAAGATTGAAGTTTCCAGGCTCTATTCAGACAAAGTTAAAAGAAAAGGGCTGGACGTCTTCACTGCACGTGTATCATTTGCCGCTGGAATCCTCCCCTACTTTAAGAAAAGTATATTAAAGACATTTTTCTCCAGTTACCTAGAACATATGAAAAGCATAGGTCATGATTTTAGGAAAAATGATAAACATGGTAATCTCTTGAGGGAACTTAGGGAAATTGGCGGGCTTGACTACTGCCATGACGATGCTCTTCCTGGCATGATCGAGTGGCTTAGTCAGTGCTATATTGGGGAGCAGAGTTTCGGTAGGTATTCTGAAGGCAGAAAAGTTTTTTATTCTAATGTTGGGGCACCGTTATCTAAGGAAATACTTATGGACTCTAAAAGAAAGGTTGCTCCGTTAATTAGAAAAATAATTTCAAAAAGCAAAGAAATTCAAATGGATTGTAAATGGAAATATTGCCAAAGAAGGGCTCAAGATTTGCTTGATGCCATTGTCCCAGAATAGCTTTGATTCAAAATAATTCTAACCAGGCTTTTGCAGCGGATCGCAAAAAGCCGCGCCCGCTGAAAAGCAACGTTATGCATGTAGTGCCCAATAATGGATAATGCGTATATAATATGGCTCGGCAATTTGTATGCCATGCCGTTTATATCGCCAACAACGAAAGGAGGAAGAAGGTTATGAAAAAGTTGATGATGGGAATCGTTTTACTGGCTATGGTGTTTTCTCTGGCTGCAACTCCGGCTATTGCCACGGCTAAGCCTATAAAATTGGGGGCAATGTTTATCGCTTCCGGACCAGTGGGAGGGTATGGAAAACATGCCGATCAGGCAATACGAATGGCTGTCGAGGAAATCAATGAAGACGGTGGCATTTTGGGAAGGAAGCTCGAAGCACTATTCGAAGACACCAAACTAAAAAAGGACATCGCCCTCAGCATTGCGAAGCGATTTGTAAACCAAGACAAGGTGGATTTTCTCATGGGCCCTACCTCGAGTGGAATTGCCATGAGCTTGACGGCCTTTGCGAAGGAAAACAAAAAAATCCTTGTTGCGACTCAGGCGGCGACGGACAGCCTGACCGGTGCTAAATTTCATCCCTATATTTTCAGCACCCTCAGCAATGCCATGATGCATTCCCGTTCCGGGGCCCACCTCATGAGCACTAAACCTTACAAAAAGTACATGTGCATCGGACCGGACTACTCTTATGGGCATTCATCCTGGGAGATGTTCAAATCCAAGCTAATGGAACTTCGGCCCGATGTTGAAATCGCTGGAGAACTCTTTCCCAAGTTTTTTGCGAAGGATTTTTCTGTATATATCAAACAGATCCAGGATGCCAAACCAGATGCGGTTTGGTCTCCGCTGTGGGGAGCAGATGCGGTCAATTTTATAAGGCAGGCTCTACCCACGGGAATCTTCGACAATGTCGCCTTCGCGTTCCCTTGTGCCGGCGCCCTTGAAGTCCTCGTACCCATGGGGGAAGACATGCCCGATGGGATATACGTCTCTTCCCGTTATTTCTTCACGGCGCCAAATTCAGGCATGAACCACCGTTTTGTAAAAGCCTATTACAAAAAATATAATGAATATCCGGACTACATGGCGAGTGAAACCTACGCAGGGGTTTACTTTATCAAAGCAGCCGTCGAACGGGCCGGCACTACCGATACCGAGGCCATTATAAAAGCAGTAGAGCGCGAACCTTTAGCCTGGGAGACGCCGGAAGGATGGAAAATCATGAGGGGTGCGGACCATTCAGTGGTGGAAGACTGTCTCTGGGGTAAGACTGCCTTCAACAAGAAATACGGCTTTTCAATTCCATCGAATTTTGTTTCGATACAGGGAGAGGACATCTGCAGGACTCCGGAGGAGTTGAAGGCGGTTTGCGCGAAATGAAACCCCGTCGATCCTATATCTTTAAATCCTAATTCTAAGGGGTCGGGCTGAATCAATACATTAAAATGACCATATAAAACTAAAAAAACGGCGTTAAAAATAGGCGTAAAGTCTCATAACCAAGGCTTGCACGGGATCGCGGCAAAAAGCGCCGCTTCCCGTGAAGCCTGTCGTTAGGAGGTGAAATGGAAGACGATAAATTTAAGGCAATGAGTGATGAAAAACTTGTCACCATAGCTAATAGCCGTTTATGGGCATCCAGTGAAGAAGGAAAAGCAGCAGCAGAATTGTATAGACGAGAAAAGGCAGGAGAAGTAAAAAAATCTTCCATCCAACGACAGATTAGAAATATGACTATAGCGATTTTAATTATTGCTGCCATTACCTTATTCTTCACCATGCTTCCATTGTTCCAAAAGGGCCTCAAGGTTTTTTTGTTCTCTCCTAATATTGAGCCACATAAAGAATACAACCAGCCAACCGACCCAAATAATAAGAAGGAGAATGCGCTGAGGCCACCAAAGACTGATAAACTCATTGATAAAAATATCAATAATAAAACCTCCTAACCTATCACTCCACCAGACCCGCAAATGCTCGGGCTGGTGAGTTTGACGTTAGGCGGCAGGAAAACTCTTGGCTGATTGTTACTAGAATGAGGACAATGGTAATGAAACACTGGAACTGGCAGATTGTTTTGGGGATATCCCTCCTCGTGTTCTCTATCTTTTTCTACTTCCTCCATTATCTGATCTTCAGAGATACTCATCACATTTTCATCTATCTGGTTGGTGATATTGCCTTTGTTTTCATAGAGGTACTGCTTGTGACACTCATCATCCACCGTGTACTTGAGGAAAGGGAGAAGCGGGCACGCTTGGAGAAGTTGAATATGGTGATAGGGGCGTTCTTCAGCGAAGTTGGAACAGAGTTGTTGAAGATCCTGTCAGAGTTGGATCCAAAGATGAAAGCAGAGCGGAGTGAGTTGACTGTCGGGGAGAGCTGGACTGAACAGGACTTTACGAGAGTGGCTCGGCGGCTGAGTGACTATGACTATGAGGTTGAGTCTGCATTGGTCAACTGGGGGAGTTTGCGGGAGTTTTTGGTGGGGAAAAGGGATTTCTTGTTGAGGCTGTTGCAGAATCCGAATCTGCTCGAGCACGAAGTATTCACTGGTCTACTACAAGCCGTTTTCCACTTGACGGAGGAGCTAAGCGCCAGGGGGAGACTGGATGGGTTGCCAGCGACGGACTACCGGCATTTAGGAGGCGACATCCAAAGAGTTTATATACAACTGGTTCAACAGTGGCTGGCCTACATGAAGTATATAAAGGAAAGCTACCCTTACTTGTTTTCACTCGCACTTAGAACACACCCCTTTGACAAGAGTGCATCGCCGGTGGTGAGAGAGTCAAGTTAACACAATGCGTGTAGGCAGATGGATGGCAAGCCGCCTAACAAATCGCTGCACCTGACTCGAAAAACGCTTCGCTTTTTTTCGAGCAGGTGAGCTTTACGTTAACTGCATAAGATAACACCATGAAAGAAGATCTCTCAAATCGTATTCTCAATTTAATCAAGTTATTTCGGGATTCAGTAAATATAAATAATGGTAATGTAACAATACAAGCCGATAAAGAAGATTACTTCAACGATCTATGGAGATCAATAATCGAAGACTTGATGTGGGAACCTGGAAAATTAATACATGTCAAAGATACAACTGAATTGTCCTCCTATAAAAGAATGATTGATATAATGTGGCATACTTTAGATGCAGAAGAGATATTTAATGAATTAACAGATGGTGGTTATAGTGGCCTATTAGTTGATATCGTTGGTAACTATATTGATAGAGTAAAATTTATCAAACCAATCTTAATAAGCGTTGATCCAAAGATAGAAGATTTTGATATATTTTTTAATGAAGCTATGAAGTCATATTTTTATGGCCTAAACAAATCCGCACTGATTCTATGTTGTTCAATTCTAGAGAATATATTTAAAAAGAAATTAGTTGAGGTTGATGATAGCTTTGTATACAAATTTATAAAGAAGGATGGGAAGGTAGTAGGTGTAAAGGAATTACCCTTAAAAACTCTTATCAATAACGCTTTTCGGATTAAATTACTATCACAGGAAGAAAAAGAAACGGCTCAAGAGATAAGAGAGCTTAGGAATAATGCAGTACATAAATTGTTAAGCGTATCTAGTGATGAAACATATAAAGCGATTATAGAAACAAAGAATATCATCGAAAATTTACTTGTGGATTGACACAAAATTGCAGTTAACAAGGGCATTGAGGAGGACGCTCGATACCTCGCGCCTCTCATGCCCGGCGTTAGCTATAAAAATACAAGGAGGGTATCCCGATGAAATGGCAAGAATGGTTAGAAAAATGGAGTATGACTTCTTTAAAAATAAAGACCCCATTTCTTGAGTCCGATTGGCAGCCTAAAGATAAAGATAAAGACGCTGCTTGGGAATTATACATTGAGCTGCTTACACGGATTGCTACACAGCCTTTACCAAAGGAGCATGGTGATGAGGCTACTGCTTTGGAAAGTATTCATAAACTTTTCAGTTTAACACGGGAGATAATTAAAAAACATGGACGTGAATGTATTGAATTTACAAAAATTGCTATTGTGGTTTTAAATCAAATAGTTAGACCATTTTCGGCACAATGGCATAAACAAGCTCTTGCAAATGCGTTTGCTGATTCTCAGAAACGCGATGAGTTCAGAAAAGAACTTATAGAACTTCAAGCAGCCCTAAGAAACTATACGAAGATGCTGTCGGATATGGCTGGAGTAGAAGATTTGACAGAATTGGAGGATCAAAATGGCTAAACATAAGGTTTTTGTAACTTATCACCATGATAATGATCAAGCCTATAAGGAAGCATTGATAAATTCTGATATATTCGTTGATTATTCCGTTGATACAGGTGACATTGATGACAATCTCGATGACGAGGCTATACGACAAAAAATACGTGATGAGTATTTGAAAGATTCGAATGTAACGATTGTGCTTGTCGGTCTTCAGACTAAATACAGGAAACACATAGATTGGGAAATATATTCCAGCATGTATAATGGAAAAGTTAACAAACAATCTGGAATCCTTGTTATAAACCTGCCAAGCACAGGATGTACAAATGCTAGAGCAGCACACGGAGAGGATGAAAAGAAAATCATATATCCTACAGCAACTTGGACATCCATCACAAGTAGATCAGAATACGAAAAAAGATATCCTTATATGCCTGCCCGAATAATTGATAATTTGTTAAATAAGGAGGCAAAGATTTCAGTCACAAATTGGGATAATATTAAAGATGATATCAGCAAATTACAGTTCTTAATTGACGTTACATTCGATGATAGACTCAACTGCAAATATGATTTGAGAAAACAAATGAGAAGGAAAAATTCATAGCAATTCCAAATAGCTAACAACTGGCTTAACGACGGACTTGCTAAAAGCGCTTCCGCGCTTTCAGCAAGCCGGTTAGCCAGAGCGTTAGCCCTATAAATCTAAACTTATAAAATAAGGAAAAAATGATGAAAAGGCATGTGATAGTCGTTGGTATTATTGCACTCATTCTTGGCTGTGCAGGAACTACACAGAGAATAGGTTTTAATATGTCTCTTGAAAAAGTTGAAAGACCAAAAGATGCAAAAGAACGTTTTGGAGAAGTAAACACAACTACTGTTGATAGTTTGGGTAAAAAATATCTACTTTTTGAAGATAATTTGGTAAAGGCGATGTTTTTCTTTGGCTATGAACAAATTAGTCTAATTCTGGAGAATAAGTCTGACCATACAATGAAAATAAATTGGGATAATGCTGCTTGGATTAGCCCGACATGTGAATCAAGTCGTATTATTCATTCAGGTGTTAGACTTGTGGATAGAAATGCCCCTCAATCTCCCTCTGTAATTGTAAGAAATGGTAAATTAACAGATAGTATTCTTCCTTCAGACCATATTTATTTTTCAAGTGGAAAATATGGTGGATGGCGATATTTGGCTCTGCTCCATCATACAGATGTTATGGCAACAGATATGCAATCAGAATTACAAAAAGCCCAAAAGTATGCAGGTAAAACTTGTGGTATATTACTACCAATTGAAATTGAAGGTGTACAAAACGATTATATTTTCACCTTTAAGATTGGTGATGCAGAAATCATGAAAAGGTATTAAAATTTGTGCCTAAAAAGGAAATCAAATTGCTCGAAAAGCACTGAATTTGTTTAATTTTGGGCTAACCATTCATTCCAGCCGACCGCTTAACAGCAGCGGCTGAATTTAACCGTTGGCAATAAGCATAAATCCTTATGACGACGAAATTTCTAGTAGTCGATGACGATAAATATCTTGCTGAGGTCTTGAAGGAATTATTTTCGAGAGCTTACCACGGTGCAGAGGTTAGGGTAGCGCTTGATAACGATGGTGCATTTCGGCAGATGGAGAGATATGTACCAAGTCTAATAACGACCGATATAAATCGACCGGGAGGAGATGGATATGAGTTTCTAACACGAGTCCGAAAAGATCCAATGCTTCGACATATACCTGTTATCGCAGTATCTGGTGCGAATAAGTCCGATGATGTGCAACTCCGACAATACCGTCATGGTTTTAATGCGGTTCTTTCAAAACCTTTCCCCCTCCAAGAATTACTTTCAAAGATCGATGAAGTACTCCATCTACGATCAAACCCTGATGCTGCCATGATTCATGCAGGTTTTGAAAGCCGGGATCGTGATTATAAAGAGTTTATTGATTTAACCACAAAGAGTGGTAGGGCGGCTCTCGCTAAGGACGTCATTGCTTTTGCAAACTATGGAGGTGGAACTATCATATTGGGTGTATCAGAACCGAGCCCAGGGCACTTTTTGCCTATTGGAGTTCCTGATTCCTTAGTAGCCAAATTTGAGAGTACTCATCTTAATCAGGCAATTCGTCCCTTTATTGACCCACCAATCCATGTGACAGTAAGGGCGGTTCAAGACGGAATCAGAACATTTATATTTATTGAAATTCCGCCTGCAAAAAGAACCCTTCTCTTAGCCGGGAAGAAGAATGAAGCTGCAGGGCTCTATCCTGGGCGGATTTACACGCGTACGACTGACGTCTCAAGTGCTGAGACGCAATCCTCAGCGGAATTGAGAGAGGTTTTGTCGCGTTTCTTACAAAGTACGATGAAAAAGGCAAATAAATCGTTGCCAACAAGCGGTTGAAGATGGATCGGCAAATCCGCTTTGCTCCTTTGCCGCCCACTTAACCGCCCCGTTGGTTGCTGAAAACTAGTGACATGTGCCGGTATCAAATATTCAACAAAAAGAGCTGTGGTATTAGGAATGACATGGGGGTCAGGTCTGTCAAGAATGAAGACCTTCCTTCCCTTTTTATCCCCCGACACTTCACTTCGTGCCCAGCATTTCAATGTTCTCTATGAGCCGGAGGCCAGAGGCATGGTAACAGCAAGGGACTACCGAATAGACTATAATTCTAATTCTAATGGGTATAGTCTTTCCAAGACATTAGTATTATTTGTCCTTTTATCAATCATTCTATCTTCGTGCACAACCACGCCAGACATCTATCTGAGAATCCCAGGAACCAACATGGAGATCACTCAACCGGCCCAGCTAACGGTAAAGTTGGCGGTTTCACCGAAAAACAACCATGTTCTGGTTGGTTCTTCTAGACTATTATACAGTCTCTGGGATATCTCAACGGGCCGGAAGTTAAGATCGTTAAAGGTATCCTCCAGCGGAATGGATCACGAATTAAGGGTTAGTATGGGATTATTCTTTTTCCCGGACGGTACAAAGGCCCTTTTAAAGTTCCGCGACAGAATCAATATATGGGATATTGAAACGGGTAGGAAACTGAAAGAATTTCCAAAGACTCGATGGAAGGGCATGGCCGTCTCCCCGGACGGTAAATTTGCTCTGACTATAGATGCGGGGATGCGTAGACTCAGTCTTCTTGATCTGGAAACAGGCGAAATCATCAGGAAGCTGGAAGGTCATTCCGACTCGTTGTTGTTAGGGTGGATCTTTTCCGTGGCCATCTCTCCTGACGGAAAATACGGTATTTCGACAGGCGCGGACGCTACCGTCAGGCTATGGGATATTGAAACAGGAAAAGAATTGCATCGATTCATTGGTCACCGAAAAGGGGTGTGGTCGGTGGACTTCTCGCCTGACAGCCGATATGCCCTCTCTGGGGGACAAGATAAAACACTGAGGCTGTGGGATGTGGAAACAGGGAAGT
>Ga0307431_1001867_pt1 | contig 11611 bp, 26 predicted proteins | sample SalMarWE160170MG_FD_202155 | JGI IMG/M metagenome (GOLD analysis project Ga0307431, IMG submission 202155) | Salt marsh sediment microbial communities from the Plum Island Ecosystem LTER, Massachusetts, United States - WE1603-170 | ecosystem: Environmental > Aquatic > Marine > Intertidal zone >...
AAACCCAGGACAGTATCACCCACAATCACGTCTTCGGGGTATTTTCGGGGGGATCCCCCCTGCTAACTATAGTGGGTTGTGTTTAATGTTGTGCTCTAAAAAATTCAAACCATTGTCCACCAGAACAAAGTAAAAGTATAAATCCATTTGGTTGATAAACAAAATTATTATTTCCTATTAAATGAATATTATTACCATGTGTTAACCCAGTTCCGGTCGCTGTGTTTGTAAAACGTAAAAAAACTAATTGTCTTTGAGGATTTCTTTCAGTACTAATTGATGTTATATTGTCAGCTTCATTTATTTCGAAAAAAGTTCCAAAATCAATTTCAAGAACCCCCGCAGTTAAATCATATTCTTCTGTTGGGGTAATAATTAAATTTGTATAATTAGTTAAAAATATTGCTGTTGTAGCTTCTAATATATTACAACCTAAAAAACTATCAAAAGTATCATTTGTAAATATTCCCGAATAACAAGGTGGGTCAACACCCGGATCATTTATACTAACATGGCTATCACTTTTATCAAACTGGGCGTCTTTAGCTGTTATTAAATCATCAAATTGTGATTCACCTAAAACTCTTAACTGTTTTAATACCCACCTCGACCAGTTCGCAGTCCAAAGAGACATTTATCTTCTCCTTCTTTTCTTTAAAGCCCTTCTTGCGGCAGGTTTTGTTCCGTAAGTTTTACGGGTTGACTTAGTTTTTCCTTTAACCTTATATATTCTTTTACCGTTAAGCCTATATCCGGCTTTTTTTCTTGCTTTCATTTTTTCCCCCTTCATTGTTTCTTGTTCCGCCTCCGCTTTCGTCTCTTCTTGGTATTCCTTTAGCCATTTTAAAAACCTCCTACTTTTAGGTATGAATATGCTATTAAATAGCAATTAATTAAATCAGACCCGGCATTTAATTTTATATTTATAGTTGTATTCCATGAAGGAAAAGTTAATTCTGGGTTAGTTGTATCCGGTAATAATGCAGTTCCTCCGGCATCATTAAATTCATAATAATTATTTATAACAAAGTTAGGATTAGGGGTTAAATCTTTATTTTCAATTTCATAAAAATGATAGGAAGCTTGAAAAAATTCAACAGGTATATTATAATTAAAAGTATTAGCCCCCCCACCGCTGACACTTCCTTTTATCATAACTTTTAAGTTGTACGTGGGAAATGGAAGTAATATACTTTTTGTTGTACCTGCTGTAACAATAAAGTTTTCTTCTCTATATTCATCAATAATATTAATTGTAGGTATATTACTTAAAAAGAATTGATAATTATAGTTATAATTTCCATTCATCCTACTTGCAATTACCAACCCGTCATAAAATCTCATATCATAAAAGGTATTATAAACTATAGGTACAAGTACAGGTTTTCCACCATGTTTAACGTGTAAATACGAATCAAAAGGATTGGTGGGGGCGTAAAAATAAGCAAATTCGGAAGGTAATTTTTCCCTATAATAACAATACTGTCCTTGAATCCGCTGGTCTGCCTGCCATCCTGAACCAACAGGTAAATGAAAATCTGCATTTAAGTTTAAGTTAAGATTAAACTTTTCCTGTAATTGCATTGTGGGATTTTTGGCTACATCATAATAAAAATCATTTTGTGTCATAATTTAAACTCCAATTTAGTACCTATTGTGGTTAAAAAACCTTTTCCCGATTTCTTTTTAAGTATATCCATTAAGCCAAAGTCGGTATAAATAGACGGGTCATCTTTTAAGTATATTTTAACGTGGGCGGTAATCATAAACATAAATATTGAAAACCCTCCGATTATTAACCAACTTGCAAGGTTTACATTTTTCATTTTTTTAGTTTTTTCCACCAGTACCCAGCAATTAAACTAATACCACCAATTGAACTTGATAAAGCAATTCCGTTAATTCCTTTATACAAAGCAACAAACTCTAAAACTATAACCGCACTAATAGCATAGATAATTATAAATTTTTCCATTATTTGAGTACCTTTCCTTTTAGTAAAAGTAAAACTCCGGCTATTACCACAAGCCCTAATATTAAAGGTGTTATGAATCCTTTTATCTGTCTGGGTATATCATCAATATTTTTTATAACTTCTCGGAGAGTATCTTTTAACAATATAAGACCAGAATTTCTGTAGAGAGCTTCTTTTTTACTTGCTATGGTATTAAGAAGTATATTGTATTGTCTTAATTTTTTCTCGTCTGTTTGTTCACTATTTTTTATCTTGTTAAAAAAGTCCATCCATTGCAAATAATCCCCCGGTTCAATGTCTTTTTTATTACTTTTTAAAGACAACAATAAAGAATTTTCAAACTTTTCTACATCTATATATTTCATAAATGCCTCTCTATTATATCAAAGACTCTCCTAACCCTGTATTTTGAATTGGTATAATTAACCACAGATACAAGGTAAGGAGAGACTCTGTAATAAACCTTAACAAGAAAGGAGGGTAATTTTTCTCTAAAAGCGTAAAATTTAGATAAATCTTTAGCCATTATAGGCATTCTTTACCATACACCCGGAAGGTTGGTTGAGACTGGGCTCTAATTCTATGGGGTAAGATTCAGAAGCGGCTTTGATCTCTTTACCAAGAGCAGTTGAAACACCACCTACTTTTTTAGCTACATCAGTTATACCCGTTACAACACCACCTACTTTTTCTATAGTTCCTCCGATTGCGGGTACCCAACCACCGAAATTTTTGGCTACAGTTCCTACACCTCCAACAATATTGACAGTTGTTCCACCAACTTTTTTGGCAACATTGGCTACGCCTCCGGCTACGTTTTTTACTATGTCAATAGGATTCCACCAGGACATAACAACCTTCTAAATGTAACCAAGAGCTTTTTGACGGGTCATGTAAGCGTCTTGACTTTCTCCGGGAAGAGCTGAACGGGAAGGATTAACGGTTCGACTTCCACCACCTATTTTTATCCCTTGATCGTTATAAAGACCTGGATTGATAATTTGAGCCCTTTTAGGTTCTTTTGATATAACTTCGCTTTCTTTAGCTACGTTTAAAACTGCCTGACGTGAAGCTGATCTGTGTAGTCTGTCAATATCATAATCATAGTTAATTGCTATTATTTTGGAAGTACCCGGTGCGGCGTGTAAACAAATGGCATACACATCATTATTCATAGTTTCAGCTATATTAGTACTTGAGTTAGGAGAAACGTCTATAATAGCGTGAGATAAATCTCCGACTTCAATATTATAGTCTTTTTCTGAAAAATCGTACTCGTCTTGTGAGGGGATGGCTGAACAAATTTGATTTCCGTCTGCGTAAACTTCTAAATGATCCGTAAGGGCACGCATACAAATAAACAGATATTTAACGTTTGACCCGGGAATATTAGCTCTGACTCTTCCGTCTCCGGTTGCGTCAATAGTGTGAATATGGGCTATATAATTTTCATGTTGAAAAGGTGCTTCAATTCCATATAAACGAACTGATCCAAGATCACAGTTTCCGGATATCCAGCGTAAAAATACTGTGTCATTTTCTCCAACGTCAAGGGCGTTAGGATCTTCAAATTCTAAAGGAATATCAAGATTGAACCCCACTAAATCCCAAGCGGCTCCTAAAGTTCCACCAGCTACACCAACCGTATAAGTGGGCTTTCCTTTAAAAGCGTTGTTAATGTCCTGTAAATCTAAAACAGCCAAGTCATGTATAGTTTTTCCGTTCAAAAATAATTGGTAAGATGAAGATAGGAGATCGGTAGTAGCACATTCACAGGTTGATGACACTAACCTAAAAGCCTTATACTTTCCAACCGGGATTTTAATCGATTGAGAATTTACAGGGTTGAAAGTTGCAATAAATTTGTTATGTCCTCTTAACATTTCAACCCTCCTTTAAAATGGTAATGCCATGTTTATTCTTGCTGAAATTTGAAGTCTATTATCTATGATACTCCATCCTAAGACGCAAATACCAACCATAATGAACTGATTAAGTGTGGGAACTTTTACTAACTGACTCATTATATACCTCCTTGTTTAAGTATATATTTTATAGCTTCCCTGAGCTATTTATATAAATATAACTCTATAAGGTTATTTGTCAAGGGGGTATTGATTAGATTTCTTTTACTATCATTTCGTGGTTTTCTTTACTTAAAACCTTTACTTCTTCCGGGGATATTCCGGCATAATCTTTAAGATATGCAAGATCACCCGGTTCAATAATTGAAAAAACAATAATTTTATTGGCTTGTGAGGTTAAATTTCTATATACTTTACGGGGTCTTTGAGACAAACAAATTAAAGATAAGTCCCAGTGCCTCCCGGAACGGTTAAGATTATCAAAATTAGGGGGAGCATAAGAGGGGCTTGTAACAGCGTCAACTTCTTCAACAACAAATACACAGTCTTTTACATGGTGCATTACCTTACATACTTTATCGAAAAAACTTTCAGGTAGAAAGATAACTTTTTTTATAGGTTTTTTATCTTTAAGACAGAGTTTAATACCGTCAACAAAAGTATTAAAGTCTGTATAAACGTCTCCGAATCCTGTTAAATATTCACCCTGATAATCCCATATAACATAATTTTGATATGAGTTCAAAAGTGAACTGATACCAAGTTTAGAATCACCTTTTATCAGAGTTGACTTCCCGGTTCCGGTACGTCCAAAGATACAGGTTTTAGTCGCTTTTAGGCTTTTGTGGGGATCGCGCATTTTTTGTTTCTTTGTTTTCCTTTAATTGAGCTGTAAAACGGGGAATAACTAAAGTAAACATAACTATTCCGAATCTAATCCAATTCTGTATTTTTTCAGGTAATTCTATCTTAGGCAATATCGGATCAGTAACAGACCCCAGCAAAATAAGCTCATCTTCCGAATAAAGCCATTTTTTACATCCCTGCGGTATAATAGAAGTATTAATTTCTTTACCTAAAAATTCATTAAAGAAAAGTCTATAAAATTCTTTAGAGGATATTTTTGGCTCTCCGGGTTCTTCTGTTTTAACTCCTCTTTTCTTAGGAGTGAAAACTCCTTTTCCAATAAGGAATGTTCTTAATTGGTGTCTTTTCATATCGTACTGATCTTTAAAGTCTTTTTCAAAAGAGGCTACACTATTATAACCTCCGTCTGTCCATTTTTCTATAATTTGTTCCGGGGTAAGTTTTTCTACTTTGAGAGCTTCTAAATTTTCAAGGGTAGAGAAACCTTCATCGGGGATATTAGTAGTAGAAATTATTTTTTCTTTTCTCATTATTACCCCTTAATCAAAAAAAGATAAGTCAAGAATTTTATCTTTTTTAGTTAGGTCAATTTTTTTAACAGGTTTTTCAATTTTAGGTTCTTCAACTTTAGGTTCTTCAATTTTAGGTTCTTCAATTTTAGGTTCTTCTTTTACTATTACATTTTCACCTTCAAAAGCATATACTCTTTTACAACGACTACAAGTAAACTCATTCTCACTTTTTAAAACTAAAAATGTATTTCTACAGTTATCACAACAAAACCAACCACGAGCCTCATCATTTTTTAAAAAGGGCATTATTTACCTCCGTTTATTATATTGTTATGAAGTTTAAAACCAATACTTGTTAAAAATATTATTAAATTTTGAATTGCTACAAGTAAGAAAATACGAATTTTCATGCAAGAGCCTCAAAAATATCTAAACATTTCTTAGGATAAGTAGGATCGGTAGCATATCTATACTTAGGATTACCTGTATAAATTAAATAATAGAAGTATAAGAAAGGATCATGTCGGCTATTCCAAGCTAAACGGTAAAAACTTACGGTAGAAATTAAATTAATATAATCCTTTAAACTCTCTTCATAACTTATATATTTTCTAAATTTAGCTGGTTGTTTAACAGCTTTCCCGTTTTCGTATTCGGTTGTACCTACTTTAACATAAGTTCCGGAAGTAAGCCAGCTTTCCGTGGCTTTTATATTAAAAAGGTTGTTATCAATAACTTTTTTACCATATCCAGTTTCCAGACTTATTTGAGCGGTTATTATACCTTTTTTATAACCTTTACTAACAGCAATTATTTCTAAAGATTGACATAAATTATTAAAATCCTCTTTTTCTAAACGGTGAACAGGATTTTTATTTTCCATATAACTCTCCTTAATTAAACAACTCATGCCTTTCCCTTGGGGGAATACCAGAAAGGGTCTTTTTTATAAGAGTAATTACATACTTGTTTTCGATAATTAGCTATATATTTGCTTTCTTGTCGGGTAAGTTTTTTACCTTTGCGTATTTTATTCATTATTTTTCTAACTTTAGGAGAGGCTTTTTCTTTTTTCATTTGAATAACTCCTTTAAACCCCAATCTTTTAAAATTTGTTTTACTTTTCCTTTAAACATCATAGGCACACCGTCAAGGTTTTTAATTTTAATCCAACAAGGCAAACAAAAAATAAAACTTTGAGATCGCCCCACAGATTTAGTTAAATTATCCAATAAAAAATCTATTTGTATATATATACCTTTTATTTCTTTTTTACATCTATTACATACCATATTTTCCCTCCAAAAAGTTTAAATAAAGGGCTAAGAGGAGTGTGGTATCTTAACCCTTTATTAACAAATAAAAAAGGAGATTAAATTATTTTTACAGCTATCTTATAGTCATAAAACCACCCGGTTATATCCACGCAAAGATATATCTCGTTCTCCCATATAGGCGGATCCCATGTACAAAGAACTTTATACTCAGTAGGTACATCTTTTGATAAAAAACAATGTTCAAAAAAATACTTTATTATTCTACCTATCCATGCTTTCATTATTTTTTCTCCTTTTTAGTTAAGTTTTTTTAATATCGTTTTGGTTAGTTTTAACTATTTTAGCTAAATGATCTATACTGTCTTTTATTTTTTTAAGTTCTTTATTATCAATGTTATCTTCAAGCATTTCAATCCTTTCTACTAAAAGATTTATAGCATGATTTTGACCTTCTGTTCTATCTTCTAATCTCTGTAAATCCTCTAACTGTTTTTTACTCCATATAATTTGATTCATTTTTAAACCTCCATTTAAGGTTAAACATTTTATTATATAAATATAACTCTATAAGGTTATTTGTCAAGGGTTATTTCAGAAATATGATACTCTCTTTCATCCGAAAAACGACCCGTATTAAATAATTTTATTTTCTTTCCCAATATTTTATATCTTTGCACATCACCGTCAAGCATACTTTTTCTCATAGAAATACCTGATTGGTTAATACCGTGTTTTTTAATTAAATTTACTTCCGCTATTGTTGTAATATCTGAAAACCCTTTTATTTTTATAATTTCTTCCCATTTGTTTTTTTCTTCATTCCAGTTCATATAATAATATACTTTTTTACTGATAGGTTCAAAATTTTTATGTATTCCTTCAAGTTTAAAATCTCCCATTTCTCTTGAAATAGGCACATCAATTTTTTTAATACTTTTTAAAGAATCAGTATCACTATAAACAAGAAAATTAAAATATTTCTTGTAATATTCAAACATAACTTCACGAGCCTTATTTACTATCAAAATAGAATATAAGTTATTTATAAATCCTCTAAATTTCATTTTAACAAAATGTTCGTCTAAATCTTTGTTACCATTATAGTAAAAAACCCCTCTATCAGTTCTTTGACTAAATTTCCCATAACAGGAATTTAATATATATTTCCAGAAAGTCTCTAATCCTTCAAAATTATTCTTTTTCTTTTCATAATAATCAAAAAGAAAGTCCCGTATATCAAAAGTATAGTAAAAAGCTAATTTACAGTAAACATTAAGTATTTCAATGTCATCAGAATAGTTTATTATAGAATCATAGTCAAGCCAATAATTCTTTATCTCTCCATAAGGATATATAATTCCCTCATGTGATTTTATAGGTAAAGGGGTTATCTGTTTATTTTTAACTTTCAAATCTACAAGATAAAGACCCTTTTTATCAATTTTATTATCATTTTCCATTACTATCATTTTAGGAAAGTCAATTAAACTCATAGCGTAAGGGTAAAGAGAGTTAACATCATAACTATAAACTTCCGGGAATACTTTATTACTTTTGAATATTTCAACTCTGCCACCGTAGTAATTATTTCTTATATAATTATTCTTGAAATAAAACATATCTTGTTTATAGTCTTTTCTAAGAATACGAAAAGAAAGTCCGGCAACCGATAAAGAATTTCCGAGGGTAAATTTATCTTTAAATTTAGTCAATAGATCAGACAAATACATACAATCATCTTTTAAGTATTCAAGGATTATTTCTTCATGTTCGATATAAAATTCAAGAGTATATTTAACCTCTATTTTTTTGATACCGTAAAACTTAAACATTAGATTTTCAAGTTTATCTTGAAAAAACATATAAGAATCTTTAAAGGTAATGTTATCTTTTTTGTTATTTTTAATAGTAAGTTTAATAATACGCCCTTGATTTTCGGGAAAGATATAATTGTAAGGGATTTTTTCTTTTTTTAACCATTTCATTAAAAAGAGAAAATCGTACTTACCCCCATTATGAGCAAAAATGGTTCCTTTAAAATTACTATCTATAAGAAAGAAAATATAATCACGAACACAAAAACGACCTTTTAAGACTTCATATTCTCCGTTTGTATAATGACCAAGCATATACTCATTAACCCAATTAACCGCTTCAATGTCAAATACGTTTATGTCTGTATTCTCAGGTCTGCTGCGGTTAATTTCTTTTTTTCCGCTTCTGATACTTTTCTCCTTTTTCCTATGTATTCAGCAGTTAGTATATTGACTATTATACCGTTTTCAATCATTTTTGATAAAGAGTCAATCCACTCTTGACTGACTTGAATAAAAGTAAGAGCTTGCTGTTCATTATTAATTGTCGCTGGGGTTTTACCCATATAGATCAAGAATTTTTCTGTTTTAGCTCTCTCAACAAAATAATCCCAGAAAGCCCAGTATTCGTCAACGTCAAAAGGGGTGAAATGATTATAAACAAGCAAAATTCTTTGTTTATATCCTTCTGTATCATAAAACCAACGAGGTACACCTTGCTCTCTTAATTCAAGAAGGATATTATCATATTGTTTTTTAGTTTTTTCTATTTTTTTAGCTTTTTCAGGTTCTTTTCTTTTAATAGCTTCATAATATTTGATGTCTTTAACTTCAAATTGACGTTTTACTTTACTTACCTTATAGTCAATATTATAAGCCTTTTTTAATTGTTTCCATTCTTTGATTTTTTGTTTTCGGTAAGGATTTTTAGGTTTAGACTGATGATATTTCAGGTATTTTCTTGAAGTTTTAATAGATCTTTTTTTCACTTTAATTTCGAGATCATAAGAAAGAAGGTATTTGTTTTTAAGAAGTTTGTCAAGTTTAGGGTAATATTTAATACCCGGTCTTGATCCTTTACTACCGGGTATTTGTTTTATTCTACGAATTGATTTTGAATCAATACCCAACTTATCAGCTAAAATAGCCTGACCGCCCTTTCCAAGATACTTTTCAAGGGCTTGAACTTTCTTTAAAACCTTATCGTGGGTAATTTTAGACATAAATATTTTCGGAGGTGCTTATCTGTATTTTATGTACACTATTAGGACAGAGTTTGCAACGTTACCGGGTAAAGGTGTTATCCTAATTTACCGTTATACCCACCTCCGCAAAAATAATTACTTCTTTAAACTTACAGATTCATTTATGAGTTCTTTCGGCACATCGTACTGATCCGGGGGGACAGTGATCACTTCATAAGGATAAGAGGCAAAGTCCCCCTCTCCTTTTTCTCCTATAACAATGCTAACCGCTGAAAGTTCCCGGAGGCTTTCAAGTTTTCTTATTAGTTCGGTGTGAGGGGGTAGGTAACGTCTAACATGGGAGCCGCTTTCTGTCTGTAAGGCTATAAGGGGGTTGGTAATTATTTGTTTATTACCGTCAGAGTAGTCAATAGTTCTTTTTACTATACCTAAATAGACTCCTTCTGTCGGGTTGTTAGCCAACATATCGGCAGCCTTCCATACTTCAACGTCTGTTTGAAAATCCGGTTTTTGTCGTGCAGGTAGTTTTACTTCTTGACCTTGCTTTTTAAAATTAACATTCATAAAATCCCTCCTTTAAGGGGTTAAGGTTAACGATTCATTTGATAAAAATATTCTTGTATAGCTTTTAGAAAAGAGGATTGTATTACATCAGCTATTTTCTCATTAAGATTTTTATCTGAACTTAAAGACATACCAATAGACCTTTTTGTTGTCTCTTCAAGTCCCTTAACATGAACTATAGCAACACAAATAACAACTAAACAAATAACAACACTCAAACATATACCAGCTATAATTGATTCAGACATATTTTATCTCCTTTTTAAAGGGTTTTTACTCTTTTCTACCTTAACTACTTTTATCATGTTTGTCAAGCTCTTTTTGGGGTATATTTTTTGAGCCATTTTGCCATAAATAGCATTTTTACCTGTTTTTGATTTATCTGTAATATAGTCAAGTTCTTCCTTTGTAGATATAATTATCCCAACCATACAACCACTATCGTTATATTTATATATTTTCATTTATCAAGCTCCAATCCTTTAATCAAAGAGTTTTTTAGTTTAAGAATAAAACAAAGATTATTTTTATGAGCTTCTTTATATCCCCGGTACAAACGACTGATTGACCGAGAAAGAGTAAAAGTTTTTTTTTCGTTCTTTTTACAATAATCAATTTTTTTTCGGAGTTCTTTTTCCTTGTCAACTAAGTCTCGGATGACTTCAAGAATCATTTTTTCATGTTTCGTAAGGGTTCTTTTATAGCTCATCTAAAAAGCCCTTGTACCTTTTTTCCATATATAACCATTAAGGAAAGTTAAAACAAAAAATACCGAGATTAAAGAGTAAACATACCAAAACTTATAAAACCAGTAAACACGAAAAAGCTCTAAACCAATAAGCAAGATATATTTAGTAAGTAACCAAAAGCTTACATGAATAACTGTTAAAGAAAACAAAAATTTTAAAAGTGAGCGGTTCATTTTAACCTACCTTTTTTATATTGTTGTCCACTATAATTATCAAAATTACTATCAATATCATTATAACTACTATCATTTTTTACCTCCAAATTTTAGCGTTTCATATTATATTTCCTTATGTATCCAAAATATGAGCAATTTTTTCACAGAGTCTACTATCTTTAGGAAAACTTTCTGTTGAAATTCTGTTTTGATGGAATATTTTTGCAAGATTTCTTTTATATGCTTTTCTTCTTTTTATCTCTTTATGAAGCATTATTAATGTTACACCTTTTGGTTCTTTATTCATCTTTTCCCAAGCAGATGTTTCATTTTTATCTATCTCACATATCAATTCTTCTACATTTTCTTTTTTCGTTTTGCCCTCCTACCTTTACATAATATCTTTTTCTTTTTATATCAATTATTAAAAAATGAGTTTCTACATCACAAGTTAATCTCTTTTTTTCTTGTGGTGATCCACTAAAAAATTGTTGAAATAACTGTAAGTCATTTACACTACAAGAAAGTATAGTTTTAAAATCATATTCACCTAATACCCAAGCCTCGATTTTACCACTTTGATAGCTTCTTTCATGCTTTAAATAAAACCTAAAGTAGCCATCATGTA
>Ga0307431_1001874_pt1 | contig 11565 bp, 11 predicted proteins | sample SalMarWE160170MG_FD_202155 | JGI IMG/M metagenome (GOLD analysis project Ga0307431, IMG submission 202155) | Salt marsh sediment microbial communities from the Plum Island Ecosystem LTER, Massachusetts, United States - WE1603-170 | ecosystem: Environmental > Aquatic > Marine > Intertidal zone >...
CGCCGATCACGATCGCCACATCCACGTCCATATCATGCACTTCCTTGATGCGCTCGGCAATATGGGTGGCTTTATTCGGGTCAATGCCGAAGCCGCCCTCCCCCGCCAGGGCTTCGCCGCCGATCTTCAAAAGGATCCGTCGATAGTTCAAGCCATTCTCTTTCATCATTATTGGCCCTCGATTCATCTCATCCCGGGTTTACAAATAAGGCCAACCTTTTGGCTGGCCTTCTGATTCTTATTCATCCTCTGTTTCAGTGTCTTCCGCAACGCCGGATTCGGCGCCAAGTTCCCAACGGACAAACCGCCGGACGACGACCTTCTCGCCCAGCTTGATGACCTGCTCGTTGATCAGGTCCTGGACCGTCATGCTGTTATCCCGAACGTAGGACTGCTGCAGCAGGACAGTTTCTTCCTTATACTTCTTCAGGTATCCTTCCACGATCTTGGGGATGACATTTTCCGGCTTGCCCTCGTCTTTAGCGCGGGAAGTCGCAATTTGCTTTTCGCGGTCAAGGGCTTCCTGGGGAATGTCCTCTTCTGTCAAATAGAGAGGGTTGGCAGCCGCCACCTGCAGTGCCAATTCATGCGCCAGGTCGAGGAATTCCTTAGATCGGCCTACGAAGTCTGTTTCACAGTTGACTTCGATCATCACAGCCAGCCGGCCTTCGCCGTGAGAGTAAATCTCAATCACGCCTTCAGAGGCTTCTCTGTTGGCGCGTTTGGCGGCCTTCGCCAGGCCCTTCTGCCGCAGAAAGTCTCCGGCTTTGTCAAAGTCGCCGTCAGCCTCGCGCAGTGCGGTCCGGCAGTCGAGAATGCCGCAGCCGGTGGCTTCCCTTAATTCCTTGATCATTTCAGTGGTAATTTCCATAATGTGTTACTTTCCTATCTTCATGCCATTCGTAGGGTTAATGTTCAGTCATCTTTCTCATCGTCGTCATCTTCTTCGACGTCCTCTTCAGGTTCTTCCTCGTCCTTTTCTTCTTCAACCTCAGGTTTCTCTTCAGACTCCGCCGATTCCTCAGGCTCTTCTTCGAGTTCTTCTTCCAGCTCATCCTCTAGTTCTTCTTCGGATTCTACTTCGAGTTCTTCCTCAGGTTCTTTTTCGGGTTCTTCTTCGAGTTCTTCCTCAGGTTCTTTTTTGGGTTCTTTTTTGGGTTCTTCTTCGACGACTTCTTCTAACGCTTCATCGACGACCTCTTCTTCTTCGTCTTCTTCCGCAAGATCAAGATCACGCCGTTTGGATTTGTTTGAAGTGCCGAGGTGCTTGAGAGTGGACTCACCCAGAAGTACTTCATCCTCAAGGTCCTCATCGTCATCAACAAAACGTGAGACTTCCGCAGGCATGGGCTCTGCCATCAATTCTTCTTCCGCAGCTTCTTTGCCGCGGATCGCACGGCCTTCCATCACCGCGTCGGCAATCTTGCCGACCAACAGCTTGATGGCGCGGATGGCATCATCGTTGGAGGGGATAATATAGTCAATATTATCAGGATCACAGTTGGTGTCCACAATCGCCACGACGGGGATACCTTTCAAGTTCGCCTCGTGGACAGCAGTGTCCTCCCGGGTGACATCTACTACAAAGAGGACATCGGGCAGGCGTTTCATGATGCGGATGCCGCTGAGACGTTTTTCAAGGCGTTCGATTTCACGTTCAATCATCAAACCCTCTTTTTTCGTCAGCAGGTCGATCTCACCGCTGTCGCGCATGCGCTCAAGGCGCTCCAGCTCAAAGATGCGCTTCTGGATGGTGAACCAGTTGGTGATAGTGCCGCCCAGCCAGCGTTCGTTGACATAGGGCATACCGCAGCGTTCCGCCTGCTCGCTGATGGGGTCCTGCGCCTGGCGTTTGGTGCCAACGAACAGCACCGTGCCGCCATCGGCAACCTTATCGCGGATAAAATTATAGGCTTCTTCCAGCAGATCAACCGTTTGCTGGAGGTCGATAATATGAATACCATTGCGTTCCGTAAAAATATAGGAACGCATCTTGGGGTTCCATTTATTGGTGCGATGACCAAAATGGACACCGCTTTCCAGCAGTGCTTTCATTGTAACTACAGGTGACATTTTATAAACTCCTTTGCGTTTTTAGCCTCCGTCTCCTTTCGCTTGCCCCTCACCCATCATATGGGCACGCAGGACAAATCAGGAGACGTGTGAAATAGTGCTGTCTATTCGTTTAACAGCGGGATTAGTATAACATATCCAGAGTGAAAAGGGAATAGAGGCATGTGCGGTAGAGTGCGCAGGGTTTTTCTGCGCACCACATGTGGGTTTGACATTTATTGGTGCGCATAACTGAAGTGTGCACCCTACGACTTGATTAATGATCCAAGGGGTAAACTAAAAAAGGCTGTCCCAGGGAACCAGGGCAGCCTTTTCCAATAGGGAGTTTATTGGCCTTAGTTAAAGAATATCGGGAAGTAATAATCCGTCCCTTTCTTTTCATCCACAATAATGTTAACCGTTGCCGGGTCAGAACAATTGCCAGGCTGATCCTTATAGCAAGCCATATATGTAAAGCTGGTTGCTCCAAGCCAATCTGCAGGCGGCACATAGGTAAAACCACCGTCTTGGCTGAGTGTGAAGGAGCCTTCTCCTCCAGGAATATCGGTGACCAAATTAGCCACTAATTTAGTGTCATCCTCACCAGAGTCGTTTTCCAGCACACCGGGGGCGTCAACGTCTAGGGTCATATTCATATCCGTCTCGTAAGCATCGTCAACAGCCACGGGGCTTGTCTTTGCAACGAGGGGGCATCGACTGAGCCAGGGTTCAAACAGCACACCGTCAGAAACCTCGTCTCCCAGGCCATCGGGATTGGTGCTATGAGCGGGTCCTGAGGGATCACCCCAGAAGTTATTAATCGCATCAACGGTCATGGCTTCTTCGTTGGCCCACAGGCCAAAGGAAGCGCTGTTATAGATACAGTTCTGATAGGCGTCAACATTTGTGAAAACACCTGGGTAGTAATCTGCTTGATAAATCACAATCCCATAATCAAAACTATGGATGATATTTTCTTCAATCAAGATGGAAAGGTTCTCAGGGCCATAACCCGCATCGGCTTCAATACCATAGGTGGACGAATTATCGTCTCCCAGGAAATTAACCTCATTGCCCCTAATTTCAACATCGAGGGCGGCTGTTCGTGTACCATCCATGCCCAACTCGGCTCTATCGACAATGTCCAAACCAGATGGAACGGCCTCTGGTGGGTCGGTCGCGATGATCCCGTAAGCGTAAACACCGATCTTCTCAATGGAGAAGAAGTTGTCAAGGATCTGGGCAGGCGCATCAATATTATAGACACCCAAATGACCGCCAGTAACCGTGTTGTTTTCGATGGTTGCGAAGGCATAGTAATTCAAAATACTTGTGGCAGCCCATTTTGTATCTGCATCAGTATTGTCATAGCCAATCCCCGTGATGAGGTTGTCTTTGATGGTCGCATTAATGGCTGGTCCTTGAACCTGAATGCCATTTTGGGCTGTAACGTCGGTTGCGCCTTTACCTGTGATGGTGTTGCCGATCACATCCAAAATCACCGGTGTACTGTCGCTATAGAAGGTAGGGCCGTTCTTCTGGAAGTCCTCAAACGTCGAATCTAAGACTGAGAGCAGGTGCCGTTCGCCATCATCAAAATAACCATAGAAGGCAACGCCACCTTGAGCTCCATTGAAAGGCGTGTGCTCAATATTTTCGATCACAATATTTTGAACCGTACCGCTAGCATTGTAAAAACCCATACCAACAAATTTATGGTTGCTATTACCCTTGCCAGCCCCGTCAACCACCAGGTTCTCAATGATGACCCGATCAGTGTCTGCAACAAGAACAATCGGATGGCTTGAGCCGCCCGGTGTCAGGGTTTGGACAATGGTATGGGGTGATTGAACGATCGTGCCAGTTCCCTGGCCGATCACATGCACAGGTTTGGCAATCAAAACCTCTTCAATATAGGTGCCATCTGCCACCCAAACCTCATCATCGTCCGCTGCATTGTTAACTTCTTCTTTAATCACCGTGCCGATCCGGCGGGTGTTGTTCATCAATTTAGAATCGGAGGTGTAATCATAACTTCTGGGCATACCAACTGCGGTATCCCAGGCCACAACAGCTTTTTCGAAGATGTTATCGTTCCAATAGCTCAGCCAGTGAAAATCATCTTCTTCGACGGTTCCCCGACTTCGGATGGGAATGGTAATGCCTTCAAAGGAATTGCCTGAAATTGTTGCGCCACCCACTGGATAGACGAACCAGCCTACATCAGGAACTGTCCCATTGAAGCTGATATTGGCCCAGAACACATCATTGCCATCACCTGTGAACACATTGTCCTGGATAATACGATTTGCCGAGTCACCTGTGACACCAACACCGCTTGAAATATCAATGCTTCCGCCATACATGAAACAGTTTTCTGTGATCGTATAAGTCTCAACATGTGAGGCTGGCGTAACATCATCATATCGCCAGTCATTGATGTAAAATGATCCCCCGTATGTGAGGCCAAAAACATTGTCACGGAAGGTGATATTGTCGCCAATGACCTCAAATGTTTTGTTGTCACCGGGGACATTTTCTAAGAACTCAAGGCCTGTGATGATAATATCATCCGCCTCAACAAAGACACCACTGTGACCAAAGCTGTTCGTCGCATTGGTTGTTATGCTGGCTTCAACGTCATCACAGGCTGTTATCGGTACACCGGCTGCATCCACACCTTGCAGGGTAATGCCATCTTTTCCATCTTCAAAGAACAGACCAAATTGATATGGGCCATTCCCATTGAAGAGTGTCCGGCCTGATGCTGTTTCATCATACGTGCCGGGATACACATTAATCGTGTCTCCGGCGTTGGCGGCATCAATCGCATCTTGAATAGTTGTGTAATCACAAACAGAAGCACAAACTGTGATGGGATCTTGTGCCATGGCCTCGCCAACCGGCAGGGCTGCGAACAGCAGCACCGCGATCAGCAACATGCCAAAAGTCTTTATTAACCTCGTATGTTCTTTCATTTCGAAATTCCTCCACTTCATCTAAATTGAATTGTCACACGCACTCAAAATCATTTTTGGCATCCCTCGGGGATAACGATCCACCCCTTCAGAACCAAAATCTTCCCAAGTAGGGTGCGCAGCGCCTTCCTGCGCACCAAAATCATCCATGATCTATTGTTTGGTGCGTTCAAATTCGGAACGCACCCTACGCACTCATCGTTCTAATATTGATCTCTCTTGCTTCTTGTATCTAACTTTTTCAAAACCAAAATATGAATTACGTTGAACGTTCATTTTTGTTTTACAAGAAAATATTTTAGTTTGCTTCCCCCGCTGATGGTGTCATCCCGCTCTGTATCCCGTTTTGAGATTTTAGAGCTGTGCGCTTGGGTGTCCGATCATCAAGGGTTGTTTCAGTGATATCAGAGAAACTTTTGTTGAGTTTAAAATTCCGCCAGATTTACCTCCTTACGTTTTTATTCCCAAATAAATAAAAGCCAGTCCGAATCAGACCAGCTTTTTAGAATTACACTTTAGTATTTGTAAGATCAGTAATCATTGCGTTCGTGCAATCCATGTAACGAAAGCCCCTGCCTCTTATTTAATTATTTTGATTTCTTTTGTTTTAAGACGTTCCCAGCTGCTTGCCCACCAATAAGGAGTTAATGTAAGACCTATTCTAATACATCTCTCAAATTATTACAAGCGTATTTTCATATCAATTTAATAATCATTCCATAACACTCCTGCAATATTCATACAATCCCCCGTGGGGTGTGCTGCGCCTTTCTGCGCACCATATACCTTTCTCATCCATTGTGGTGCGCTCAACATCGGAGCGCACCCTACACATTATTCTCCATAAAATGCTTGCTCATGCACCATGAGCATGGTATAATCCCTTTTCGCGTCCGAAAGGACCTGGTCGTTATCATTTGTAAGTAAAGGAACGTAAGATGAACCAAGCTGAACTCTTAAAATCAGTTGAAGCACCTGTCAATGAGAACATCCCCCACCTGACCCCGGGTGACGCCGTCAGCGTCCACCTGAGGATCACCGAGGGCGACCGAGAACGTATTCAGATTTTTAAAGGTACCGTTCTATACGTCCGGGGCAGCGGCAACGACGCATCATTTACCGTGCGCCGCATCGCCAGCAACGGTATCGGCGTTGAGCGCAACTTCCTGATTCGCTCCCCGCGCATCCAAAAGGTCGTTGTCGACCGACACACGAGGGTTAAACGCGCCCGATTGTATTTCCTGCGCGAACGCACCGGCAAACGCGCCCGGCTAAAACAACGCTTTTAGAATCCAAATCTCATTAAGTTTTTCCGCAGCGGCTAAACTCGCCCGGCGGAATTAACCTCATCAGGGCTCAACATCGTCAATCACGATCCTTGTTGATTCCCGATGAGGTTTTTATCTTTGGAGGAACCATGCCATCATCCCATCGCCCCTGCATTGGTATCACCAGCAGCCTGACTGAGAATCAATCCGGATCGCCTGTTTGTCAGGTTGGTCAGGATTATATCAACGCCGTTCAAAACGCCGGAGGGATTCCCATCATCATCCCGGTGGGATTAGACACTGCGTCCCTCACAGACCTTCTCCCCAGGCTGGACGGTTTGCTCCTATCCGGCGGGGGCGACATTGAACCCAAACGGTTCAACGGACAACCCCACCCTAAAGTATCCGGCGTCTCACCTGAACGCGATCATATGGAGTTATCTCTTCTGGAAAAAACCCTGGCGGCAGGGAAACCTTTGTTAGCCATTTGCCGGGGGAACCAGGTATTGAACGTTGCCTTCGGCGGTGACCTTTACACGCACATCCAGGACCAATTACAGCCGGCATTAAAACACGATTGGTACCCCAAGTTCCCCCGAAACAAGCTGGCTCACACGGTCAGTTTGAAATGCGGCAGCAAACTGCATGAGATATTCGGCAACGGTGAAATCCAGGTCAACAGCCTGCACCATCAAGGCATTGCAAAAGTTGGGAAGGGTTTGGAAGCGACCGCTTTCGCACCTGATGGAGTAGTTGAAGGACTGGAAGTCCAGGACGCCGATTTTGCCCTGGGTGTGCAGTGGCATCCGGAATGTTTACCCGATGACAAGGGTATGCAGGCGTTGTTTCAGGCTTTTGTTGCTGCCAGCCGGGAATGACCGAAAAACTCACAACGGATTTGTAAATTTTCTCGATCTTGAGTAGAATCACCCCGGATTTGACACTTAGTGCCTTTAATTTCAAATTGTCCCCCTTCTGCCTTGATACTGATAAAAATATGGGTAACAACACGATAAAAAAGAAAAATATCATTACACTCCTGGCTGTCCTTTGTCTGAGTTTTGCATTTTTTACCAAACCGGACAAGGTTCAGGCACAGGCTGGTGAGCCGTATGAGGTCCTTGCTGAGATCAATGCCCTGCGAGCTGCGAACGGACTCCCACCGCTAGTTGAGAATAAATACTTAAATATCGCCGCCCAAAACCATGCGGATTGGATTGCTGAAGATCCAGCAAATCGAGGTGGACATACCGGCGAAGGCGGTACAGATGCCACAGATCGGGCACTTGCTGTTGGTTACGGTGAAGGGAAACAGGTATGGGTCACTGAAAACTGGGCGCGGGGGACCTACACATCCTACTATGTTGTTCACAACGTATGGGCAATATCAGGACCCCATCTAAGTAATATGCTCACCACCTGGCATAATGAGTTTGGGGCGGGCGTCGCCTTAGACACACAGGAACTGACAGTTTACGTGGTCAATTTCGGTCATTCCGGCAGCGCAGTCATTCAACCCACCATTACACCAGGCGGACCAACCAGCACAACAGCGCCCATCGTTCAACCTGTCCTGACGTCAACACCCAATCCAGACGGTTCCGTGATTCATATCGTTCAATACGGGCAAACCTTGTGGGCGATTGCAGACGCCTATGAAATCCCATTGGCGGACCTGTTGTCGCAGAACGGCCTGACGGAGGATTCAGCCATTTTCCCCGAGGAACAACTCGTCATCGTTCCTGGTGAAAAAGGGGGGCAAGAGACAGCTGAAACAACAAGCACAACTGGAAACCCTGGAACACCGGAAACCCAGGAAGCCACACCCTCACCCACGCTGACGCCAACATTGAGGACAGTAACACCAACAGCATCATCAACAGAATCACCGAAATCGAATGGGGGGTTCCTAAGGAACATCTTTAGCGGTGATACGCTGTGGGTGGGTATCGGCTTGGTAGCCGTCAGCCTGTTTGGAATCGCGCTGCTTTTCTTCACCTCATCGCGGCTGCGGTGATTTCCCCCAAAACTAAGAAATTACATATTTAATGAAGCCTTGGGGACAAGGTGAGCGCCCTGTGTTGCTCGGCAGGGATAGATTTTGGCAACTTTGCCCGTCCGCCGCTCATAGCCCGCTTTCAGAGCAAGGATGAATTCCACACTTTTTTCCTCCTGCACCAGATTGACCGTGCAACCGCCAAAGCCTGCGCCTGTCAGCCTGGCGCCGTAACACCCCGGCTGTTCAATCGCAATTTCCACCAACGAATCCAATTCAGGAAGACTGACCTCATATAAATCCCGCAAACTGGCATGACCAGCGATCATTAATTCACCAAAGCCCTCAATATTCCCTTCTTTGAGCAGGGGAACCGCTTTCTGAACCCTGGTGATCTCTTCAACCACGTGCTGAGCGCGAAGGCGTACCTCTGTGGGTAATTGATCTTTGTATTTTTTAAAACCTTCTACCGGAACATCCCGCAAGGAGGAGATGCCCGGCAGGAACTCACGCAGTTTATTGACCGCGTCAGTGCAGGCTTGCTGCCTTGCGTTATAAGCCGAACCTGCCAATTTACGGGAAATGTTTGAATCGGCGACAATGATTACCACATCTTGCGGCAGCGGGAGCGCTTCCCAGGATAAGTCCTTTGTATCCAGGTATAGCGCGTGGTTTTCTCTACCAAACAAACAGGCGAATTGGTCCATGATCCCCGAATTCACGCCCACATACTCATTTTCCCCCTTCTTTGTGAGTTTAACCAACGTCATCATCTCGGCATCCCAACCGCCCAGTGCCATAAACGCCCGCGCAAATCCCACCTCAACAGCCGCAGAAGAGCTCAAGCCCGCGCCGATGGGGATATCCGAGGTGTAAACAGCGCGCATGCCTGCAATGGAAAACCCCGCTTGCTTCAAAGCCCAGGCAACGCTGGCTGGGTAAAGCGCAAAATGCTCCAGGGGCTCACTATCAATATCGACTTTATCTTCCAAATCCTCAATACGAATGGTGGAAGTTTTCCCCAAATCTAACGCGTGCAATTCAATGATGTCCTCATCAAGCGGTTCAAAAGTCAATGTCATGGATAGATCAATGGCAACGGGCAGAACCGGACCGTCGTTGTAATCAACATGTTCACCTAATAAATTAACCCTTGCCGGTGAAATGACAGATTGAGTTGATGATGATTCCATCATGGGAACAATTCCTTCTCTCAGGTTTCAGAATTAAAATCTTCTGCCAGCGATCCCATATCAGCCAGTCCGGCTTTGCGATCATGATTATAACGCTTGATCTCCAACTCCCGTTTTAGGGCGGCGCTGTGATCCTCCACCTCTTCCACATAAACAAGCTGCACTGGACCGTGCATCTGGGTATAGCGAGCGCCGCGCCCCGCATTATGTTCTTTAACGCGGCGAACCGGGTCCGTCGTCCAACCTGTATAATATGCGCCGTTCGAGCAGCGCACCATATAACAATAGTAAGACATCAATACTTCTCACCTGCCAATCAGGAAAAGGGCTAAATCCATTAAGGGCTCTCGAATAATAATATTAATCAAATCCAAACCGAGCGTGGGCAGGATAAAGACAATGGCGAGAAGGATATATGCGCTGTACGGCCGGATGCGATCGTAGACATCCACCCAATGCTCAGGCATAAAGAAGGTGATGATCTTTTCGCCGTCCAAAGGTGCCAGCGGGATCAGGTTGAATAGAAATAAGGACAGGTTGATAAATAAAAATTCAAGCATGAAATCACCCCAAGAAGGCAGGATAGCGCTGGTTGTCATGGTCAACGGCACCCACCCAAAACGTAAGGGAAGCGCTGCCATAATGCCGAGCAAAAGGTTAGCCGACGGTCCTGCCAATGAGACGAGCATCATGCCCGCTTTACTCTTGCGCTGTACCGCATAAGGATTCACAGGCACAGGTTTTGCCCACCCGAAACCTGCAAACAACAGCGTGAGGGTTCCCATGACATCCAGATGGGCAAAAGGATTGAGGGTCAACCTGCCGTGCATCTTGGGCGTGCTATCCCCTAAAGCAGTAGCGGTGGCTGCGTGGGCAAACTCATGAAAGGTGAAAGCAATCAATAGGGTGATAATGCGCGAAATTAAAGTGGGGATGGTAAGATTAAATAACATAAATCACAATTTTTTTATTAAGTGGTTTTCATTATAACATGTGAGGCTTGGGAAGTTCTGATTTAAAAAGTAAACCCTTAAGAACGAGTAACGGATATTTCAAGATCATCCCAAACCAATAGGTCTGATATAATTTTGACAGTATATAACAGCGGCTTCGTCGAATGCCACGATATAAAAACAGTACTAGATAATTCAAGAATGATATGATCCGCAACAATAAAAAAATCCAACGGATTGATCAAGATCTGATCGCCAGCATCGTCCACTCACCCAATCTTAAAAATCGTGTTCCGGAGGCTGATCGGGCAGAAATGGCCATTCCCTCATATCTCAACAAAAACCCTTTCGTTCGGGCGATGTTCTGGCGCAGATATGATGCGGTTTACCAGCTCTCAGACCTACAACCGGATATGACCGTTTGCGAATTCGGATGTGGGATCGGCACTTTCCTCCCAACTTTGGCAGATAAAGTAAAAAAAGTTTACGCCGTGGATTTGTTTCCACAATACGCACAGGACCTGGCACAGCGATTGAATTTGGATATCACTTTTTCAAAGGACTTATCCAATATTCCAGATCACTCTTTAGATTTGATTCTCGCCGTGGAGGTCATGGAACACCTGGATGATCCCGCCTCATACACCCAATTATTCGCAAAAAAGCTTAAATCAACGGGGCGATTGATGATGTCCGGACCGACGGAATCATGGCTGTACAAATTGGGTAGATTCCTGATCGGTTACAATAAATACCACCATTATCATAAAAACAACGTTTATCAGTTAAGGCAAATTATTGCCAATAATGATTTTATCTTGGAAAAGACCGTTTGGTTTCCCAGCCCCTTGCTGCCCTTGTTCCTGATATGCCCATATCATATCAACCAAGATTAACAGGGGCGTGACCTGATTCGAGTTAAAAAATGAAATATTCCATTGTTTTGCCTGTTTATAATGAAGAAAATATTATTTCAAGAACCATCGAAAATATCATTGAGGTATTTATGAGGGAGAAACTCGACTATGAAATTATCACTGTTGATGATGGTTCCACGGACGATAGCGCAGCTGTCCTGAAAGATCTGCAAAACAAATACCCCCAGCAGCTCAAAGTCATCACCCA
>Ga0307431_1001877_pt1 | contig 11556 bp, 10 predicted proteins | sample SalMarWE160170MG_FD_202155 | JGI IMG/M metagenome (GOLD analysis project Ga0307431, IMG submission 202155) | Salt marsh sediment microbial communities from the Plum Island Ecosystem LTER, Massachusetts, United States - WE1603-170 | ecosystem: Environmental > Aquatic > Marine > Intertidal zone >...
CGCCATATATCTCTAAATCGTAGCTGGCGATTCCGCTGGGGTCAGTTACATTTGACCACTTAAATGTCGGGGATGCCCTGCCCAGAAAGCTGCCGAAGAGGCCAGTCCTGGTATCAACGGGCGAGTTGAGTACCGACTCATCGGGTGGAGTCCCTTCCATATAGAAGATCGCCGAGGGAGCAGTCTCGCCGTTATAGCTGGCATTGACATATTGCTCGCCATGCCTTCCCCGGGCAGTGAATGTGACCGCGTGAACATCGCCCACAGCATCAGAGAAGACATTAGATGTCTCGTTTTGATAGCTGATACTTACCGCGACACTGGGGTCGAAAGATTTACCGGTAACATCGAAAGTCTGTCCCACATGACCCGGTGAGTGGGGGGTCGTTGCTGGCTGTAGCGTTATGCCCGCCCCCAGAGTAAACGTAGCTGAGGCAATCGCCGTGAAGGAGCCGCTATGAAAGGCTTCAATAACGTGACTGCCTTTGCTGCCCTCGGGTATGGTAAAGCTTACCGCACCCCAACTGCCATTTTCATCGGCGTAGTATTCGCCCAATTTCTGACCATCATACTTTAACTCGATGTCGTCTACAGCCCCAAAGCCAGTCCCGCTTACGGCAATAATCTCGCCGGCGCAGCCCGAATCCGGATTCAACGTTATTATTGGCTGGACTTCGAAACTGGCTTCTCTAACATCGCTCAAAGTGTGCTTATCATCGTCATAGTAGGCATCTATCATGTGCACCCCTTTTGCTGAAGCAGGCACGGAGAAGCCTTCTTCCCAGCTGCCATCTTCGTCAGCATCAGTGGTGACCGGGAAGTCAACATAGGAATCATCATCGAGGTAATACCTGATGCTAATGCCGGTTGCCTCGGAGGGAAAGCCGCCTCCGCTTACCTCTACACTATCCCCTGTATGCCCCGACTTCGTCTCCAGGGTTATTCCGGGATTAACCACAAAATGTGCCATGGCATTTCTGCCGCTGGCATCTTCAGCATAAACCTCGTGGTATCCCTGGCAGCACTCAGGCACGTTAAAAGATAGGTCAAAGAACCCGTGGGGGCACTGCTGTCCCCAGTATGCACTTGCGCTATCTTGTCGCACGTCATCATAGTAAACGTCAACCCTTTCCCCGGAATGGAAACCTTCGCCGTTAACCGTTAGTTTATCTCCCACGCAGCCCTCGTCTGGTGAAAGGGAGACTTTCTCCGAGGTAGCCTGGACAGGGGTAACCAGCGCCGGGATAGCCACCAGGCAGATGGCGAGGGCGATGATCAGGCAGCGTAGTAACTTCATTCCGTAGTTCTTTTCTCCTTTACCAGGTTCCTGTGTCACACTGAATATGCAGGCAACACGCTGGAATTATAACAACTTCCTCGTCTTATTGCTATCCTGGCGGTCAGCAGTCAGTAATCAGCAATTGGTAATTGGTAATTGGTAATTGGTAACCAGCGGCTAGCTGATGGCTGATGGCTGATAGTTGCTAACTTCGAGATTGCTTCGGCACTAGTGTGCCTCGCAATGACAAGAGGGAGAGTGTCATTGCGGGCCCTCTCCACCTGTCATTGCGGTGAGCTGAAACCCCGAGCGCAGCAAAGGGGGCAGCGCGGCAATCCCAGGAAAAGTAAACTCTAAATCCTAAATCCAAAATACTAAACAATATCAAATGACCAAAACCCAAATGACTAAAACGGTTTTGAGCTTTGAATTTAGATATTGGGATTTGTTCAGGATTTAGTGCTTTGGATTTAGGATTTTCCGGCAGTGGCGGGGAAAGGGGAAGGGGGGCTCGACGCCCCCCTTCTATCTTCACCCTTACCTTATTCCTCTCCCTTCAAGGGCGAGGTCAGGTGGGAAGGGTTATTACACCCTTCGTGTTCGGAAGATAAGCACCAGGGTAACAATCACCAATAAAGCACCAATGGCGATAATCACCCACACCCATGCCGGGGTACTCGGTGCCGGCGGTACAACTCCCTCCGCACCTGTGGTGAAGGTCGCCGTAGCGTCACCAAACGCCGTAGTATCCTTAAACGCCTTTACCGTCCACAAGTAAGAAGTGTCATAGTCAAGCGTGCCAGTATAGGTGTAAGTCGTCCCTGATACTGAAGTCGCTGATACAACATCGGTACCAGTCGCAGCATTCACCAGGCTGAACTCATAGCTTGTGGAATCGGCAACAGCATCCCAGGTGAACGGGATATTGCTCACCGATACGCCAATGGCGCCATTGCTGGGATTGGTCAACGTTACCGCAGCTGAAGGGCCAACGGCAACGGTGAAGCTCCGTACCGCTGACCACGGACTGTGAATTATCTCACCAGTCTCAGCATCAGCAGAGCGAACCCTCCAGTAGAATTTGGTGCCACAGCTGCCTGTGCCCAGCGCCATATTCGCAACAACGTAGCTGGGACTGGTGCCGCTGGGTGGGTCGTAGTCATTCTCAAGGCAACTAGCAGTCTTGCCACTGATGTCGATTAGCACCTCATTGAAGTCCTCATCATAAGCTATCTGCAGGTTGTAGGAGCAGGCATCGCACTGCCTGTCCCACTTCAGCGTGAAAGCATCATTCCAGCAGTAGCACGGGTCGGCATCTACCACAGCATCAGCTGCAGGTGAAAGAAGCGTCGGAGCTGCCTTGGCATAGCAGTCCTCGTAGGTCCACAGACGACCAACACTCTTGTCTTCGGCTATACTGTTGGCGTTGGCAAAGGACTTGTAGTAGTGGTCGTCATCGATGGCCCACAGCTTGGCATTGGTATCCGGAGTAAGGCAGCCACAGATCTTCAAGCTGGAAGGCTCAAGCGTGAATGCTCCATGATGGTCAGCCGTATCCTCAATAAGGTAATCCCAACTTTGCCCACCGCAGGCTACATCCTCGGCGGGATTGAGACACCGAGCTACACCGGTGACATTGCCTGCTGCATCATAGAAGGCAGCATAAAGAACGCCGCCAGTGGTGGCATCGGTCTCAGGATTGCCCTCAGCGCTGCTGAGGACTATGCCGTAGTAGCCAACATGGACCTTAGTGCATGAAGGAGGCGAGTAGCCGAGTTGAGCCTCAGTTGGCGTAGCAGCACCGGCACATGCACCAAGGTCTTCCCAACTGGTGCTTGTGTCAATAGTCCAGCGGTAAATGCTGTTGTCAGCGACATTAGCGGGACTTTCCTGCCCCACCGCAGCATAGACCACGCTGTTGGTGTCAAAGTAGCTGTCAAAGGCAACATGGACGTTGCCAGCGCCAAGACCATCCTCCAGCTTGGTGAAGCTGGCCTCGGCATCATTGAAGGTGTCCAGGTCATCGTCGGAGTAGCTCACCTTGCCGTCAGCACCGCCAACGAGGACATTCCCCTCGCCAAGCACGGCAATGGTATGCCCCACGTCAACCTTGCTGTCCATCGTGCTGCTCCATGAAGCAGTAGCACCATGGTCATCGGAAACTGCTACCTTAGCATCAAAGCCCAGGGCATAGATGGTAGCTTCGTCCTGGACAGCTAGATCGGAAATCTCATCAACGGTCGAGCTTCCTTGTTCCCAGCAGCCCAGACCTTCGTTACCATCGTAGTAAACTGTCTTGTTGCCGCGGTCAACCACGTAAACGGTTAACGCTTCCTCGGTTTCCTCGGGAGCCAGCCTCAGCAGACCCATCTCAGGAGTCTGTGCGCTGTTGAGAGCCGCATTATTGGTAAGCTTATCGCACCACTCCCTTACCCAGGCACCGCTGTATTCCGAAGCCTCGGGCAGTGGGTCAGCATTCAGCCACACGCTGTCGCACTCGCAACCGACCTCTCCCCCCTCGTTATTAACGCTGACCACCCAGGTCTTGTTGCAGTCTGGAGACTTGGCAACATCGGACAGGTAGTTGATATAGGTGTCCACCAGTCCGATCTGGTTCCAGGTATCGCCGTCATCCTTACTGAACGAGACAGCACCTTCCCCAAGGCCAAAGCGACCGAAAACGCCACCGACAAAGGCATAAGCCTTGTTGGGGAGCACATAGCCAACCAGAGCCGCCATGTTCCCTGTGGGCGGCTTGCAGGCCTCGCTCCACCGCTCGCAGCAGATGTCCATATTGGAAATGCCATCGTTGCGGTAAACCTGGACGCCTTCACAGCAGTCGGTATAAGATCCAACACCATTGCCCATCAACCCAGCTATGGCTTTGCCTTCATCAATAGTTCCGTAGTAGGAGATGGTCGCCAGCCAGGGATTGTTGGAAATTTGGCCCATCGGTCCAAGGAGGTGAGCGTCGCCGTTCACCACTCTGTAAATGACACCACCTATGGTTGTGTTAACGTTGTCCACATACACCCAGGCGTAGCGAGTATTGGCATGCCTGCCCTCGTAGTCCGTGGGCAGGGCAAGTCCTGCCGCTGAACCTTTAAAGGCAAACCACATGCCCCCGTCAGCACCAAGTATCTCCACAGCATCTTCAAAGCCAGCGGGGTCATTCCAGTATTTGCTGTTTCCCCAAGTTCCTGACTGAAGATAGGTGTTGGTAGCACTGTGGCTTACCGCCAGTACCGTGTTATCGGCAAGCCAGCTCGGGGCGAACGCTATCCTGGTAACCGCCAGGCTGGTAATGCCACCATTGTCGTCCCAGCCATCATAGGCTGAAGCTTCTACCCAGCGACCGCCGGTTAGACCACCGGTCTCATAGCGGAACACCAGACCAGTCGGGCAAGTTACGTTGGTTCCAACACCACCCAGCGCGATGTTGCGCTTGCCATCAGCCTCATACGACACCTTCATGTCGAGAGCGCAGTTGAGAGTAGCAGCGCCGTCGCTTATGTCCCCGGTCCACGCAAAGTTGTCGCCGCCATCATCCGAGATGACCACTGCCTGAATTATGTTGCAATAATCAGTAGAACCAGAGGCAGAGCTCGTGTCAGCCACGGCAACAGCGACGAAGTCGGAGTCATCGAGACCACAGGCAACATAGTTGAAGTAACTCGTGCCCGAATTGAAGCTTGCCGGCAGACCGTCGGCATCCCAGACGTTGTCGGCCAGGTCATCCCAGCTCACGCCGCTGTCGTCGGACTTCCAGAACCTGGGATTGTAGTCACTCAGGTTCGTCGTAAGCTCGTTGTCGTCCCAACCCGTCCCGACGACATAGATGACAGTACCGCCGGGAATCGAGGCAGGCACGATGATGTCGGAGTACGGGGCAACCGTCCAGTCATCGGTGTACGGCGTGCCAACCTTGTCCCACTCGGCATTCACCTCAGCAGCATTAGCCTGTGGAGCCATTGCTGGCGCTAGAAGCAGGCCTAAAGTCATTAATATAGCGATGACTAAATAAAAGGCTCTTCTAGACCAGTTATCTATTGTTTTATCCATTAATCCTCCTTATTACCTTTCCCCAAAAATTCATCGAACTTTTGGGAACCACTATCTAAACCTCGGCTAAAAGTCGACCCCTTCAGCCGTGGTTTGGTTATCGTGTATTTCCAGTAAACCTTGCTGTACCTCATACACACTTTTTACTTCTCCCTCAGGTACTGCCACCTGTCATTGCTTTCCCGGCGAGATTGCTTCGCCTTCGGCTCGCAATGACGCGCGCACATTCCTTCGGGGCTGCTCCATAGGCATCACCTCCTTTATCTTATTGGGGTAAACTGTAAACATAACTTGAACTCTTGTCAAGCCCACATATTCAATTATTAACGCACACTACGCACAATTATACCAGCTTGCTTCTCGATGTCAATATACCTCTTATTACGATGCAGTGAAGGGTGACAAAATTCCCTTGTCTTTCTAGAACTGTAGTGCTAATATTGCGACGTGATAATCGACCACCTTCCCGTCACCGCAAGGTGCACCCCCCTCCTGTCATTGCGAGGAAGTCCGTCAGTTGACGGACGACGAAGCAATCTCATGCCCCGCCGCGATTACCACGCTTCGCTCGCAATGACAATAAGGAAGCCGCAATGACCATAGAAAAGAGCCGTAATTACATCTAAAAATGAAAAAGGGCTTGCATGACTCCTCTTGTGTCATTGCGAGGAAATCCCGAATGAAGTGAGGGACGACGAAGCAATCTCGGAGCAATTTGAGGACAGAATGACAGAAAGCGAAAGAATCGACACGGAACCACAAAGCATCTGGGATTTATTGCCCGAGGACTTCCCCTACGAAGACGAAGGCTGTGAGCTATGGCCGCATTGTCTTACCTGCCCCTTCCCCTACTGCATCAAGGAAGAGCCGTGGGGAAAGGAGAAATTCCTGAAGACCCAGAGGGCAAGGAGGATGATGGCGCTGAAAAAGAAAGGGAAAAGCAATGAGGAGATTGCCCGAATATTCCAGGTTAGCGTGAGGACGGTGCAGCGAGGGCTCAAAGCGGTCAAGACAGGAATGTCAAATCCCCCTTAGTCCCCCTTTTCTAAAGGGGGATTTTGAGGGATTTTCATATGAACTTATATGGGATACTCTAAATTCAAACTTCAAAACCTTTTTGGTCATGGGGACTTTAGTCATTCCATATTGTTTAGTATTTGCAATTTGTACTCCCCTGCTATTGCGAGGCACATCCCCCTTATGTCATTGCGAGGAAGTCCGTCACTTGACGGACGACGAAGTAATCTCATACCCCGCCGAGATTGCCGCGCTTCGCTCGCAATGACACCTAAAGAGGGGCTCGCAATGGCAATGAGAACAGTAGCAACGACACTCCCCTTTTTGTCATTGCGAGGCACAACGTGCCGAAGCAATCTTCCGGTGAGGCACCTGGGAATTTTCAGAGATGAATGAATTCAATCCTTCACAGTTAGCCCGATTAGACACCAACAGGCTGGCAGCCTATACCGGTAACCTCAATTTCTACAACGGCAGCCAGTGGGAGAAGACGGGCAGAAACCGCCAACTCGTATTTAACTATGCCAAGGTGGCCATCGATAAGGTCACCAGCTATCTAATGCAGGGACTGACCTTCGCCTGCTACCCGACAGAGAACACCGACGAGCTCAAGGAGAAGGTTGTCCATGCAGAGCAGCTAATCAGGGACGTCTATCAAGCCAACAACCTCCAGCAGCTCGATTGGGAGACCGAGATTGACGCCGCTATCCTGGGCGACGGATGCTATAAGGTCATCTGGGACCCGGACCAGAAGCGCATCAAAGTCACCGCTCCAGATATCGCCGGCATTTACGCCTGGTGGCTTGGTGATGACCTGTCCAACGTGTGGAGAGTGGCCTCGAGATATACCTTGACCCAGGACGAAGTAAATATGCTCTATGGAGTAGCCATCACCAAGAAGGCAGCCACCATTACCGAGCTGTGGACAAGCAAGGACTTCGAGCTCTTCTTGGATAACCACCGCATACAGTCAAAGCCAAACCCCTACGGCTTCATCCCGTTTATCATCTTCCCTAACTTGAGGGAGCCTAAACAGTTCTGGGGGACTTCGGATATCCCTTCAATCAAGCAGCCGCAGCGGGAGCTGAACCGGGCGGTCAGCCAGTTGTCCCGCATCCTCGAGCTGTCAGGCAACCCCATCGCTGTGCTCGAGAACATCGGCGAAGCAGAGGATATCCAGGTCCAGCCGGGGGCGGTGTGGACCATACCCGAGGATGCCAAAGCCTACCTGTTAGACCTGCTCCAGGGCGGCGGCATCAGGCTCCATATCGACTACATCGACATGATCTACCGCTGCCTTCACGATATCTCCGAGACGCCCAGGGCAGCCTATGGCGGCGTGGAGAAGGAGCTGTCGGGTACAGCCATGCAGATTGAGCTGGGGAGTCTAATTCAGAAGGTCACCCGCAAAAGGACCATCAGGACCAACGCCTATCACCTTAGAGCCGAGATGATGCTGAAGCTTGCCCAGAAATATATGAATGAGAATCCGGAAGGCATCACCCACCGTGTAGTGTGGGGTCCGGTACTTCCCCAGGATACTCAGCGTCAGGCTCAGAACGAGCAGCTCCTCGTTCAAGCCGGAGTCCATTCCCGGAGGACGGCCATGGACGAGATGGGGATCATCGACCCCGACGAGGAGTTCACCAGGTGGCTTGAGGAGAGGGGGAGAATCCTGCAAATGAATGAGGACTTTAGGGCAAAGTCAACTCGCGGCGGAGCGAGAGAGAGAGCGGTTGCCGCTGAGATGGAAGTGCCTGAATAATAAGTCAATAACGAGGAGGAATTTATGGCAGAAGCCAACAACAAGGAAACTCAAGAAACTCCAGGAACTCCAGCAACCCAGGACAACGTGTCCACCACCCAGGAGCTCGACGCCGTGAAGGCTCAGCTCGAGGAGGAGCAGAAGGCCAAGACCACCCTGGAGGAAGCCATGACCGCGAAGGACGCCAGGCTCGCCGAGCTCGAGGCGGCGCTAAGCGAAGCGAAGCAGGGAAGCGAGGCATCAGCTACCGAGCTCGCTGCGGTGAAGGAAGCCAGGGACCAGGCCGTCACCAGGTACCTCGGCATGGCCAAAGCCTCCAATCCCCAGGTTCCCCAGGACATTATCACTGGTGAGACCATCGCTGAGATCGACGCTTCAGTCGAGAAAGGCAAAGGCCTGGTAGCCTCGGTCAAGAAGACCCTGGAGTCGGAAACTGCGGCAGCCAAAGTCCCTGCAGGAGCTCCAACCAGAGGAGCCATCTCCCTCGAGGGAATGTCCCCTAAGGACAAAATCGCCGCTGGAATTCAACAAAAAGGAGGAACTAGCTAATGAGTATATCTCTAGCAGAAGCAAGTAAACTGTCTACCGATGTCCTGCTGCAGGGCATCATCGAGACCATTATCAAGGACAGCCCGATTTTGCAGGAACTGCCCTTCATTCAGATTGTCGGTACCAGTCTGAAATACAACCGTGAGAAGACGCTGCCCGGTGTGGGGTGGTATGCGCCTGTTACCGGTACATGGACTCAGTCCGAGCCCGAGTTCGAGCAGGTGACCGCTACCCTCCAGATCCTTGGCGGAGACGCCGATGTCGACAACTTCCTTAAGTCAACCAGGAGTAACGTCCAGGACCTTGAGACAGCCGTCATCGAGCAGAAGGCCAAGGCGATGCAGCATGAGTTCGAGAATATCTTCCTGAACGGGACGGGTGCCAGTGAGCAGCCGTCAGGGCTCTATGTCCTGCTTTCGGACACAGCCTGGGTAGCCGATACCGTCACAGAGGTGGGCGATATCGTTGTCCCCACCGAAGGCCTCGAGAACGGCTTCCGGTATGAGTGCACGGCGTCAGCCGGTGATAAAAAGACTCATGCCACTACCGAGCCTACCTGGCCCACTCAGGAGGGAGCCACCGTCGTTGACGACCAGGTCACCTGGACCTGTAAGTACGGTCACTGGCTGGGAACGGGAGCTAACGGTGCGACCCTTACCCTCGACAACCTGGATAAGCTCATCGACCTGGTCAGAGGCGGTAAGCCCGATATGCTCTTGATGAGCAAGAGGACCCGCAGGAAGGTCCAGTCCTTAATCAGGGCCTCAGGTACCGTCCTTGAGACCCGACCAGGGATGTTCATGGAGCAGATCCAGCTCTATAACGGCATACGGATAGCCGTCTCCGATTGGATCAAGGACAACTACACCGTCGGCACGTCGACCGATTGTTCGGCTATCTTCGCCTTCCAGATGGGCGAGGGTGGCGTGTGTGGGTTATCGAGCCCCGAGATGCTCCAGGTGGAACGGCTTGGCTCTCTGGAGACCAAGGACGCCACCAGGACCAGGGTGAAGTGGTATGTGTCGCTTGCCCTCTTTTCCACCGTGAAAGCGGCCATGATGACAGGAGTGAGAGGCTAAATGAAGCCTGCCCTCATTCCGAGTAGAGGGTTGCTGGCGCGGGCCCGCGGGCTTCAGGAGAGGATACGTCCCATTGGCCTGTATCCCGGTTTGTGCACCCGTTTTGATACAGCAGGCAACGTTTGCACCACTGATACGCTGGTTATTGATGAACCAGCCGGAGAAGTCCTCTTGGTCCACAAGGATCGCACCGGCCAGCAGACATTTCATAACCTCCTGTGCCTGGGGGAGGGGGACATCGACCTCCCCCTCCCTCTAGTTACTAAATGACACCTTTACACATTGTGTAATAAGGGAAGGATGAGTTTATGAACTTAACAAGGAGGGAGCATGACCATAGACAAAGCTATTAGAGAGTTAGGCATCTGGCAGCACTCACCTGCTTTCAACCATTCCCCGCATGGGCGGGAAGCCCTGAAGCTAGGCATTGAAGCCCTGAAACGCCTGAAGAACGGTGGCCATCTTTCCCTGGATGAACTTCTAAAGCCACTACCAAGCGAGATCGAGGGCTGGGGAAGGAGAGAGTGAGATTATGGATCTAACAGCAATGACAGCGAGAGTCCGGGAGGACGTACAGGACGAGGATGAGGCTAACTATCGGTGGACAGACGACCAGGTGGAGGGAGCCATCGAGAGGGCGGTCCGGGAGTTCTCGATAGTAGCCCCCATACAGCAGCAGGACGATATCGCTACCGTGGACAGCTCAAGGGACATCGATATCTCCAGCTTGTCAGGCCTTATCAGGATGGAGTCCATTGAGTTCCCGATCGGAGAGAACCCCAGCCACTACCAGAAGTTCAGAATCTGGCAGGACACTATCCAGATGAGCGACGAAGGCGACGGAGGCGATGCCCGGGTAAAGTGGTATAAGGAACACACCCTCGATGCCGAGACGTCCACCATCCCCACCCAGTTCGAGGAAATCATTGTCCTGGGAGCTACCGGTTACCTGGCAACATCGGCATCGGTCTATACCGTTGACAAGGCCACCATTGCAGGCAAGTGGGCCACCATCAACTTCTTGAAGTGGGGCAAAGAGAGGCTCGAGCGCTACGAGAAGAAGCTCAAAGCCCTCAAAAGCCGAATCATCTCAAAGGAGTTCTACACTGATTGAACGTAGAACGTAGAACCTAGAACGTAGAACGATGTTAGAACTCGGCATCCTGAAGACCTTCGACAGCCCCACCCACAAGGCGGGTGTGCAGCTCGTCGGTTCGCTAACAACCTACCTCGATGGCATCGCTGTTGCCCGAAATATAGCCTCAGTCGAGATGCAGGTTGGCAGGTATGTCATCCTGGTCATTCCCGAAGGAAATCCCCGGGACGCCGCAGTAATCGCAGTATTTACCGTTTAAGGGAGGAGGAAACAATGAGTAAAGACATCACCAAAGAAGGCCTACCCAAAGAAGCCTTCGCCATCGTCGGTGACCCCGATGATCCTGACACCTGGAAGCTTCCCCATCACACCAAGGCCATCTTCCGGGCCCTCCAGGGCAGGCTAAACATCGAGAAGACCGTGGACTGGGACCGCATGCCGGCAGCGGTGGCAGCTCTATCGAGAGGCGGTTACCGCGGGGAGAGAGTCCAGGCCGACCCCGAGGATATCATCTCGGCAGCCAGGCATTTAGCCCGACATTACCAGAAAGCCGACAAGCCAGTCCCCGATTCCCTGGGGGCACTGATATAAGAAAGGAGGTCAGAACTAATGAGAGTTAGAGAGGCAATCCTGCACAGTGAGCGGCAGCCAGATGGAGCGGTCACCATGACCAGGATCGTTAGCATGGGGGGAGGCAAGAGGCTGATTC
>Ga0307431_1001879_pt1 | contig 11551 bp, 19 predicted proteins | sample SalMarWE160170MG_FD_202155 | JGI IMG/M metagenome (GOLD analysis project Ga0307431, IMG submission 202155) | Salt marsh sediment microbial communities from the Plum Island Ecosystem LTER, Massachusetts, United States - WE1603-170 | ecosystem: Environmental > Aquatic > Marine > Intertidal zone >...
GAAATTGGTCGATGAGTATTTTTCATTCCCGGAGCAGGTGAGGCCCGAGATATTGACCCACATCAAGGAGCGCAGGTTGTCGATAGAGGATTTCCTGATATCCATCAAGTTCAAGTTGGATATGCTCGCAAGGTCCTGAAACTCCCGCACTTGCGGGAGTTTCGGACGAGCCTTCTGGGACCGGGGGGCGGTTCATAAATAGGTATTTTTGAAGCGACACTTTTATATCCCAGAAAGCACATATCTGTGCCAGTGGTGGAACATGAAGCGGATAGCAGTTCAGGTGCCGGATGAGATGTACGACCGATTGAAGAAAGAAATGAAGGAAGGGAAGTGGAGCAGCATGGCCGATGCCGTGAGGTACTATGCTCGCCGGGGAATGGAATCGTGAAGGAAAGCTTTGATATCCCGGCGAAGAGGCGGGTAAGGAAGGCATACCGCAGGTTCTTGAAGTGCAATAGACCGAAATATATTTCGAATGTGCTTTGTCTCTCGGGATACGAGGCCATCGAGGTCAAAGAGGTCTATGATAAACTTGGAATATCCAGAAGCAGCATTATATCCTGCGAGATAAATGAAGAGAACTTCTTTCTTCTCAGGATTCAAGGACTGGGAATGCGATACTATCACGGGGATATTGTAGATTATCTTGGAAAGACGAATCGGAAATTTGATATCATCAACCTCGATTTCTGCGGGACATTCAATTCGAGGGTCCTCGATGCGATTGGTCATATATTTAGAAGGAATCTATTGCGGGAAAATGGTATACTTGCCTATACAGTCCTAGCTAGGAGAGAGAATAAGGAAGTAAAAAGAATTCTGAGAATGCCTCTTGAAACAGACCTCAATCAAGAGGCCATAAACCATCTTGCAGTGGGACAAAAAAACGAAGCGGAGAAGAAGGAAGAAGAGAGGGAACGACTGAAAAAAAATAAAAAAATCATATATCGGGATGGTATGGACCGTCATATTTTAATAACTGCTTTACATGGTGGCAATATGGAATTTTGTGATAATGTAGAATACGGTTTGCGCCTTTCAAATATATCTCTCAAATATACGGATGAGAGCGATAGACAGAAGGCATATGCAGAATGGGATGAAATGGATAAAAAATTTGCTTTATCCAAGGGGATGATACCAGTACAAATCGAACGGTATTCTTATCATAGTGATAATGGTTCTCCTATGAGGACATCATTCTATGTCTTTACTGATATAGGGGCCTTTTATAAAAAATTTAGGAAATATAATGACCCGCCCGAATGGGGCGATTATATAGTTAATAAAATACACTGCGGGAAGATTTTACCTGAAGTCTATAAGATACACGCTCCAAAAAATAACAAGGAGGAAGGGGATATGCCGAAGAAGGTAGCGAAGAAGATGGATGAGAGGACGAAGAGGAGAATAGTGAAGGCTCTTCGAGCCGGAGTGAGCAAGGATAAGATTGCGAGGATATTCGGGGTCACGAAGATGCAGGTCTCTGCATTGGATGCCTGGAAGACGATGGGGAAGAAGTACTAACCATAGAAGGGATAGGCCATGACCAATAGGGAGGGAGAGCAGATAGGCGATGAGATTAAATGTGCCGAATGTGGAACCTTGTCAGAATATTTTAAGACACTATATCGCAGCGACCTTGTGGACGAAGTGTTCTGCACTAAAAAATGCATCGTGGAATTCCTTAAACGCACCATAACAGAATGTCATATAGTTCCATTCAACCCAAGGTGATACCATGACCAATAATACTGACCGAGCACGATATCTTGATGCCGCATTAAAGATTATGGAACTATTTGACCAAATGGAAGGTAGTATGAGATTGAAACGATAGGTGGAGACCGGCGAAAGATGCTGACGGGGGGGAGTGACCATGATAGACGAGGAGAGGCGAGTAGATGGATACTAGGAAAGAACTGTGGGTGATATGGTGGGAATGGGGGAGAGTATATACAGAATTTATAAAAAAGGAGGGAGGCGAGTAGATGTCTTTATATATTCTTGACAGCGCCTGTTGTGTCACCTGCCGGAGGTTTTCGAAATGTTTGAAGGATGCTCAGAAAAAGGGTCTGAAGGCCCTCGACGATTTCGTGACACGGGCATATGTGCGGCTCGAACCCCCAGCCGACCAATGCTACAGGAGATGGGCTCCGGTTTCTGATAGCGGTGGTTTCTCTGAGGATTATGCCGAATGCACACACTGTGGCACACCGTGCACACTCATTGGTAATGTGTGGGTATGTCCAAAATGTAAATCTGACGGTGGTGATGGATGATGGATTTGATATTTCAATGTAAAAAGTGTCTACATCAAGTGTATACTGATGATGCGAGAAAGATGCTGACCTCGGATTGCCCCAATTGCGGGGAGGAGCCATATGAAAACTGGATACTGTTCGGAGAAGGCAACTATGAGGACCACAATGGGCCGAAATTGAACTGAGGGGAACTACCATGATATCAGATAATCGGAAGGAAGAGATTAAGAAATTCCTGAAGGATATCCGAGCGGTAGCATATCCCGGAGACGATACTTGGAGTGAGGCCAAACAGATAATAATAGACCTCTTCGAATCCCATGAGGAGATGGAGAAGAAGGAGCAGGCCAAGAGCAGGCGGTTGGAGGAAATCATCAGTACGATAATCGAGATTTGGGATGCCAAACACCTTGATGAACTCGGAGGATATATTCATGATATCGAGAAGGAGTTGCAAGGGGGGCGAGCAGATGGAATGTGAAGCAGATTGCGAGTGCTGTCCTTATCCGTCGTTGCTAGAGGTCCCTGTCCATGTAGAATGCAGGATAATAGGATGTCTGACCAACGCCACCGATGATAACGGAGGCGATGGGTGATGGTGACATGGGTAATAACGGTCCGGGGTGTTCGGCATACATATTCCACATGGAGGGACATGACCGCTTCTCTGTCTGTGTTTCTCAGAGAGTACGGGTCGGCTATGGTAGAGCGGTTATAAAGTGTGGACTATTCCCCACTTTAGCCCATTTTAGCACAAAATTAATAAACCCCCACTCCTATATAGGATGACGGTAGCAGCGCAGGGTAAGGGTTGCTTCGTACCTGACGATTGCCCCCACACGGGGGCGTTTCCCTTCCCGCCCATCCTCTACCACCTCCGTGCCCTCACCGGGGCATGGCGGTTCATACGCCAATGGGAAAGGAGCATCGCAGGTTGCGGATACTTCGCACGACAGCCAGCGTCCGGTAAGGAGGGAGACTTTGAACCGGACCTCAGCTCTGTCAACGATGGAGCACCCGAGTGCCGGGGTCACAGGCATGGTAAAGGCCCGCCGTTTGCGTGAGAATCGAAGCGCCGGGAACGGACCGTTTCCGTGGCCGACCATCATCTCCTTTCCCACTATTAATCGGGTTGAAGTCCCGATGCTCCCGAACACAAGATGGGAGCAGCGCAGATGACGGTTACTTCGTCGCCAATGATTGCCGGTGCCTGACGGCCCGGCGTTTCCGTCGTCGCCCATCCTCTCCCAACCTCCAAGGTGAACACTATGATAAAACTAAGAATGATATGGAATATCATAAGAGGGCGAACGGTCGTATACAAGGCCGCAATCAAAGGTGAGCTCATTCCCGATACGAACCAAGCTGTGATAGCGTATAGCACCTTCTACAGACCGGGTTGAAATCCCGGTGCTCCCGAGTACGAGATGGGAGCAGCGCTGGACGAGGTTACTTCGGTTCGATTCCGGACCTCCTTCGGGAGGACATGGTATAGTCATCCCCGTCCGCCTATCCTCTCCCGAAGGTGAAACGAGATGGCGAAACTCAATAGGCCGGTAAAGGCGAAGAACAGCAGATTGCGTGAGCACAAGGATGCGACCGTGAACGAAGAGGGCGGTCTGGCGTTCAAGATGGGCGCAAAGGCCGAGCTCTATACCCGTGTTCTGACATCACTAGTTGGTGAGAAGCAGTTCTATGACCAGAGCGGAAAGGCGAAGGACAAGGCCATACTGAGACTCATCAAACAGGTGTCAGATGAGGACCCGGAGTTCATATTGAAGCTGGCGGCTTATACCAGGAACGAGATGTATCTGAGGTCGGTACCTCAGGTCCTCCTGGTGGAGGCGACAGCATACGATGGGACTAAGCAATTCGTCCGCAAGTACACCCCATCCGTGGTCCGAAGGGCCGATGAGCTGACTGAGGTCGGGGGATATTACCGCAGCAGGTTCGGACCGCTCGGTAAGATGTCCAACCCGTTGAAGAGGGGTCTGGCCGATGCATTCCATCAGTTCGATGCCTACCAGTTCGCAAAGTACGACCGTGATGGGCCGGTCAAGCTGAAGGATATGCTAAAGGTGTGCCACCCGAAGCCGAAGGACAAGGAGCAGTCTAAGATGTGGGAGATGCTCAGAGACAGGACGCTTCCGACGCCGAAGACATGGGAGGTAGAGTTGTCGGTGAAGGGGGCGAGCAAGGAGACCTGGGAGGGTATATTCCCGAAGATGGGGTACATGGCCTTGCTGAGGAACCTGGATGGGTTCATCAGGCACAAGGTGGACCTCAAACCGGTCCTCAAGAGAATAACCGACCCCGAGCAGGTAAAGAGGTCGAAGCAATTGCCATTCAGGTTCTATTCGGCCTACAAGCACATGGAGCACAACTCGGATATCCGTGCAGCGCAGAAGGTATCGGACGCTCTTCAGACGGCTCTAGAGATATCGGTCGAGAACCTGCCGGAGGTCGGCGGTGTATCGTTCATAGCTTCCGACTGCTCGGGCTCTATGTGTACGACCTTGAGTCAGAAGAGCTCGGTCCAGCTCCATGAGATATCAAACCTGTTCGCAGCGCTGGGGCACAAGGTCTGCGAGGAGGCCATAATCGGTGTGTTCGCAGGTGATTTCGAGACCATCATGCTCTCCAAGGCAGATGGTGTGCTAACGAACCTGAAGAAACTGGAGGACCGTTTCGGTGGTGGAGCTACGAACGCCTGGAAAACTATCAAGTGGCTGAATAAAACGAAGGAGAAGGTGGACCGCATCATCCTCTTCTCCGATATGCAATGCTACTCGACAGATGGTGGTTTCCATCCGTACATAGGTGACCGCTATGGTATCAACGGTCAGAGCCTGGCGGAGCAGTTCGAGGAGTACAAGGCAAGGGTGAACTCGAAGTGCATACTCTATTCCATCGACCTGGCGGGGTACGGGACGGCACAGTTCCCGAAGGATGACGGAAGCGTCGTACTGTTGGCCGGGTTCTCGGAGAGGTTGCTGGAGTTCATCGACCGGTACGAGTCCAGGGGAGAGGACGCCATCTCGGCAATTCAGGCTTACGAGCCGCAGGGAATCAGGATACCGAAGTTCTGGTTCTCACAGGAAGGCAAAGGGGTTGCCGATGATGTCACAGAGGATATCGTTGATACTGCCGGATGAACTATTCGAAGATATCGAGACCCTGCGAGGGCTCATAAAACGGAACACCTACATAGTGCATTTGCTCGAAAAAGCGGTCGAGAGCGAGAAGATAGTAGAAGGAAAACCAGATAAGTTATGAACACAATACACCGGTATCGCCCCCCCCATGACCGGGGGCTTCCCCACGCTCCCGGTCATTCTTCTATCTCCCGTCTTCCATTTCGATAGAATTTAAATATTGTCAGACGCATATAGTCGATTGGAGTGTCTAGTGTGGCTAGAAAATTGCCTAAGTCCTATCTCGGAGCGCTTGGTTCGGAAGAACGAAATAGGATGGACACCTCGTTATTGACCGCTGGCGACCTGTTCTTCAATAAGGATACCGGGGTATGTGAATCATGGAACGGGGAGAAATGGATAAGCAATGCGGGGGCATCCATCATTACCGGGGCTTATATGGGCAATGGAGGGACCACCGAGATAGTGCTGGGCGGTCCGGTCCAGTATGTCAGGATAATGCGGACAAAGAGCATACCATCGCCGGGATATCTCGAATATTGTGAGAAGTTCGATGTTTGGTATGATATAGACAATGAAGAACAAATATGGATGGCATACCGGAGTGGCGAGAGGGGTCTTGTGTGCTATGTCAAGGTGACGGATGTGAAATCCGAAGGAATCCTGTTCACCGAAGATGGGTTCCATGTGATAGGCGATACAGACGAATTGAATAAACGGGACGAGACTTATACTTTCATGGCCATGTTCGATGCAGGCCGATTCGACAAGACCGGTCAATACCATAAGCCGTCCGTATTGAAGTAGACGGACCTGGCGAAATCTTAAATATCGGCAACAATATATACTATCAACAAGACTTATAATGAATGGGGTGTCGAGATGACAGGTATTCGCCCTTATGACCGCCGTGCAGGATTCCTATATACTGACGACATTGTGAAGGTCGTGGACTATGATGGCAACGAGGCTTTGTTCGTTATCCAGAGACATGAATCCATAGCCCAGCATTCGGTCCGGTTCACAAGTCGTGTACTCAATGGAGGCATACCGGCAGGTCAATCGGTATTCGCTGATTTCAGGTTCACGCAGCCGGCCAGAGAGAACAGACTGTTCGAACTGAGACCGTTCATCTTCGCTGTGAGGGAGGTGTTCAATGCGGGTCCGCCTCCAGCAGTGGTGGATGGTAGGCTCATCCTAGCACCGACACCGCTCAATGCAGTGCCAGTCGCTCCAGATACCAGTCGAATCCCGGCGGGGGTGGAGCTAAGGTGGAGACATCCATCCGGCACCTTCAGGACCGGCACAGACCTTCAGTTCAATGTCGTTGTCAATATCACTCCTCCATCGACTCCTATCCCAGCCGTAATAACGACGCCGGGCGTCGGTGGTGTGAGCGGGGGTTTCATCGAGGCCATTCTCACGCCATACACCGACGATATCAGCGACCTGTGGAAGCTGAATGCTATCTACGGACACACCATCGAGTTCGGCATTGCCAACAGGTCTGACCTGTTCTGGGCACCGGGCGCTGTGATAGGCGGGAACGATGATGACAAACAGTACTTCATTGGCGTCATCGGGAGGAAGCATATCCTCGGGCCTTGCCCCGAGTGGCTCGCCAAGAAGGTGGATGAAGAGGACATCGCTTACAAGACCGTGACCATCGGTGGTATACCGATAACAACGACGAGGGCGTGATGACCATGGTTCAGCAACAGTTTCCGATATCTGCGAAACACAGCAAATTCAACTGGTCCCGTAGCATTGCTCTTCTGAGCCCAGGGGCGCTAATCAAACTCATCGATTACGAGGGCAACTACAACATCCTGCGCATCGGCAGGAAGGAACCGATGGGTGATATGATAACTCAGTTCACGACCGGTGGAGATAGTATTCTTCCTGGAGGCGTGACAGAGTTCGCAGACTTCAGGTTCGTGGAGCCGGCCCAGGAAGGCAGGCTCTTCCACTATCGGCCTATTCTGTTCGCAGTGAGAAGGGCGGACGGTCGTTTCCTGTTCCCGAACATACCGGATATGGTGACCGTTCCGGCAGCGCCAGCCGCTCCACCGGATGACAATCAGATACCCATGGGCGTTGCTATGCAGGTAAAGCACCCGAATGGCACATGGAGGTTCGGGACCGATTTCAAGAGGGATGTTGTAGTCACAACGCCAGGTGGTGTGACCATAACGAGCGTCGGGGTCGGAGGCGTAGATGGAGGGTTCATTGAAGCTCCTCTCGCACCCTTCCTCGATGACCCGAGCTCGCTCTGGGATATGTTCACTCTGTTCGGGCACACATTGGAGGTCCGTATCGTGAACAGGACCGACTTCTTCTGGCCTCCGGGCTTCGATATCGGTGGGGGTAATGATAATAAAGACTACTTCGTTGGCCTGTTCGGTGCGAAGTATCTCCTGCTACCGGTCAAGCAGAGCATTAAGGATAAGGTCATGAAGAGGGAAGTCGAGTACACACCGGTCGTAATCGGTGGAATACCGACCGTGACCACTAAGGCATAGGCCAAGAAGGTGAACACTAAATGCCGGATGAGATAGAGCTGGTAAGGCCACCAGATGAGATAGAACGGGTAAGGCCAGAGACTGAGAAAGAAAAGCTCAAAAAACAGAGCACTGGCTGGGTCAAGATTTATCAGAAAGAGCTAACTAATACAGCTGAATGGGAGAAGATATGCACTATCCCATCCTCAACAATCCGATGGCGTATGTCCTTGATAGGTCGAGAAGGTCAGATACCGCCCGACCCTTATGTCAGAATTGCATATAACGATGCACCCGGCAATGATGAATGGTGGCCTCTCTTCGCAGGTGCAGAACCCCTCTGGAGATACGATATTCCGAAACATATCTATGGAAGGGCATTCACTTCCGCTCCGGCCCCACCACCGGGGCCAGGCAATTATGACCTGGTTGTAATTGAAGCATGGCTTCCACAGAAGATGCCATCACAAGCTGGCGATAAGGAGATGTCCAAACTAGGCGAGGTGGGGGGCAGGCAAGTATAAACGGGGTATAAGAATGACCGTGTATACGAAGACAGAGTTGACGAAGAGGACCAAGGACAGTCTGGTCCGCACAGCTAAGCGAATGGGGCTCGATGTCGATGGCCTGAAGAAGGATGAGGTCATCGACGCCATCCTCGAAGCGCAAGAGGAGGACGAAGAGGAGGAGGAAGAGGAGGACGGGGAGGAGGAGGAAGACGAGGATGAAGAGTCCGAAGAAGAAGCGCCTGTAAAGCGCTTTAGCTGGCTGTAAATAGCAATCGACCCATTCGTTCCCAATGCTGAATAGTGTAAACTATTGACGATAACCCTTTCCCCCTTTTTTATATCTTCAGCTTTGTCCCTATTCGCAATCTTAATATGTCAAGGGAGGCATATGTACATTGATGGAGAATAAGGTCGATATTGGTGTTATCGTCCCGCATTTCCTTATCATGCGTGACCCAAGGATAATTCCATTCCTCGATAAGATGTGGGCCAAAAGCGGAAGCAAGGACGCCTTCATAAAGAACTATTTTGATTTTATAACAGAGAATATATATTATTGCTCCGATAAGGACTGCTTCGGGCAGGAAGAGTATGTCCAGATGCCATTCGAGACACTAGAGAACGGATATGGTGACTGTGAATGCAGTGCAATACTCATGGTATCGGGATTGTACTTCAAAGGCATACCGTCGAGGGTGACCTTCGGGTATGCTCTGGGAGAGTCGCATAGATGGACAGAAGCCCTTTACAAAGGAAAGTGGATGGTCTTCGATACGACGAATGGTGATATATTTCCAATTGAGGATAGACAGACAAAGGGATACGACCCGTTGTTCTATGTGACCCCCTATTCTTTCACATTAGTGAAGATACCATTCGCTACAATATTCTTTCCTTAGATTTATATGTCTGTTTTACCATATCTATTATCATGAACCAAATATTCCAGCTCGGTGATGCTCTCCTCAAGATTGCGCCACACAATGTTCTTTTGGTGCTCACTTCGAACATGAATTCCCTGTCGAAGGGAGATGCCAAACCAAAGATAATCAAGGGTCCAGGCGAACGGGGGGCCAAACCTTACCTCGCTGAAATCTATTAGCGAAATACTCTTATATAGGGTAAACCATATACTTCAAACAGAGGGGAAAATCATGCCCGCACCACAAGACCCGCTCGCTATGCTAATGAGTCAGATGGCTTCTGGTCTCGGTCCGCTGAACCAGACATTCGCATCCATGGGACAGATGATGATAAAAGGAATGTCCGATGGCATAGGTGCTCTCGACCAGATAGCTCCTCACAATGTCCTCGCTAGCCTCACAAAGGGAGCAGGGACATTCAGTGCGAAGATGACCACTGGTGAGATAGACAGGATGAACATCTTCGGATAGAACCGAATCCATCTGATAGAACGGGAGGATACTCCATGCCACGCTCCATGCTATACGGTAGCGGTAAGACCGCAGAGGCCAATGCCGAAATCAAAGGCAATGAACAGCCAGCTCCAGAGATGAACCCGCTAATGGTCCTGAACGAGATACTGATGGCTCCCATCAACCTCGCTGCAATGATGGTAGGCTCGGCCAATCCAGAAGAGATACAGACCCGATATGTTCGAGCATTCGTCCCGCAGGGCGGGGTGAAACCGACGATGAGCACAAAGACGATGAAGCAGAAGAACATATTCGGTGCAGGCGGAGGATACTGAACTCACAATCATCATCTCGTATAGGTGAAAGCCAGAGGTGAACAAGATATGATAATCGAAACAATGAAGACAGCCTATTTCAGAGGCAGAGGCGGACAACGAATCAGGAAGACCATCCTGCTGACCACCGAGGACGATGGAGCCGACCCACCGGTTCCGATTGATGGATATGCAACGGCAGCGGGTTTCTATGACGGTAACACTATGCTACCGCCGGACCTGCAAGGTGTTCTCATAGCACCAATTCGAAACGCCACGCTCAGGACCATCGAACCGAGGTTCCGACTGCTTGAAGAGATACCCTTCGAGAACCTTGGCGGAACGCATTGCATCCTCGATATAAGCGGGTTCGACCTACCAACGACAAATCGGGTCCATATAAGGGCCTACGGTGTCGATGTCGGTGGAGGTACCGGTATCATCGAGGGAGCAACTATCTCTCCACCGGACCTTCCTGCTGGTGTGAGCATTCCAATCGAGATTGAATATACCTCCAACTCGGGGGCTGAGGGATAGGTGAGGTGAAGGACATGGTAGAATTCAGAGTAATAAAGACCATCTACTTCCGGGGCCGTGGTGACCAGCGGATACGGAAGGTCATTGTGATGGACCTTGAGGCCACCGAGGAGTACGAAAAGGGCGTAGGTTTCATAGTGACCGCCACCGGATTGCCTCCGGTCCTCTATGTGATAGCGGAGACTATCCGGGACGCCACCCTGAGGACAATCGAGCCTAGGATAAGGTCTGTAGGTACCTTCGGACTTGCACTCGAACCTGACTTCTGCTTCCTGGACATCGGAGGGTTCGATGTAACCACAAAGGCCCTGCGTATCCAGGTCTACGGAGTAGCGGTCGGCGGTGCACCAGGCATCGTCGAGGCACCGAGTAACAGTGATATCACGCCGAATGACATCGCCTTCGAAATCGAGTACACATCGAACTCGGGGGCGGAGGGTTAAAGGAGGGATGAGACATGGCAACAATAGAAACACTCAGAACAACCTACTTCCGAGGTAGGGGTGCACAGCGCATACGCAAGGTCCTCATCATCAAACTCGAAGAAGGGGACCTGTATGTACCCGGTGTAGGGTTCTCTGACCCTACCTTGCTGGGCATAAACATCCAACCCATCATAATAGCCCCTGTAAGGGACTACACTATCAGAACACTGGAGCCGAGAGCCCGGAAGACAACAGACTTCGGTTCGGCCTTTGCAGCCCTATACGCAGGGACACATGTCATCCTGGACTTCGACGGCTTCGACATCACCGACCAGATAAGCGGACCGAACTACCTTCGTGTGAGGGCCTATGGCATACCGGGCGGTGGAGGCGGATTTGGAGACGAAGGGGAACAGGGCGCTCTCGCTGAAGAGGGAACTTTCGGAGTGGAAATCGAGTACACATCG
>Ga0307431_1001881_pt1 | contig 11548 bp, 9 predicted proteins | sample SalMarWE160170MG_FD_202155 | JGI IMG/M metagenome (GOLD analysis project Ga0307431, IMG submission 202155) | Salt marsh sediment microbial communities from the Plum Island Ecosystem LTER, Massachusetts, United States - WE1603-170 | ecosystem: Environmental > Aquatic > Marine > Intertidal zone >...
TCCTGAAGACGATCCCCGCAACCCCGCTGTAATCGCCGATCAGGTCGGGGATAATGTCGGAGATTGCGCTGGCATGGCAGCTGATATATTTGAAACTTACACTATAACAATAATAGCAACGATGCTTTTAGGATCATTGCTTTATCCTCAAAACCCCCAGTTTATTTTTCTTCCCTTGCTTTTAGGAAGTATTTCTATTGTAGCTTCAATCATCGGCACTTTTTTTGTAAGAATGGGGAAGAAAAAGAGTATAATGGCAGCTCTTTATAAGGGAATAATTGTTGCCGCTCTTCTTTCCGCTATAGGATTTTATCCGGTGATAACGCAGCTTTTTGCCGACAGTCCCAATAATCTTTATTTTGCGGCTTTAAGCGGCTTGATAATTGCAGCTGGCATGTTTATTCTTACTGAATATTATACTTCAGATAAATATAAGCCGGTAAAAGATATTGCTAAGGCTTCTCAGACCGGCCATGCTACTAATATAATCACAGGCTTGGCTGTTGGAATGAAGTCTACCGCTCTGCCTATTATTTTAATTTCTGCCGGCATAGTAATTAGTTTTTGGTTCTATGGACTCTACGGTATTGCTTTAGCTGCTGTAGCAATGCTCTCTCTAGCTGGGATAGTAGTTGCGGTTGATGCTTATGGTCCTATTACCGATAATGCTGGCGGAATAGCTGAAATGGGGGGCTTGTCGGAAGAAGTTAGAGAGGTTACTGATACTTTGGATTCTGTGGGTAATACCACTAAAGCTATAACTAAGGCTTACGCCATTGCTTCGGCTGGTTTAGCGGCCTTGGTTCTTTTTTCAGCCTATGGTCAGGAGTTAATTAGATTAGGAGGACAAGCTACTTTCCTTTTAGGTAATCCGAAAGTTATAGCCGGATTATTTATCGGAGGACTGCTCCCTTATCTTTTTGGCTCTTTAGCGATGTCGTCTGTGGGCAAAACTGCTTCCAGCGTAGTTAATGAAGTGCGCAGGCAATTTAAGGAAATCAAAGGTTTAATGGAAGGTAAAAAAAGGCCTGATTATGGTAAATGTGTTGATATTGTCACTAAAGAGTCAATAAAAGAAATGGTTGTTCCTGCTTTAATACCGATTGTTTTTCCCATATTAGTAGGATTTGTTTTGGGAGCAGAGGCCTTGGGGGGACTTTTAATCGGCAGTATTATAACCGGTCTTTTTGTAGCTATTTCGATGACTACTGGAGGGGCTGCCTGGGACAATGCTAAAAAATATATAGAAAAAGGAAATTTAGGCGGCAAAGGTTCTTTTGCTCATCAGGCAGCTGTTACCGGGGATACAGTGGGCGATCCTTATAAAGATACTGCTGGCCCTGCTATTAATCCGATGATTAAGGTGTTAAATATTGTTGCTCTTTTAATTGTGGGGTTTTTAGTCTAAAGTTTTATGGAATCTACAGTAAAACAACTTCCAAAATCTCAAATCGAACTTAAAATTGAAGTGCCTATTAATGAGTTTAATAGTTTTATTGATCGAGCTACTTTAAATTTGGGCAAGGATTTAGAGGTTAAGGGGTTTAGGAAAGGAAAAGTGCCTAAAGAAATTATTGAAAAGGAAATAGGCCCGGAAAAAATTTTAATTGAAGCTGCTGATTTAGCGGTTAGAGAAAACTATCAGAAGGCTGTCCGCCAATTAATGGAGAAAAATAAAATCACGCCCGTTTCCGAACCAAAAATTGAAATTCAAAAATTGAGCCGCGGCGATAATTTTATTTTTTTAGCGAAAACAACAATACTGCCCGAGATAAAATTACCTGATTACAAGAATATTGCGGCTAAGGTGGAGAGAAAAGAAACGAAGTTTGAAGAAAAGGAAGTTTTAGAAGCTCTTAAGTGGCTTCAGAAGTCCCGGGCGAAGTTTGCTTTAAAGAATCAGCCTGCTCAGAAAGGAGATTTTGTAGAGATTGAATACTGGTCGCCTCAAATTAGTTCTTATCCTCAAAATATCGTAACAGAAAAAAATACAGCGTCTCAGCAAAAAGGGCAAAAAGACAAGTTCATTTTAGGAGAAGGGCATTTGCTTCCGGGGTTTGAAGAGCAGATAGTCGGAATGCGAGCCGGAGAGCGAAAAGATAGAATCTCAATAAGTATTCCTGAGAATCATCCTCTGAAAAAAACAGTAGGCGAGAAAATTAATTTTAAAATTAAAGTTAATTCGGTTCAGAATGTAGAATTGCCTGAGATTGGAAATCAATTCGCCAAAACTTTAGGAAAATTTGAGAATCTGGAATCTCTTAAAAAAAATATAAAAGAAGGGCTTATTTTAGAAAAACAGCGAGCGGAATCTCAGCGGGTAAGGCGGGAGATTTTAGAGAAAATAGGACAGGAAGTGAAATGTGATATCCCCGAAGTTTTAGTTGAGAGAGAGCAGAGCCAGATGCTGGGAAATCTTAAAAAGAACGTTTCTGATAGTTTAAAAATCTCATTTGCTGATTATTTAAGTAAAATTAAAAAAACCGAAAAAGAGATATCAGAATCTTTTTTGACAGAAGCCCGGAAGAAAGTGATGAACTTTCTAATTTTAAGAGAAATTGGAAAAAGAGAAAAAATTGAAGTTTCAGAACAAGAGCTTAAAGAAGAGATAAATAAAATGTTAAAGCAGCATTCGGACGTTAATCGGGCTCATGAGAATCTTGACCCCGAAAAATTAAAAGAGTATACTAAAGAAGCAATAAAAAACGAAAAAATATTTCAATTACTCGAAAGTTTTATTAGGTAATGTCTGAGGACAGATTAGTTATTAATTATTCATAAATTTGTAATAATTCGTAAGACCATGAATCTTGTTCCGACTGTTTTAGAAAAAACAAAATATGGAGAAAGAGCTTATGATATTTATTCCAGGCTGCTTAAAGAAAGAATTATTTTTTTGACTGGGCCTATTAATGATAATACGGCTAATTTGGTTATTGCCCAAATGTTGTTTTTGGCCAGCAAGGATCCTAAAAAAGATATCCAGCTTTATATTAATACTCCCGGAGGATCAGTAACTGCCGGGTTGGCGATTTACGACACGATGCAATATGTCAAAAGCCCGGTTGTTACTATCTGTTTTGGATTAGCAGGTTCAATGGGAGCTGTTTTATTATCTGCCGGAGAAAAAGGAAAACGTTTTGCCTTGCCGAATACTGAAGTTTTGCTTCATCAAGTAGCAGGCGGGGTGACCGGAGCGGCAATAGAAATCGAGATTACAGCTAAGCAGATTGTTAAGATTAAAAATAAATTAAATAAAATTTTAGCTAAACATACTAATCAACCCTTAGAAAAAGTGGAAAAAAACACTGATAGAGATTTTTATTTATCAGCTCTGGAAGCAAAAGAATACGGGATTATAGATAAAGTGATAAAAGGAAAAGAATAGTTAGGTTGAATAGTATTCAAGGGTTTACCCCGTAGAGAAATTTCGACAAAGGTTTTCTAAGAGAAAACCTTATTTTATAAAGTAAGTCGAAATTCTTCTGCGGGGTTTACTTTTTTTAAAATATCTGCTATGATATCTTTAGAAAATAATTAATTTCGAACTTTGGTTTATTAGTTTTGAAAAATAACATGACAAATAGCCAAATTCTTAGAAAATATGAATCAACTTATCCTACTTTTAATGGGTATTTTCGCTTTAGGCTCGGGATCTGTTTTGGGTTATTTTGCCCGTCAGCCAATTGCCAGAAAAAAAGCGGATACCATAGAACTAACTCTTCAAAGGAAAATCTCTCGGGCAAAGAAAGATACTGAAGAGATAGCAGCAAAAGCGAAAGAAAAAGCGGCTCAGATTATTGAAAAAGCAAAAAATGACGTTAGAAACCAACGGCAGCAGTTTTTTAATACTGAAAAGCTTTTATTGAAAAGAGAAAACATTTTGACTAAGAGAGCATCGAACTTAGAAGAGAAAGAAGAAGATTTTCGTGAAAAAGTAAAAAAACTTAAAGAGATAAAAATAAGTTTAGAAGATTTGAAACAAGAAGCGCTTGGAAACTTAGAAAGAGTTTCTAAATTGTCCAAAGAAGAAGCAAAAAAAGAGTTACTGGAGGATCTTGAAAAAGATTACCAAAGAGAACTTATAGAAAAAATGGAAAAATTGAAAGAAGCCGGATTTGAAAAATACGAAAAAAGAGCTAAAGAAATGATAGCCTTAGCTATTCAGAAATATGCTCTTTCTCAAGCTCAAGAATTAACCACTACCACGATTAGTCTTCCAAACGATGAAATAAAAGGAAGAATTATTGGGAAAGAAGGAAGAAATATTAAAACCTTAGAGAAACTAACTGGTGTGGAAATAGTTGTGGATGAAACACCGGAAATGGTGATGATCTCCGGTTTTGATCCGGTTCGAAGGCAAATTGCCAAAGTTGCTTTAGGGAAATTAATTCAGGATGGGAGAATACAGCCGGCTAGGATTGAAGATACGGTTCGGGAAGTAGAATCGGGAATAGTTTCTCAAATAAAAGAGGCGGGTGAAAAGGCAGCTTATGATACCGGAATAGTTGATCTTAACCCAAAAATAATTCAGGTTTTAGGAAGATTGCGTTTCAGAACCAGTTATGGCCAGAATGTTTTACTTCATTCGATCGAGGTTTCCCATTTAGCTGCAGCTTTGGCTTCAGAGTTGGGTGCCGATGTAAAAGTAGCTCAGAAAGCAGGCTTGCTCCATGATATTGGAAAAGCGGTTGACCATCAAATTCAGGGTTCCCATGTTGATATTGGAATGAGAATTTTAGAAAAATTTGGAGTGGAAAAAGAAGTGATTGACGCGATGAAGTCTCATCATGAAGAATATCCTGCTGAGACCCTTGAGGCAGTTCTAGTTCAGGCAGCCGATCAAATTTCTGGTGCTCGTCCCGGAGCGAGAAAAGATACTCTTGAAAATTATCTTAAAAGATTAGAGGACCTTGAAGGTATTGCTTTATCTTTCCCCGGGATAGAAAAAGCTTATGCTATTCAAGCCGGCAGAGAACTTCGAGTTTTTGTTAAACCAGAAGAAATAGATGACTTAGCGGCTCGGAAGTTAAGCCAAGAGATTGCCGGTAGAATTCAAGAAGAATTAAAGTATCCCGGCGAAATAAAAGTAACCCTGATTAGAGAAAATAGGATGGTGGAGTATGCGAGATAATGAATAGTAAATAGTTAAAAGCCCCCCCCGCTTTGGCGGGGGGGGCTTTTATATGAGAACATAAAATCCCGTGGTTTAATAAATTAGATCGTGGGTTTTTTTCTGTAAATAACTTTATACCAATTTTTATCAGTATATAAGTCGTGGAAAATCAGGCCTCCGAAAATACCTATCCAAAAGATTGAAAGAGATGAAAAAAAATAAGTGAGAAAAACCGCCATACCTCCTAATAACCAGTGGTGGAAGTGAATTTTCCATTTTCCCAGAGTTAGAATCACACTATTTACTTTGCCGGTTTTTAGGAGTTTTTTGTCAAAGATGGTTGTACTAAGGTAACCGATAAACATTCCGATAGCAAAGGAAATTGAGAGATAGAAAGAAACAAGAAAAGTTGTTCCGGGAAAGAGAAATTTTTTGATCTTTTTAGACATAGAATTATTAAAATTGTATTAATTGAGTTGAGAGTACGGAGCGGGTGATGGGAGTCGAACGAGTTGCCCGAAGGCATTCCCTCGCCCTTTGGGCTCGGAATTCGGGAGGTTGGATTCTCACCACATTCATCCCCCAAAATAAAGATTTATGAGTGCTTCGGCTCAAAATCTTTATTTGAGCGGGTGATGGGAGTCGAACCCACATCCTCTGCTTGGAAAGCAGATATAATAGCCACTATACGACACCCGCAGTCGGAGTGGTGAGATTTGAACTCACGATCTCCTCGTCCCAAACGAGGCGCCCTAAGCCGCTAGGCCACACTCCGTTCCAGCACCCTTCTTCAAAGTGTACCAAAATATCCTCTTGTGGTCAATATTTAATATATGGTATAATTAAATAAATAATTGTTATATTATATTAAACTATGGCTAATGGAGTTATTGAACAATTAAATATTCTTAAACAGTGCCGGCGCTATGGGCTTTCTCTTTGGCAGTGCCCCCAATTTCTTTTTTTGCTAATGGGAATTATTATTATCCTAGTTTCAATTATATCTTACTTAATAGGGGCTCGTTATATAGCCGACCCCGAGGCGGTTGCTTTAATTGTTCTTGGTACTACCACTCTATTATTTGTTATTTCGTTTATTATTATCCGAAGCTTTGAGAGAACAGCTGAGGCATCCCGGATGAAGTCGGAATTTATTAACATAGTTTCGCATCAATTACGTTCACCCTTGACTAATATAAAATGGACATTTGAGCTTTTAACTTCAAAAGAGCTGGAGGTGCCTTCGGAGAAAGTAGAAGAGTATTTGAATAATGTAAAAGATAATATTGCCCGAATGGTGGAGTTAATAGATGACTTGCTAATTGTCTCCAAGATTGAACAGGGGAGTTTCCCAATAATGAAGAAAGAAATTTCTTTAGAGGATCTAATTAAGGATTTAGTTTCGCGCTTTAAAGTTTTTGCCGAAGCCTCCCATATTGATTTGAAGTTCAGTTCTCAAGAGAATCTGCCTCAGGTTTATGCCGATCCCTCTCTTTTGAAATTGGTAACAGAAAATCTTATAGATAATGCAATCCGTTACACAAAAGGAGGAGGAAGGGTGGAAATTAAACTTGCCAAAGAAGGAGAAAACGTAGTTTTTTCAATAGAGGATTCGGGTGTTGGAATTCCTTTGGAAGAGCAAAAATTTATTTTTAGAAAATTTTTTCGGGCAGAAAACGTTATAAAAAAAAGAACTCGAGGAAGCGGTTTAGGCCTTTATGTCTGCAAGTCGGTTATTGAAAAGTCCGGAGGAAAAGTTTGGTTTAAATCTAAAGAAGGGAAAGGAACAACTTTTTACTATACTCATCCAATTAAATAATTAACACGACACCAATACGCAAGCTTCACGAATGATTAGCGTAATTCGTGTTTATTAGTGTGTTTGTGGCGAGTTTTATGAAAAAAATACTCTTTATTGAAGACGAGTCGGCTCTCCAAAAAACTTTTGGAGATATTCTCCGGCAAAATAATTACAAGATGGTTAGTGCCTTAGATGGCGAAACGGGGCTAAGATTAGCAAAAAGCGAAAAGCCGGATTTGATTTTGCTTGATCTTATTTTGCCGAAACTCGATGGATTTGAAGTGCTGAAAAAATTAAGAGAGGATTCGGAAACAAAAGAAACTCCGGTTATCATTCTGACTAATTTAGAAGGAATGAAAGAAATAAATCAGGCTGTTGGATTGGGGGCAACTACTTATTTGGTAAAAACTCAGTACACGATAGGAGAGGTAATAAAAAAAGTAAAAAAAGCCATCGGAGAGTAAAATTATGCGGGTTGAGTCCCAACAATTAAAAGCTTTTATAATAGATGCTAAATTGGTTACCGAGAATCAGTTTGAAGAGGCATTAAAAAAAGCAGAAAAAACTAAACAAAGGGTTGGGGATATTTTAGTTTCTGAAGGTCTAGTTTCCCAAGAAGATTTAACTAGACTGGAAGCCTATATTTTAGGCATTCCTTTTGTGAATTTGGAGAAAGAAATGATTCCGCTTGAAATTTTAAAGATAATTCCTGAACCCATTGCCAGAAGTCATAATATCATTGCTTTTAGGAAAAAAGGAGTGAGTTTAGAAGTAGCTATGCTTGATCCGGAGGATTTAAGAACTATTGAATTTATCAGAAAGAAGGCTAGTTTAAAAATTTTACCCAGATTAACTACTACGGAGAGTATTAAAAATGCCTTGCGGCAATACCAGAAAACTCTGGAAGCTGAATTCGGCGATATTATTAAAAAAGAAGCTGGGATAATAAGGCCCGTTGAGGAAGAGGAAGAAGTTGAGGAAAAAGAAGAATTAATGAAAGTAGCTAAAGAGCTGCCGGTAATCCGAATAGTAGATACTTTAATGAAACACGCGATATTGCAAAGGGCGTCTGATATTCACATAGAACCGACAGAAAAAGAAGTGATAGTTCGTTATCGAATTGATGGAATTTTACATGATGCTATGGTTCTGCCTAAAATAGCTAGTTCTGGAATTGTGGCTAGGATTAAAGTTCTTTCCAAGTTGAAATTGGACGAACATCGACTTCCCCAGGACGGTCGGTTTAAAGTTGAAACCGAAGAATATAGATATTCTATTAGAGTTTCAATCTTGCCTGTTTTTAACGGAGAGAAAATTGTAATGCGTCTTTTGTCAGAAACAGCTAAGGCTTTTACTTTAGAAGCATTAGGATTAGTGGGAGACGCTTTGGAAAAGGTTCAAGATAGTTTAAGAAAGCCAGTGGGGATGATCCTCGTTACCGGTCCTACCGGTTCCGGTAAAACTACTACTCTTTATGCTATGATGGAAATTTTAAACATTCCGGAAGTAAATATTTCCACCGTTGAAGATCCGATTGAATATCGAATGGTAAGGATTAATCAAACTCAAGTTCGTTCTAAGATTGGTTTAACTTTTGCTTCTGGACTCAGGTCTTTAGTTAGGCAGGACCCGGATATTATTATGGTTGGTGAAATTAGAGATAGCGAAACTGCCAACTTAGCTATTAATGCTGCTCTAACCGGCCACTTAGTATTATCCACCTTGCATACGACTAATGCGGCAGGCGCTATTCCTCGGTTGGTTGATATGAAAGCAGAACCTTTTTTAATTTCTTCAACTTTAACTGTAATTATGGCTCAAAGACTGGTTAGGCGGCTTTGCGCAGAAAAAGAAAAATATACTCTAAAAGATTCTGATCTTAAAAATTTAGCCAAGTATTGTAATTTAGAACGCGTTCTCAAGGTTTTAAGAAGAGAAAAAGTAATAAAAACTAAAACTACTTTTAAAAATATCTCATTTTATCGTCCAAAACCGTCAAAAGAATGTCTTGAAGGCTACAGCGGGCGAGTAGGGATTTTTGAAGTTTTGCCTATTACAGAAACTGTAAAAGAGTTAATTGTTAAAAGAGCAACTACTAGTCAGATTCAGATTCAAGCCCAAAGAGAGGGGATGAGAACAATGATTGAAGATGGTTTTATCAAAGCAGCTCAGGGCGCTACTAGCATTGAGGAAGTATTACGTGTGATAATAGAATAAAATTGTGCCAGAATATTTCTATACCGCTAAAAGTTTAAAAGGGGAGCCGCGCTCGGGGACCTTAAAAGTTAAGACTAAGCATGAGCTTGCTAAAATCCTTCGAAAAGAAGGATATATTTTAATTAAAGTTGAAACTAGGGGAGAAAAAACCCAAAAAAAGAAATTTGTAATTTCAATTCCCTTTTTTAGAAGAGTTACTTTGGTTGACAAAATGATGTTTACCAGGAATCTCCGCGTTATGATTAGCGCCGGTGTTTCTCTCCCCAGAGCTTTAGGAATTTTAGCCAGTCAGAGTAGAAGTAAAAAACTTAGAAAAGCTCTTTTAGGCATACAAGAGGAAATTATTAAAGGAAAAAGTTTTTCTGAGTCTCTTAGCGCATATTCTACTATTTTTTCTGAACTTTTTATTAGCATGGTAAAAGTTGGAGAAGAAGCAGGAACGTTAAAAGAAGTTTTAGAAGTTTTAACTGATCAGATGGAGAAAAGTCACGCGATAAGGTCAAAAATAAAAGGAGCAATGATGTATCCCGCAGTTATAGTTGTGGCTATGGTTGGCATAGGGATTTTAATGTTAATTATGGTTGTTCCTAAGCTTGCTGCGGTTTTTTCTGACTTAGGAGTTGAACTTCCCTTATCTACTAAACTGGTAATTGCTGTCGGCACTTTTGTAGCTAATTTTTGGTATCTTCTTCCTATAGGTATATTAATTTTCTTATTTTTGATAAAAACAGCTTTAAAAACAAAAACCGGGAAATCATTAATTGATGTTTTAGTCTTGAAAATTCCTTTTATCTCTCCTATTATCAAAAAAACCAATTCTGCTTACACAGTTAGAACTTTAAGTTCTCTTATTGCCGCCGGAGTACCTATTGTCAGGTCCTTAAAAGTTGTTTCCGGAACGCTGACTAATGTTTATTATAAACAAGCGATGCTGAAAGCGGCAGAAGAGGTCGAAAAGGGAGGCAAGCTGGGAGATATTCTTAAACAATACGAAAATATTTATCCGATTTTGGTTATTCAGATGATTCAGATTGGAGAAGAGACTGGTGAGACCTCGACTATCTTGAAAAAACTGGCTGATTTTTTTGAAGAGGAAGTTGCTAACGCTACCAAAAATTTAGCGGCTATAATTGAACCGGTTTTAATGATTATTGTCGGAGCAGTAGTGGGCTTTTTTGCTATCTCGATGATTCAGCCGATGTATTCGATGTTGGAAACAATATGAAAAAAGCTTTCACTCTTATGGAAATATTGGTTGTGATCAGTATTCTTGGCATTCTTTTTCTAATTAGCATTCCAGTATTTAAAAGTTTTCAACCGACTCTTCAACTAAATGGAGTGGTTAGGAATTTAGTTAGCGATCTTCGTTATACTCAACAATTGGCGGTAACCGAACAATTTGATTACTGTCTTCAATTTTTTTCAACAGAAAAATATCAGATAATCCAATGCGGGGGAACTCAGCCCGTTAAAGAAATTTTTCTTCCAGAGGAGATTATAGAATTGATAATTAACCCTGCTCTGTCTAATAACGAAATAAGATATAATCCCTACGGAGCGGTAAAAGAGAGTGCGGCTATTACTTTGAAAAATAGTAAAGATAAAACAAAAATAGTTGAGGTTAGACCATCCGGTTTTGTTAGAACAACCGAATAAAACTTTTTAATTATTATGTTTCAAATTTTGAGTTTCAAAAAAAGAGGTTTGCCCTTCGCCTTTTTAAAGAGAAAAGGTAAAGGGTTCACTTTAGTTGAATTAATAATAGCAATTTTTATTTTGACAGCGGGAATTTTAGCGGTTTTTGCTATGTTTCCGGTAGGAATTCAAATAATGAGATCTTCTAAAATGGCTACCGTGGCGGCTCATCTTGGAGAAGCGAAAATTGAAGAAATTATTTCTATGTCGTACGAAGAAATTCCTTCAGGAGTTGTTACCGAGAATTACGGAGAGATTTCCGGTTTCGGTGCTTATAAGAGGGTAATAATGATAAGTTGCGTTGATTCTAATTTAGAGGAAGTTGCTTGTGATTACGATCCAACTAGCAATCCTGACCCGATAAAAAAGATAGAAGCGGCCGTTTTTTGGAAGTCTACTTTGAAAGTCACCGAAAAAAATATTGAATTACTAACCCTAATCAGTAAAAAATAATGAGGAAATTATTTTGGCAAAAAGGGTTTACTTTAACCGAGATGACTGTTGTTATTGTTATTTTTGGTTTAATTATTACTACCGTTTACTCGATTTATGCTCTAAGCCAACGCGTTTATCGAATAGGGGGAGAGATGGCAGAAATTACTCAGAATGGAAGAGTGATTTTAGAAAGAATGACCAGAGAAATTCGCCAAGCAAGAGAAATAGTCACTGAACTTTCCAATAATGAAAGCGAGGCAAGCAGTGTAATCGAATTTGAAGAT
>Ga0307431_1001882_pt1 | contig 11547 bp, 9 predicted proteins | sample SalMarWE160170MG_FD_202155 | JGI IMG/M metagenome (GOLD analysis project Ga0307431, IMG submission 202155) | Salt marsh sediment microbial communities from the Plum Island Ecosystem LTER, Massachusetts, United States - WE1603-170 | ecosystem: Environmental > Aquatic > Marine > Intertidal zone >...
TAAAGAACAAACTCACATATCCGTAGCCTACTGAATGCACGATCAAACAGATCATTGATTCGATAAGGAGTCCAGAACCACCACCTAAGACAGGGTTTGGAGTCGAGCGTAATTTGCGGGGCCTCCTTGAATTCATTGACTTATTACCTTCCAATTCCAACAGCGCTCGCTGTTCTTGTGGCGGAGTGGTAGGGCTCAGGTTCACTGTGCCTTTCCAGCTTTTTTATCCGGTTTCGAAAGTTCAGAGTTTTTATAAGTTCATACTGCCACGGCCTTCCTGGTAATGCGTATTTGCCGAATAGGCCTATTTTTTCCCTTTCTTTTTAAAAAAGTTCTTGAATCGGCTGACCGCGGAGCCCGTTTCTTCTTTGGCGGAGCGGGCCAATCTCGCCATTTCAGCATCAAGGATAGAGACTATACCGGGGAGTTTCTTGAAGCTATCCGGTTTAAACTCCCTCATGAGATCATCGATCCGGCTTGGATTGGGGGACGCCCTTGAATTTATTGACTTACTCCCTTCCAATTCCATCAGCGTTTTGCCTGCTGCGCCTGTTCGGATCATCATGGCTATAATAAGCTCATAGCTGAAAGCAAGAAAGCAAGGAAGCTGATGGCTGAAAGCTGATGGGAAAATCAGCCGGGGATAACATTGAATCATTGAACGCCTTCGATGTAGGGTAGCAGCATGGCGGCCATATGCGCAAGTAACACACGGTACTAGGGATATTTTAGTAGCGATAGGATTTTTTAGTCTAATCGTTCTTTGATATGTAAGTCTGTGGCGCGCTAAGTCCCCACCCGAAGAGGGGATAATTCACCAAAGAAAACAAATCCCATCATGGGGAGGATGAAATAGGGTGCCGTGGGTGGAGCCCACGTAGAAAGCTTAATGGAAAAATGGCATTCCAGGTATTTTTCATGATAGTGGTGAACCTGAGTGCATTGCCCGATAACAACAAAGGCAGTCACCCCCTATGGCATAGCCTTGGGCACGGACTCGGGCAAGCCTTTAGGCAGACTGCCCCTTTATCCATGGCTTCCCTCAGCATGATTCAACCCCAGTGTATCCAGGATATCCGAATAGGCCATGATGAGCATCTGTTTCATCTGCGACAATGCAGTCGAAACATGATCCCTGTTCTCCTCCACATAATCCCAGAAATAGATGTTACTGGGAATCCTTTTATGTGTAAAATCCTCCTCCCAACTCAGGGTGCCGTCCCACTTGGATATCTCTCGTATCGTGACTATCTTGGCACCTGCTTCCGGATAGAGGTCGATAAGCTCCTTTTTCTGCTCGGGCAGCACCGTGATGATCATATCCGCTTCTCGTACCACCTCTGGGGTCAGGGGCTTCGTCTTAAATCCGTCGGGTACGGCAATACCTTCCTGGAGCAATACTGCCCGGGTCGATCGTGCTAAAGGTCTGCCAAAAAAAGGATCCGGGAAACCAACCTGCAATGCCGCTATCTTTTCCTTCATCTTTTGTGGAATAAATGAACATGACGTTAGCCTTATCTTAGGAACGAGTTTCTTATCCCTTTCACTGATCAACGTTGAAAAGAAAAACTCGGCAAAAGGACTTCGATTCCGATTGCTTATACAAACGAAAACTATCAAACGCTTCACTTTGCACCCTCCCTTATCATCGTTCTTTTTCGTTCCCAACCACGACACAGCAACCGGTACCGGCGCCTGGATTGCCGCCCGGATTGTGCATCAGTCCTAAGCATGGGTTCTGCTAAGGGCTACCGGATAGTGTAAGGAATTATAGGCAGAATACTTATGCAAGGCTTAAAAGGCAAGAAAAAGCCTAAATAAGCCCCCCATGGGATATGCGAGACTGTTGATCGTGACTGAAATATGGGCTTCTGGCGAGGCAGTGAGAGGCTAGGTCGGGTGGCAGGGATATAGGAAGCTGAGAGCAGGGATCGCGGAGCAGGGGTTGTAAGAAGCTGATGGCTCATAGCTCATAGCTGAAAGCAAGGAAGCTGAAAGGTGAAAGGTGAAAGGTGAAAGCAAGGAAGCTGATGGCTGAAAGCTGATGGGAAAATCGGGCCGGGGATAACGTTGAATCATTGAACGCCTTCAATGGAGGGTGGCACCATGGCGGAACATTGCTCGAAAGGAAAAAAAGGAGGTCGTGGCTATGACCTCTAACGGGATGGTTTTGCTGGTGCCTGGGGCGGGAATCGAACCCGCACAGCCACTAAGGACCGAGGGATTTTAAGTCCCTTGCGTCTACCAATTCCGCCACCCAGGCGTGTACGTTAAGCACGTTATATTATTCGCGATACACCCTGTCAAGCAATTAGAGCGGGATACTCGTGCGATTTGAGATGGACGAGGGCGGATACGATAAATCAGGTTCCCATCTCCCAGGAGGTGAGGTATTTGTGCTGCTCAGGGGTGAGTGTGTCGATCTCTATGCCCATTGAGGCGAGCTTGAGCCGCGCAATCTCGTTGTCGATCTCGAGGGGTACGGGGTAGACCTTGTTTTCGAGGATTGTGTATTCCCTTGCGAGGTATTCCGCGGACAGGGCCTGGTTGGCGAAGCTCATGTCCATCACGGATGAAGGGTGACCCTCCGCTGCTGCCAGGTTGATCAATCTTCCCTCGCCTAACACGTAGATCCTGTTACCGTTGGTAAGGGTGTATTCCTCCACGAAGTCCCTGATCGTCCTTTGTGAGGTCGAGGACCCCTTTAACCCAGGCAGATCGAGCTCCACGTTGAAGTGCCCCGAGTTGGAGATAATGGCACCGTTCTTCATCGCAAGGAAGTGCTCCGTGCTGATCGCATTCATGTCGCCGGTAAGGGTACAGAAGATGTCGCCGATCGGAGCTGCCTTGATGATAGGCATGACCTCGAATCCATCCATGACCGCCTCAAGGGCCCTCAAGGGATCGACCTCGCAGATAATCACCCTGGCGCCATGCCCTTTTGCCCGTGTGGCTACCCCCCGTCCGCACCACCCGTAGCCTGACACCACGAAGTGGCTCCCGGCCAGCAGCCTGTTGGTCGCCCTCAGGATACCGTCGATAGTGCTCTGGCCGGTCCCGTACCGGTTGTCAAAGAGGTGTTTGGTGTTGGCATCGTTCACGGAGATCACCGGAAACTGGAGCACCTTGTCCCTTTCCATTGATCTGAGCCGAATGACGCCAGTGGTCGTTTCTTCTGTTCCTCCCATAACCTCCGACACGAGGGATTTCCTGTCCTCATTGCTCAAGGAGAGGGCCCATTGCCTGATCGACTGAGCAACCTCATCCCACTTCTCGAGGGCGATAAAGTGCAGGGAGCTGACCAGATCGGCCCCATCGTCCATGGTGAGGTGCGGGAATTGCTTCAGGGCCGACAGGATGTGGCTGTAGTACGTGTCGGTGTCCTCACCTTTTATGGCGAATACGGGGATTCCTTCATGCTTTACGAGCGAGGCGGCCACGTCATCCTGGGTTGAGAGGGGATTGGAGGCGCAGAGTGCTACCGAGGCACCGCCCGCCTTGAGCGTGCTTGCCAGCATCGCGGTCTCGGTGGTAACATGTAAACAAGCACTGACCCGTAACCCTGAGAAGGGTTTTTCCTTGAGGAATCTCTCCTTGATCGAATACAGGACGGGCATGCTTTGGCCCGCCCACTCGATTCTGAGTTTTCCTTTATCAGCAAGTCCTATGTCCTTGATGTGATAATCCATGCTTTCGTTCCTTTATCGGTTGTAACCCAGAGCCTCTGTGAGAATTTACAGCGCCTTTTTCAGTTTTTCAACGAGGTCGGTCTTCTCCCAGGTGAACTCCGGAAGCTCCCGCCCGAAGTGGCCATAGTTCGATGTCTTCTTGTAGATGGGCTTCAGAAGGTCCAGTTGTTCGATGATGGCAGCAGGCCTCATGTCGAACTCCCTTACTACCATCTCGGTCATCTCGTGGCTGGGCACCACACCGGTGCCGCGGGTATCTACCAGCATGCTTACCGGTTGCGCCTTTCCGATGGTGTAGGCAACCTGCATCTCGCAGCGTTCCGCCAAGCCTGCGGCCACGATGTTCTTCGCAATGTAGCGGCACATATAGCAGGCGCAGCGGTCTACCTTGGTGGGATCCTTCCCGGAGAAGGCGCCGCCCCCGTGGCAGCCGAATCCCCCATAGGTGTCGGAGATGATCTTCCTGCCGGTCATGCCGCAATCTCCCTGAGGACCGCCGATAACGAACCTGCCCGTGGTATTCACAAAAATCTCGGTGTCCTTGCCGATCATCTCCGGGGGGATCACCTTTGTTACTATCTCTTCAATAATAGCCTCCTTGATGGTATCGTAGGTTACCTCGGGCGAGTGCTGTGCTGCGATAACCACGGTATGTACCGTGGTTGGCTTTTGATCCACGTATCTCACGGTGACCTGGGTCTTTCCATCGGGCCTCAACCAGGGAAATTTGCCCGATTTTCGAACATGGGCAAGCCTTTCGGAGAGCCTGTGGGCAAGATAGATGGGCATGGGCATGTAGGTGGGGGTCTCTGTGCAGGCAAACCCGAACATGAGGCCCTGGTCACCCGCACCTCTCTCCTTGAGGAGCCCGGTCCCGTTTACCCCCTGCGCGATGTCAGGCGACTGCTTGTCGATGCTGGTAATCACCGCGCACGTCTCCCAATCAAAGCCCATGGATGAATTATGGTAGCCTATGTCCTTTATGGTGTGGCGCACAACCTCGGGGATTTCCACGTAGCAGGAGGTGGTTATCTCCCCGGCCACAACCGCCATACCGGTGGTCACCAGGGTTTCACAGGCAACCCTGCAATCTTTATCCTGTGCCATTATTTCATCGAGTACAGCATCGGATATCTGATCGGCTATCTTGTCCGGATGCCCCTCGGTAACGGATTCTGAGGTGAATAAGAAATCGGTCTTCATTATGTCATCCTTTCTTGGGTAATGGTTTCTATGCCGGCAAAGCTGTTTTTATAGCAAGGGTTGGCAGCGGATGTAAAGGGTTAATTCCGGGTACCGGTTGCCTTCCTGTCTTTTCTTTTCGTTCTTTTCATGTCGTTTGGGCTCACGATGCCGCCGGATATGAGAAGCTTGAACGCATCTTCAACGCTCATATCGAGCAGCATGAGATCTTCTTCCGGCACGAGGACATAGAATCCGCTCGTGGGGTTTGGGGTCGTGGGGACAAAGACATTGATCATCTTCTTGTTGGTTTTCACCTGAATTTCGCCCCTGCTTTCACCGGTGATAAAGCCGAGAACATAGATCCCTCGCCTGGGATATTCTATCAGGGCTACCCGCTGAAAGGAGTCGCTATTCTGGAAAAAGAAGGCCTGGAGAAGCTGTTTCACGCTTGAATAGAGGATCCTCGCAAGGGGGATCCTGTCAACCAGATTATCCCAAAATTGGAGCACCGTTTTTCCTGCGATGTTTCGGGTCAAGATCCCGACGATGAGGATGAGGATTACCACGAGGATGAGGCCGACCCCGGGGATGTAAATATTGGTATAGGTCTCGGGCAGGTATTTGGCGGGGATAAATTTGAGCACTGCGTCCATGGCCTTGATCAGGTACCAGATCACATATACCGTTATAAAGATCGGCAGGATCACCAGAAGGCCGGTAAGGAAGTAATTTTTCAGAATTGTTCTGAAGCTTTTCACTGCTACCTCTCTTATTTTTCCTCGTACACGAGCGTTTCAAGGGGAATCTCTGAAGGTTTTCATCACCTCTCGCTTTTCCATAGCCACGAGTATACAGTCCTGCGAGCGCTAGCGCCTTGAGCCAAGGGGAACGTAGTATTTCGTCCCCTTTTCCATCCTCTCTATCTCGAGGACTAACTCGTCGAGATCGGAGGGCACATGGACGAAATCGATATCCGAGGCGTTGATAACCAGAAGGGGGGTCTCGGTGTAGTGGAAAAAGAAATCGTTGAATGCCTGATTGATCTGCTCCAGGTACTTGAGGCTGATTGCTTTTTCATACTCCCTGTCCCTCTTCCTGATCCTCTCCTTTAGGATGTCGGCCCTCGCCTGCAAGAAGATCACAAGATCAGGCTTTATGATGGTAGCCTTCAAGAGGTGGAACATCTGTTCATAGAGGCCGAATTCCCTGTCATCCAGGTTGAACCTCGCAAAGATCCTGTCCTTATCAAAGAGAAAATCCGAGACTACGACCCTTTTGAAAAGATCTACCTGGTTGATCTCCTCCTGCCTTTGAAAGCGCCTCAGCAGGAAATAGATCTGGGTTTGGAATGCAAACCTTACGGGGTCCTTATAGAAGTTCAGGAGAAAAGGATTTTCTTCGGTCCCCTCCAGGATGGCCTTGGCGTTTATCCTTTCGGCCAGCAGCTGGACCAAACTCGTCTTACCCACCCCTAACGGGCCTTCGACTACGATATAGCCCTTTCTATGCACCCTTATACCACGATGTATTGATTCAAAGGTTACATATCATTGCCGTGTGGAAGTGTCAAGGAGATGCCGCATCCTGTGATAGGGAAGAGCTGAGGCGGATGTATTCATCTATGCTGAGGGTTTCAGCCCTCCTATGTGGATCGATAGATGATTTCTCGAGAGCCCGTGCGATTATATCCCTTGTCACAGGCGCCATTGCCCTTTCGAGCGAATTGAGGAGGATCTTACGCCGAAATCTGAACGCTGCCCTTACAATCCTCAGGAAGTGTTCCTCGTTCTCCGCCCTGAGGGGGTGGGCCCTCTCAAGGTCGAACTCCAGAACCATCGAGTCGACCTTCGGCTTGGGGTAAAAGGACTCTTTCTTGACCTTTATGAGGGGTACTATGCGGGCGTAGTATTGGAGTGCGATGCTAAGGGCGCCATACTCCCTGCTGTTCGGAGAGGCGGTCAATCGCTGTGCCACCTCATATTGAAACATGAGGATTGCGTTTCTCACAGAGAGCCTGTTCACAATAAGGTGTTCCAAGAATGGCGCTGAGATATTGTAGGGCAGATTACCAAAGATCCGCACCTTTTCTCCGAAGGTGTCAGAGATCTGCCTGAAATCCAATTCCAGCACATCCCCGCATAGAAGCGTGATCTTTTCTCTGTCCTGAGGCGAAAGCCTTTCCTCTAAGAGCTTGATCAAGAGGGGGTCTTTTTCTATGGCCACGAGGTGATGGATGCGGGAGAGTATTGGGATGGTCAGCGCACCTAACCCCGGCCCTATTTCCACCACCACATCGGTGGCTTCGAGACCTCCGTGAGATATGATTTCCTCGATTGCACGGGGATCATCCAGAAAATGCTGGCCCAGGCTTTTTCTGGGCCGCAGCCCGGATTTTGCGAGCAAGGCCCTCGATCTCTTTACGCCTTTATGGGCTTTCTTGATGTGCGCCATGCAATAAGGCTCTTAAAAAAATAGAAGGACAGAAAATATGAGAGCACTGAGAATATGAGACCCAGCACAAAACCTCCAAACAAAAAGGTTGCGAGCGCGATGCCCCCGTCGCTCAGGATTATCTGCGTTGCCTGGAGATAGTTACCCCGACCAATGGCCTCGGTCACGGGCATGAGAAACCGTGCGTGGCGATCAAAATCGAGGATGATAACGCCGATCTTGTAACCATACTTATAGATAGGATATATGGTGAAGGGATTGCATATCCAGGTTCCCGCCATAGCAGCTATCTTGCTTGCTCTGAAAAAAAATGCGATGGCGAGGGCGACTATCATATGAAAGGGGACAATCGGCATCATGCCGACACCTATTCCAAAGGCCGCACCGAGTGCCAGTTCATGGGGATTTCCCCTGAGCCGTATCATCCTTAGGTAGATGAGCCGCAATCTACGGCGAAACGTGTTTTTACCCATTGCTCAATGTCGTTGTAGTCATCACGTTCATACCAGTACCAAGAAGCACGTTAGCACATGACCCCGTCGCCTTACTTCAGGATTACAGCTGAAAAAATTCAATCTAGCATCGAGATTTTTTACCATAGGGTTTCTTGGGAGAGCACGAGGCATTTTTCTCCATGAATCGTGCACTATGCCTGATCGATGGGAAATCGTGATCGGGCATCGAGAGTAAGCCCATCCCTGTGCCCCGAGATGAACCTGTGATACCCTGCGACAGCTATCATGGCTCCGTTGTCCATACAGAATTCAGGACTTGAGATAAAAAGATCCACCTTCTCTTGTGCCATTCTTTGCTGCATGGTGCTGCGGAGGCGGCTATTTCTGGCCACACCGCCTGCCAGCACCGCAGTCGGTACCTTAGCCTGCCCGGTGGCGGCCCACATCTTATCGGTGAGGACATCAACAACGGCCGCCTGGAAGGATGCCGCGATATCTGCCGCGGTAACCTGTGGGTTCATCTGCTTTTGCTCGAGCCACTTCCTCACGTACAGGACGACAGCAGTTTTAAGACCGCTAAAACTGAAGTCCAGAGAATCCCCAGACAGATACGCCCTCGGGAAATCGATGGCATCGTCTCGGCCCTGGGAGGCGAGTTGTTCTATCGCGGCACCCCCCGGGTATCCGAGCCCGAGAAGCTTCGCGATTTTGTCAAATGCCTCCCCTGCCGCATCGTCCAATGTCCGGCCGAGTACCGTGTAATCCCCAAAGCCCTGAACGTGGTAGATGTTTGTGTGGCCACCGGAAACCGTGAGGGCCATAAAGGGGAAGAAGGGAGGATGTTTTTCCAGGAATATGGAAAGGATATGCCCCTCTAAGTGGTTTACCCCGACAAGGGGGACATCAAGGGCAAGGCTGAATGCCTTGGCGAAATAAATGCCGACGAGCAGAGCCCCCACAAGGCCGGGGCCGGAGGTAACGGCTATTGCGTCAAGTTCCTTACCCTTAACTCCTGCACGCTCCAGGGCTTCGCCCACGACAGGAACGATATTGCGGATATGTTCTCTGGAGGCCAGTTCCGGCACGACACCTCCGTACCGGTGGTGGACAGGGCCCTGAGAGCTCACGATATTGGAGAGAACTTTCTTACCGTCCTCTACCACGGCTGCGCAGGTATCGTCGCAGGATGTATCAATTCCCAGTATAATCATGGTACGTATGCCTGGAGTTTTAAAACACTTCACTCACCCCCGGACCATTACTCCGGTACTCCATTACTCCAACAACCCCGTGATCAGAGGTCACGCTTTTGGCCCCCGTACGTAAATCCCCCGGCCATTGGCCGGGGGAACTGTATAAGAATCACGTTTTTGCTGCAAGCAAGCATAAATGAGCAGCTTACAGAGAGTATATTACTCTTTGGCGGCCTTGTCCTTCTTCAATTGATCGATCTTCTCCACCAGCTTTCTGAGATGTGCTGCCATCAAACCCGCTTTCTGGTAGCGTTGCTCAACATCCTTGCTCAGGGCCCTATCGATGATCTTTTCCAAAACCGGTGGTATCTTCGGATTGATTTCCTTGACAGAGGGGTGAGGTTCCTTGGAGATCTGAAACATGAGCGAGGTAATGTCCTCGGATACAAAGGGCTTCCTGGCGGTCAGCATCTCAAAGAGGACAACGCCCAGGGAGAAGATATCCGAGCGCCCATCGATTTTCCTGCCGCTCACCTGTTCGGGTGACATGTAGGAGGGGGTGCCTAATACCACGCCTGTCTTCGTCTTGGATGATGAGGTGATCCTCGCGATGCCGAAATCCGTAACCTTTACCACGCCGGTTTCCATCAGGCGCATGATGTTCGCTGGTTTGATATCCCTGTGAACGACTTCTTTGCCATGAGCATAATCCAAGGCATCCGCCACCTGGGCTATGATCTGGAGCACCTCCCTGAGGGGAAGCTGGTTTTCCCTGCGGGTGAATTTTACCAAATCCTCTCCTTCTATGTACTCCATGGCGATATACGCCAGGTCGTGTTCCTCGCCCGCATCGTAAATCGAGACGATGTTGGGGTGGTTCAGCAGCCCTGCTGACTCCGCCTCCCTGAAAAAGCGTCGCTTTATCTCGGCCAACTCCCCCTCCTCGAATTCCGATAGACGGAGGGTTTTGATGGCAACGGTCCTGTGGATGGTGGGGTCAACTCCCTTGTACACGATGCCCATTGCGCCCCTGCCCAGCTCCCCTGAGATCTCGTATCTTCCGAGCGTTGGTTTGGTGTCCAGACCGCCAATAGTTGCCCCGATGTCGCCGGGATGGGCTCCGCTTGTACCGAATATCATGGTGGATTCAGCACCCTTGAGCTTGGGTATCCTCTCGGCGAGATCTTTGAACTTGCTTCCATCCTCGAGGATCAGATTGTAGGCAGCCAGCGCCTTGTTAAACTGTCGCTTTCTCTCGTAATCAAGCGCGAGGTTGTATAAGAGATCCTTGACCCCCGGCTCCCCGATGGGGCATTTTCGAAATTTCTCGAAGGCGAGATCAAGCAGCCCCTGTTGTTGGAAGGAAAGGCCGAGCGCTTTGTTCGTTTCAACGGAATCGGCCTCAACCTTCTCCTTCGTCTTCTCGGTGATGAGGAACTGCCTGCTTACCACAAGGATATAACCGAGGGTCAGGAGCACGAGTTGCGGCGTAATCTTGAGCCATAGGTTGGAACGGAAGAAGAGGATCGTACCCGCTGTTCCATAGAGGAGGAAGAGGATTAAGGTGATAACAGCCCCTGTGCCGGCCCTGAGCCTTGGAAGGAAGAACGATATGTAGAGGCCGAAAAGGAGGATAAGGGCCAGCTCGGCAAAGGTGATCCATGGTGGTCGCACAAAGAATTGTCCTTTCAGGATATTGGATACTGAGTTGGCGATTATCTCGATACCCGGCAGGTTGCTGGAGATGGGGGCGACAAAGTGATCTCCGATTCCCGGGGCGATAGGCCCCATGATAACAATCTTGTCCCTGAAGAGGCTCGTTTGAAATTCCTTGTTGAGGACCTTCCTGAAGGGCGTGGAGTGAAAGGCTATCCCGGGACCCTTGTCCCATTTAATAAGGGTCTGCATGGCAGCATCTGAGGCCGGTATCTCGATAGTCGTGGAAGGGGTTGCCCGTATCTCGATTTCCTTGCCCAGGACAAGCCTGATCTGGTTATCATCCAATCCCTTGAAGGCCTTTACGATCGCAAGGGGAAAAGAGGGCACAAAGGTGTTTTCTACGTAGCCAATGGCATGGATCTGGCTTCTGATGGATCCGTCGCTGTCAGGAAAGAGATTCACATGGCCGATGCCGGCAGCGATATTGGCGAAACAGGGAAGAATCGGTTTTAGCTTGCTGAGCCACATTGCGGAACTCATGGCCCATTCATCGCCGAGCCCTTGAATCACCGTAAGGGAGTGCCTGGCAAGGTAGTCCGGGACCTCCTGGTCCCTCCCGGAACTCCTTGTATCAAAGTAGATGGGAAGCACGATGTTCCCGGCCCTTTGAAAGGCATCGGCCAACTTCGCGTCATTGTCGAGATCGGCCTCAGCCTTGTGCAACATGTCGTAAAAGGTGTTGGCGGGTGAGCCTTGTTCGGGCAGGCCGAGATCAGCGTATGTCTTCCTGAGCTCTCTCACGGTGTTCAATCCAGCGCTTTCCTCCGGCTCATTAAACATGATATCCATGGCAATAACCTTTGCGCCGGCCATAGCAAGGTTGTCTATGGCCTTGGCCAGGATATTCCGTGGCCA
>Ga0307431_1001883_pt1 | contig 11539 bp, 9 predicted proteins | sample SalMarWE160170MG_FD_202155 | JGI IMG/M metagenome (GOLD analysis project Ga0307431, IMG submission 202155) | Salt marsh sediment microbial communities from the Plum Island Ecosystem LTER, Massachusetts, United States - WE1603-170 | ecosystem: Environmental > Aquatic > Marine > Intertidal zone >...
GGTGGCCTTGCCAGAACAAACCCTTGACTTAGCGCAAATTAGCTCCTAGACTGGTGCGGATTTTCCACCGCATGTCCATACTTCGACAGAGAGGTGATTACAGTGAGTGGAGAAGAGGAAAAAGCAATACGCATACACAAGGAAAGTTTGATAATAGACACTCTCAGCCCTACCTTTTTTCTAAGACCGCTGGGATACACGGAGAAGATGAGAACTAGGATGAAGGAGATGCTGGATAAGGGAGAACCACTATCTGAGATCCGCAGTGAAATGACTGAGATATTCAACGAGCAGCTATATGAGGGGAAAACGGATTATTGGCGCTGGTGGGAAGAAAGCGGTGTTGATGTGGTTCATACTACGCTTGGAGAAGTTGAAGGGGTAACTCCACCGCTAGCCTATGAAAGTGCTATCGATCAGATAGCGGGCTGGACCAAAAGATTCGATGCTTTTGATCAGCTTATAAAAGTGACCAATTCAAAGGATATTCAAGAAGCGCGAGCAGCGGGAAAGTATGGGGTTATCCTGGGATTTCAGAATAGTCACCATATAATGAGGGATTTGGGGAAACTAGAGTTATTCTATAATTTGGGTATCCGAATCATGCAGCTTACGTATAATCTTAGGAATAACATCGGCGATGGTTGTACTGAGCGAACAGATGCTGGTCTGAGTGAATTTGGGGTGAGGGTTGTAAAGAAAATGAACGAGCTTGGAATGTTGATTGACCTTTCTCACTCGGGATATCAAACCACCATGGATGCAATTGAGTTATCAGATGATCCAGTAGTATTTACTCACACCTTCTGTCGATCGGTTTATGACCATGATAGAGGGAAGGGTGATGATGAGATAAAAGCTTTGGCGGAAAACAACGGGTATATGGGGATCCTTCTACTACCTGATTTTATCGCTGCAAAGGAGGCTTCGCTAGATGATTTTCTCGATCACCTTGAGCATGCAATAGATATCCTAGGGATACAAGGGGTAGGTATCGGAACTGATAGTGGTGCGGACGCCGAACTTCTAGATCGGTTAGGTAGGGAAAACAGGTGGAAAGAAATCGAGGAGAAAGGAATTACAGAAAGAGGATGGCGCGCGCAACATTTTAATAAAGTATTAACGGAAGTAAGAGGCTTCAAGGAGTGGCGCGATTTCCCTAATATTACCAAAGCATTAATATCAAGAGGATTTAATGAGGGAGAGATCAAAAGGATTTTGGGCGAGAATTTCCTCAGGATATTCGAAGAGGTAGTAGGATGATTTTCTCTGATGTAGGGTTGGGTTTTGAAAGCATTCGGTTTGTGGAAGAGTGAGTACAATACTGGCTTTTGGATGAGTGGGTAAGTTGTCTCAATATAAGAAGGAAAAAGGAACAAAAATAGCGCATTGAAGAAAGGTAGAAGTAGTTCTTAGTACATAGTGTACGGGGGTGATAATTATGAAAATAATAGTAAGGGAAAAAGAGAGGGAGTGGTCTCCTCACCCACAAGCTAGGGGTGTAAAGCGAAAGTTCCTCATATCGAAGGCAGAGCAGGGGGAAAATGTTACGTGTATGTTGGTAAGAATACCGAAAGGGGCGGAAGTCCCTATACATACTCATGCTTCAGAGAGCGATATTTTCTATACCATTTCAGGTAGATTCAAAATATGGGCGGATGGAGTAGGAGAATTTGAGGTGGACAAAGGCACAGTTGTAAGAATACCGAAGGGAATTAAACATAAGATTTACGATGTTGGAGAGGATGCCCTAATTTATGATGTTTTCAGCCCAGCTATAAAATGATCATACATAAAAGATGTGGGATTAGATGAATTTCAGCTTGTTTATGTACTTCTACTTATTAAAAGCGAGAATAGTTTTTATGCTCGAAATGATAGCAAGGAGCAGAAAATGGCGGTTTAGGTGCAATTTTTGGGGTGGCTTGGAAGAATTACGAAATAGGAGGCAAAATCTAGCTGAAGGGTTCGCCTAGTGTTTCATCGCACAATTAAACAGATTTATTTGGGGAAGTGACTGAGAAATGACCGAAGATGTCACCTACGAATTAGTTAAGTATGCTGTTGGAACGGAATATGGAGATTTGCCTTCTCAGGTAGTTAGAAAGACAAAAATGCTCCTTTTAGATGCACTTGGTTGTTGTTTTGCTGGCTCCTCTGCGTGTGGGGTGAGGGAAATAGTAAACCTTGTAAACGAGTGGGGAGGTAAAAAGGAAAGCACAATATTACTTTATGGTCATAGAGTCCCTGCTCCCTCAGCGGCATTTGCCAATAGTGTGATGCTCCATGCTAGAGACCTTGAAGATACTCAGGATATTGCCGTTATTCATTGTACTACGCCTGTTTTACCAGCGGCTCTTGCACTTGCGGAGAGGGAGAATGCAAGTGGCGAAGATCTAATTGTGGCCGTTGCTTTGGGAGTTGAGCTTTTATGTCGTATGGGGTTAGCCTCTCCTAGGCCTCAGCGTAAAGGTTGGTTTCACACAACTACTCTTGGTTGTTTCGCTTCAACAATCGCAGTTGGAAAAATTTTGAGATTAAATGAAAAGCAAATGATGAATGCTGTGGGGATCTCATATAGCCAGTTTGCTGGTAATCAGCAATGTCTCGAAGAAAAAACCTTAACTAAGCGATTACAACCAGCATTTGCTGCAAGAACGGGAGTATTTTCAGCTTTACTTGCTAACAAAGGGATCACGGGCCCCAAGAATATATTAGAAGGTAAATATGGATTCTATAACCTGTACCTAGATGGTCAGTATAACCGCGATATTATACTAGATGAGTTAGATAAAACATTTGAAATTTCAAATCTTAGCCTGAAATATTATCCGAGTTGTAGAGGTACGCATGCTTCAATAGATGTGGCCCTGTCACTTTCGCAAGAGCATAATATAAACGCAGATCAGATAAAGGCGATTCTTGTTTATGTGACACCGCTAACCAATTCCCTAGTTGGGGATCCCTATGAAATTGGTGAAACCCCTCAGGTAGATGCTCAGTTTAGTATCCCCTACACGGTGGCTCGAGCTTTCCTAAAGCGGGACGTGTTTATAGATGATTTTGAGGATGAAGCTGTTAGAGATGTCGCGACCCTCAATCTAGCGAAAAAGGTTAAGGTTCTGGTGGATCCTGATGCGAAACAGTCTAGTTCCTTCCTCCCTTTAAGAATGGAGCTAAGAATGAAAGATGGTAAAATTTACCGAAGGGCAGCAACTACTATTAAAGGAAGTCCTGCAAATCCTATGAATAGGGAGGAGTGTATTAGAAAGTTCAACAAATGTGCGGATTTTGCTATAAATCCGATATCGAATGCAGCCCGGGAGCGTTTTGTCTGTGCGGTGGATCAGCTTGAGGAGCTAGATGATGTAAACCAATTGATTAAGGCATTAAGAACCAACTAGCCACGGGAAGATTTAGATGATTAGTGAGGTGTATTATGTGATTTCACAATAAGATTTTTGTGGTAGAAAGGGGGTTGTTGGACAGGAATAATCTATAAAAAGTAGAAAAGTCAGGAGAATACGTCACTCCAAGAAAGTAGTGCGAACTGCCTGTGCATGAAATTCTAGGGGGGCGATGAAAATGGGGCATGGCTAGGATAGTGAGCTGCTGTTGACTGAAAGGGATAGAAACAGACAGACTTAATCCGGCAATAATGTGCGGCTTGTTCTATTTGAGAACACGAATCATGGAGGAGATTCTTATGGAAGAGATATTTCGGAAGTACATGGAAGAAAAACTAGGGATTCCTGGAAGAGATTTATATGCTATAAAAACTTCCAAGAAGAAGTTCCCGGATGGGGCCAACTATAGGTTGGAAGTTGCCCCCGTACAGACCCCGGAGGGCGTGAGGGCAGTGATAGATGCCGCTGAGGAGTATGGTTGTACAATACATAGAATTACTGAGACGCGTGGTATAATGCGTCTCACAGATAGACAAATCAAAGATATGCTCAAGTTAGCAAAGGAAGCCAAGGTGGAATTAGCCCTTTCTGTGGGTCCACGCGCTCACTATGATACAAGTGCACAAAGGGCTACTGGGACCTACGAGGGAGGTAGATTAGGATATAGATTAAGAGGCTCTGATCAGCTCTTGTACGCAATTAGGGATATAAAACGGGTGACCGACTTGGGATGCCGCCTGATACTAATTTACGATGAAGGTTTATTGTGGGTAGTTTCAAACCTGCGAAAGGATGGGCTTCTCCCTAAGGATACTAAGTTTAAGTTATCAATTCACTGCGGGCATGGAAACCCGGCTTCTATAAAAGTACTTGCTGACTTAGGGGCAGATTCAATCAATCCAGTTGCTGATCTTCAACTCCCAATGATTGCGGCAATTCGGGAAAGCGTAGATATCCCAATTGATTTATTCATCAGCATGCCTAAAGCGGACGGAGGGTTTGTCCGCATTCCTGAGGCGCCGGAAATGAGTAGGGTGTGTAGCCCAGTGTATCTAAAATGCGGCCCTAGCGAAATAACGACCCATGGAGTACCTACCACTGAAAGGGAGTGTAGAGCATTTGTAAAAGAGGCTAGCCTAGTACAACAAGCAATTCAAATGTATTATCCTGAAGCAAAGGCTAGTGAACCGGGCGCAGAAGATTTAGCCATTCCTGTATAAAGATGCGTTCCAAACGTGAAGCTCCTCGCCAAAGGGCGTAATTGTGCCAAATGGAATTAGGATTTGGCCACATAAGACCAGGAGGGTGATAGCTTAGTATGAATATAAAACAAATTAAGCGGATGCAAAATGTCCACTTGTCCGGGATAAGGATGGTGTTTGAAAAAGTAAGCCGGTTGGAGCAACAAGGTAAAGATATAATTCATATGGAAATAGGAAGACCGGATTTTGATACGCCGATACCTATAAAGGCAGCGACTAAGCAAGCCCTGGATGATGGTTTCGTTCACTACACTGAATCTGCAGGAATCCTTGAATTGAGAGAGGCTTTGTCTAAGAAATTGAGGAAGGATAATAGAATTGATTTGAATCCTGAGGAGATCATCATTACTGCCGGTGCTAGCGAAGCTATCTTTATCTGTATAATGGCCTTTCTCGAACCGAACGACCAGGTATTGATCCCGGATCCGATGTATGTCTATTACCAGGACTGGCCAGAATTTGCAGGGGCAACGACAGTGCCCGTTCCCTTAAAAGAAGATTTCCAACTGGATCTGGCCGCTATCAAGCAGGCAATTACTGACCGAACTAAGATGATTATTCTCAATACTCCTCATAATCCAACAGGGTCAGTTATCAAGGAGGAGATATTATCCGAGTTAGCAAGTTTAGTGCGACGCCACGACCTTTTAGTTTTATCCGATGAAATATATGAATTGCTAACCTATGATAATGCCAAACATGTAAGTATTGGTTCTCTACCTGGAATGAAAGAGCGAACATTAACGGTAAACAGTTTCTCCAAAACTTATTCTATGACTGGATGGCGATTGGGATATGTTGCTGCGCCCAAGAAACTTATTGAGCCATTGCTGAAGACCCGCCAACATACTAGCAATTGCCCTTGCTCATTTGTCCAAAAGGGGGCTCTCATTGCAATTAATAAGTGCCAAAGTCACGTTAAAGAAATGGTAAAGGAGTTTGATCGTAGGAGAAAACTGGTGATAGAAAGATTACGGGAGATAGATGAGTTTGAATTTGTAGAACCAAAGGGGGCTTTTTACGTCTTCCCTTCCACGGAGAAGTTGGGAATGGATGGGAAACAGTTGGCAAGCTATCTGCTGGAAGAAGCAGGAGTTGCCACGGTTCCAGGTGAAGCATTCGGGAAAAGCGGCAAAGATCATATTCGTATAGCTTACTCTACTGGGTACGAAGAATTGGAAGAAGGTTTAGATAGGATAAGTAAATAATTGCAGAGATTGTAGCCTGTGCGTAATCAGAGTCTTTTATAAAGATCGAGGAAAGCTTTCTCAGGGGCAATGGAGTCTTGATGGCGAAAAACAGTCTGAGAAATACGTCAGCGATTTAGATATCCAGCATCTTTAAACCGCTTTCAAACATGCCACGACGATCGGAAAGATAGCACAGAACCATAGAATCGTAAGACATGAGGATATACATGCCTGGGAATATTGTGTCCTTTTGAGGCAAGGAAGAGGATAATACGGATTCACCGACTATAACGCAGAGAAGCGATATCGAGCCAGAGATTACATGATACCAAACAACGAGGATCAAGGTGCGCATGGGGCTACGGTTGTCAGGCCTTGCTACAGGGCAGACGATCGCCAACTTCGACTTTGCGTTCCAGCCGTCGGTAGAACGGTCTCGGATTGAGGCCACTGGCAACGTGCGCGTGGATCGGTCAGCGGCGATCACTGCTGCTTCCTGGGAGATGCAGTAAGTCCATCTCCGAGTACTACATCCCCCCAGGTCCACCAGGAGTAGGAAAGATGCACCTTGCCATCGCGCGCTTGGGGTAAAGAGCACTGGAGAATGGCTTCTCAGTCGCCTTCTACCAACTGGAGGAGCTGCTCTACCTTCTGCGCAACGATGAACAGGTCTCTCCTGGTCGGCTGCGGCGCAAGAAGTACATGAAGGCAGGGTTGTTGATCGTTGATGAGATGGGGTTTCAGCCCCTTTCGCGCCAGGATGCGAACCGGTTCTTCCAGCTGGTAAGCTATCGGTATGGACGGCGCTCAATCTGTATCACATTGAACAAGGCGATTCGAGAATGGCCAGAGATGTTCGCCGGTGAGGAAGCCATCACCGCAGCAATACTGGATCGGCTAGTGCACAACAGTCACGTGCTGAACATCCGTGGCCAGAGTTATCGGCTGCGTGAACTGGGAATCTGTTACAACAAGATACCCCCAAAGTCGAGAAAGGAGATTCGATGGAACATGTGGTGAACTCCACCTCGTAAAAGATCGGGTTCACTAACCTCGTAAATGTTCGTGCCCCTTGACATTTGTTGCCAATCAGTCCAACAACTTTGGCACCAAATCCAATAGTTGAGAGGTGGAAAGCCCATCGCATTTACTGTCGAACGCCTGGTCAGGTTGTGTTGGTATCACCTAAACTCAGTTTATAACTTCAAGAGCTGAAGCTGAGGCCTGCGTAACGTTATCTCTGTCCTTACGACGAATAAATTCGAGGATCAAAAACATCGCGAAGGCTTTCCCCTACCAAGCTAAGTGCATAGATGGTAATAGTCACACCAGCACCTCCACTCAATATCATCCAAGGAGCAGTGGTTAAATAGTTAGCTCCCTGACGTATGATATTTCCCAAGCTGGCTGTAGGGGGCCGGACACCCAGTCCAAGGAAAGTAAGAGAGGTCTCGATTAAAATAGCAGTCGCGCCCCACAGGGTAACACAAACCAAAAGCGAACTCAGCACATTTAGAAACATGTGAACGAGAATTATCCTTTTGGGCGAAGCCCCTAGGGCAAGACTGGCCTCAATAAAGCCGCTCTCTCTTATAGATATCGCTTCACTGCGTATAAGCTTAATAAAGCGAGGTACAAGAGCTAGAACTATCGCCAGTAGAAGATTACTAAAACCAGGCCCAAGTATGGCAACCACCATGATCCCCATGACCATTGTAGGAAGCGTCATCATTATATCAACTACTTTAACAACTAGAGCGTCAACCCAGGTGTTGTGATAGTATCCTGCAATTAAACCAATTGCTGTGCCGGATAAGGCTGCGGTTGATAAAGAAGTTACTCCTATTAGAATGGTCGTCCTTAAGCCGAACAACAGTCGAGACAAAAGATCACGCCCAAATTGATCTGTCCCTAATTTATGGGCCGAGCTTGGTGGTTCTAATCGGTTACCTATATGCATTTCTGAAGGGCTAAATGGGGCTAGCCAAGGTGCCAGTATAGCAACAATGCATATGAGCAAAAGTAGAACTATTCCAACCGTGCATGGTATATTCTTAAATAAGCCCATTCTACACTTCTTCACTAACTTACTTGTATTGGATTCTTGGGTCAATAACACCGTAGGTCAGATCAACCAGTAGGTTAACGATTATAACTATTACACAATACACTACAAGGACGGATTGTATAACCGGATAATCATCTTGAAGTATCGCTCCTACTATCAAGCGCCCGAGGCCAGTTCGTCCAAAAATGTTTTCTATGACCACGGAACTACCGAGAAGCAAAGTGAAATTAATACCAGCCATCGTAATTAGAGGGATCAGGGAGTTTCTAAGGCCATGTTTCAATACAACCTTAAACTCATTCAATCCCTTAGAACGCGCCGTTCTCAGATAATCTTCACTGAGAATATTAAGAAAAGAAGATCTTGACAACCTAGCAAATATCACAATCTGCGTTTTGGAAAGCACAAGAGCTGGTAAAATGAGGTATGTGATTCTGGAGCCGAATTGCAGTAGACCAGCAGGACCACTGCCTAGGAGGGGGAACAAGTTCAGTTTTAAGCTAAACCATATCATCAATAGAAAGGCAAAATATATACCTGGAAACGCCAAGAACAATATGCTAATCCATCGCCCTATCTGATCAACTAAATTGCCTCGGTTATAACTGAGGAATATGCCCAGGGGGATACCGACAATCGCGCTAACTAAGGTAACAACGAGAGTTAGCTCCAAAGTTCTAAGTAACGGAGGACCCAACAACTTTGTTATGGGAGCGCCTGTGATTAAAGAGTTTCCTAGATTACCTCTAACCAACGATCCAACGTAATCAAAGTACTGGACAGTGAGAGAGCGATTTAGCCCCATGTCCTCTCGAATTTGCTGGACGATCTCCGAGTTCGCATTTGATCCCGCCACCACCCGCGCGGGATCCCCACCACCAAAATGCATAGCCAAGAAAACGAAGGTTATCAAAACCAAAAGGGTAGGAATTGATCCTAGAAATCTTCGAGTAATATATCTAATCAAGCTACCTCTTCCCCTAAGATGGACCAACTAACAAGAGGGGGTATTTATCCATCTCCACACCTCACTGAATGTACAACACCATTTCAATGTTTCCCTCTATCTATGACACTGAAAAAATTGATATATAGAATGCATAGGGCCCTAGGTAACCAATCTCGAAACCCCTAAGGTCCTATACAACTTATTCACCCCATTAATCTGCTCAGTTAACAGAATAATCTAACCCCTCCTTGAGATGCTGAGGGATACCGATTCAGGACTTCGATACTAGGTCCACTCTTTCAAGGAAGGGACCATAGGGATAGAAGAAGTCATTGCCCTGATAGAGATATTTTAACTCTGATCTTCGAGCAACAACCACTGTTCTCTGGCAGACCAAGGGAACAATCGGAAGCTGTTCCATAGTAAGTTTCTGTGCCGCGCTTACCAAAGCCGTTCGTTCCTCAAGGGAGGGAGTGGCTTCAGCCGCCTCTAGCAGGGCGTCAACTGCTGGGTCGCTAAAGAAGGCTGCATTAAGATAGCCTCCTGGTTTCCCAGGTTGGGATCTGGAGTGGACATGTTGGATCATATAGGTAAGAACATCAAAACGGCCCGATCTCGTTAGACCAATCGGAGGGGCATCCACGCTCATTAGCGTACCGTAATAGCGACTATGAGTTATGACGCTGAAGTTCATTTTGATACCAACGTCAGCGAGTTGAGCTTGGATAAGCTCGGTCATGTTCGGCCAGATTGAAGCATCTGATGTGATAGTCTCAATGGTGAATCCCCCAGGATATCCTGCCTGAGTTAACAAGTCCCTCGCCTTTTCCGGGTTATACTGATAGACTGGAATGCCTATTTCCTCAGCCGTGGCACCGCAAGCCCAACTTGATGGTGCTAGGGTGTTTGTGGCTTCAGTGGTTTCAGAGCCGAAGAAGTCAACTATGTCCTGCTTGTTTATAGCATGAGCGATTGCCTTACGAACCTTCAGTTCGTTGAACGGCTCACAGGACGTATTGAGTATTAGAGCTGCTTGGTTTTTCATGTTCACTACGTCAATGAGATAGCCTTCCGCTTTCATTTCTTCGATCCAATCTGGATCGGTAGCACCCAGAATAACGTCTAGCTCGCCTTTTCTTAATCCCAACTCTCGGCTGGCCAGTTCAGGAAGATAATAAAACACTACGCCATCCACTATTGCCTCTCTGTGTTTGCATTTTTCGAACTTGCGCAGGACGAGTCTATCATTGGGTACATAGTTAACAAACTCAAAGGGGCCAGTGCCGACTGGGTGTATTTTGATTTCTTCTCCCAGTTCCTTAGTAGCCTGCTCGCTCATAATATATATCCTACCTTCAACTCCAAAGGTCGTCCAGAGGGATAGCGGATTTGGATGCTTCAGTTTGAATTGCACTGTGTACTTGTCGAGAGCTTTGATCTCAGCCAAATTCTCGGTAAAGGCAGTCCGAAGAGTCCCCTCGCTTGCCCGATCGAAGGAAAAGACTACATCCTGGGCTGTCATTTCACCGTATCCTTGATGGAATTGTACTCCCTGACGAAGATTAAATGTATAGGTACGCTTGTCTTCAGAAATCTCCCAACTTTTCGCTAACCCAGGCTTCAGTTCATCAACGTTTCCATACTGATGAGTTACCAACAGATCGTAAGTATGGAAAAAGATAGACAGGCCACCTGGCCACGTGCTCATATGCGGATCCAGCGTCCCTGGATCCCCAGTTGCTAGACCAAAATCGACAATCTTTTCAGCATCCTGCTGGGTTATACCAACTACACTCATTACCCCTATCAAAAGTACTCCCACTAGAAGAAACAAACCTACACGACGTTTCACCGTAATACCTCCTTAGCTTTCTTAGCTCTCTATCCACTTATCCACGCTCAGCATACTCGCCTCCAATCACCTCCTTGATACACGATTCGGAGACTACTAAAATTCGGAATAAGAATCAAGGCTCAGATTTGTCTCACTGAAGTTCCAGTATAAGCTTATAAGCCGCGAAAGCGGTTGGGAACTGCAATTAAGGCTCTTGGAAAACTTCTATGGTAACTTCATCACCAACTGAAGCGCCCCTTCTGGGGTGTTGAACCACTAGACATCTGTCAAGGGTCGGGTAGGTTTCCCCGGTCGATGGTCGGCTACATGTCCCCGCCCTTTTCCTCCGACGTGTTGTGTTGACGCACCTCCTTTTCTCCAGTGATTGAGCCTCCAGTGTCGAGTCTTCTCTGGCGTTGACGATAGCTCTCTCCCTTCATCTCAATGAAGTGGGAATGATGAGTGAGCCGGTCCAGCGCAGCTGAGGCAAGGAGTGAGTTGCCGAAGACTTCTGCCCACTCCTCTGGTGCCCGATTGCTGGTAAGGATGATCGACTTTCGCTCATACCGATCACGAATGATCTCGTACAGGTCTTGTGCTCCACGAGCAGACAGAGGAACAAGCCCAAAGTCATCCAGGATGAGCACATCCACCCGGAGGATGTTGGTGTACACCTTGTGGAATGTCCCGTCAGCACGACCAGCGTACAGCTTGCTCAGTAGGTGATGCAGCGGCCGGTAGAGGACACGATACCCTCTCTTGATCGCCTCATACGCCAGCCCCTGCGCCAGGTGGGACTTCCCCGTACCAGTGGGACCAACAAGGAGCA
>Ga0307431_1001884_pt1 | contig 11534 bp, 10 predicted proteins | sample SalMarWE160170MG_FD_202155 | JGI IMG/M metagenome (GOLD analysis project Ga0307431, IMG submission 202155) | Salt marsh sediment microbial communities from the Plum Island Ecosystem LTER, Massachusetts, United States - WE1603-170 | ecosystem: Environmental > Aquatic > Marine > Intertidal zone >...
GGCGCGGTCTATAAAGTTGCTGCTGCCATCGCCGCTATCGAAAAGCCGGTTGTCGCCGCCATAAACGGGGATGCCCTGGGGCCGGGGCTGGAGCTGGCCTTGAGCTGTGATATCAGGTTGGCCTCGGATAGGGCCAAATTCGGCTTTCCCGGGGTGGCTAAGGGGTTTATCCCTACTGAGGGGGGCACCCAGCGGCTGCCGCGCATCGTGGGGCGGGGTAAGGCTCTGGAGATGATTCTTACCGCCGGGACTATCACCGCTGGAGAAGCCCTTGAAATCGGGCTGGTGAGCAGGATAGCGCCCCGGAAAGAGCTTATTACCGAAGCCGATGCCTTGGCCGAAACTATAGCCGCCAAGGGGCCGATTGCCCTCAGGTTTATCAAGGAGGCGGTAAATAAGGGGCTGGATTTAACCCTGGAGCAGGGGCTGCGCCTTGAAGCCGACCTCTACTTCCTGCTCCATACCACCGAAGACAGGACAGAGGGCATCACCTCTTTCTTGGGGAAAAGAAAGCCAAAGTTCAAGGGAAAATAAGAGGGCGTATTACTTCCCACCCTCCCGCCCTACAGAAGTGATACTTCTATAAGTTTCTTCTTGGGGGTGGGAAAGACTAAGCTCCCCTACGTTGGGGGTGGGGATAAAAGGGCTTTAGCCCTTCCTATAAGGGCGGTGGGTGGGAAAAGATATAAAACGGGGTGGGGAAACCACTAAACTTAAAGAAAATGAGCGATTTTGAAACGATAATCTACCAGAAGCAGGATAGCATCGCCTATATAACCCTTAACCGCCCTCAGGCCTTAAACGCCTATAACATAAGGATGAGGGACGAGCTCTACCAGGTGCTGGGGGCCATCAGGGACGATGCCGATGTCAGGGTGGCCGTATTTCAGGGTGCCGGGGAAAAAGCCTTCTGCGCCGGCGCCGACCTGACCGAGTTTCTCACTGCCCCCTCCCCCCTCATCGCCCGGCAGGTACGCTGGGAGAGGGATATCTGGGGGCTTTTCCTGAGCCTGCCCCAGCCGCTCATCGCCGCCCTTCACGGCTTTGTGCTGGGTTCGGGGATAGAGATAGCCCTCTGCTGTGATATCAGGCTGGCCTCCGAAGATATCCAGTTCGGCCTGCCCGAACCGCAGCTGGGTATTATCCCGGCCGCCGGCGGCAGCCAGACCCTGCCCAGGGTTATCGGCGGGGATAAAGCCCTGGAGATACTGCTCTCCGGCCGCTGGATTAAAGCTGAGGAGGCCAGGCGTTTAAAGCTGGTCAACCGGGTGGTGCCCCGTGAAAAGCTTTTTAATGAAGCTGAAAGGCTGGCCCAAAAAATTGCCGGCTTCGACCCCGTGGCTGTAGCTTCTGCCAAGCAGGCCATCACCAGGGGGCTTGACTTGAGCCTTGAACAGGGGTTGGAGCTTGAGGTCAGGCTGGCCGGAGCTATCACCCGTTGAAACCGGGAGGCGTTTTGGAAGAAGCCAAGCTGGATGCCCTGGCGGAAAAGGTAGCCGATTTGATTGTTAGTGCCAGGAAGCTGGTGGTCTTTAGCGGCGCCGGCATCAGCACTGAATCGGGGATTCCCGATTTCCGCAGCCCCGGCGGCATCTGGGAACGCTTTGACCCCGACGACTTTACCTACCAGAAGTTCGTTTCCGACCCCGAAGCCAGGCGAAAGCAGTGGCAGCTGCTGGGAGAAGGACACCTGACCACCGAGGCTCAGCCTAATCTGGCCCACTACGCTATCGCCGAGCTGGACGAAATGGGCCGGCTGGACTGTGTCATCACCCAGAACGTGGATAACCTTCACCAGAAAGCGGGGGTGCCCGCCGAAAAAGTATTTGAGCTCCACGGTAATATGCAGCGGGCGGTATGCCTGAACTGCGGCCGGCTCTATTCCTTTGAGCAGATTAAGCTCCGGCTGGACGGGGGTGAGGAAATACCGGACTGCGAGGCCTGTCACGGTATGTTAAAGCCTAACGCCGTCCTTTTCGGCGAGCAGCTGCCCTATGAAGTGCTCACCGAGGCCGGCAACCGCTCGTCGGGCTGCGACCTGTTTATCGTGGTCGGCTCGACCCTGGTCGTCTATCCCGCCGCCTATATGCCTATCTACGCCGTCCAGGCCGGGGCCAGGCTGGTTATCGTCAACCTCAGCTCCACCCCTATGGACGGAGAGGCGGACGTCCTGATTAATGCTAAAGCCGGGGAGGCCATGTCCCGGATAGTCAATAAGGTAAGAGAGAAAACCAGCTGATTTATGGAGGTTAACAATGATTATAACCGAGTTTCTCGACCTGTCGGCCATGCTGGTTCCGGAGAGAACCGCCATCGCCTTTGAGGGTAAGCGCTACAGCTATGCCCAGCTCAAGGAGAGGGTAAGCCGCCTGGCCGATTCGCTGAATAGAGCCGGCCTGGAAAAGGGAGACCGCGCCGCCATCCTTGAGGTCAACTGCAACCAGTATGTGGAGGCCTGCTTCGGTGTGGTGAAGGCGGGGGGTATCTTCGTGCCCCTGAACTTCCGCATCAGGGAGGACGAGCTGGTCTACCTGGTCAATAAAGCCGAGCCTAAAGTTCTTTTTATTGGCAGCCGCTATGTAGATATGGTCAACAGCATCCGTTCCCAGCTGCCTTCGGTGGAGCAGTTTATTGTCATCGGGGGCAAGGCTGAGGGGATGACCAGCTATGATGAGCTTATCGCCTCCGGTTCGCCGGAGGACAAGAGCTTTGCCGAGTTGGGGGATGAGGATATCGCCGTGCTTATCTTTACCGCCGGCACCACCGGCTTTCCCAAGGGAGTCCCACAGGACCACAACGCCTACAGCTCCTACGTGCTGAGCAATGTCGACCCCCCCGATATGGAAGCGCCCCCGGAAACCAATGTCCTGGTCATGCCCCTATATCACGTGGCCGGGATGCAGGCGCTGATGGCTGGTATTTACGGCGGCAGGACTATCGCTTTAATGAGGCAGTTCGACGAGAAGGAGTGGTTCGAGACGGTGCAAAGGGAGAAAGCCAACCGGGTGATGGTGGTGCCGACTATGCTCAAGCGCATAGTGGAGTACCCCGACTTTGCTAAATACGACCTTTCCAGCGTGCGGGTGATAACCTACGGCGCCGCCGCCTGCCCCTATGAGGTATTAAAGAAAACTATTGAGCGCTTTCCGGGGCGGGCGCTGATAAATGCCTTCGGCGGCACCGAGACCTCTTCCACTATTGCTGCTCTTCGGGCCGCAGACCAGATAATCACCGGCAAGGAGACCGAGGCGGAGAGGGAGAAGAAGTTAAAGCGGCTGGCGACTTCTATCGGCCTGCCCATGGAAGATGTGGAAATCCAGGTGCGGGACGAAAAAGGGAAAGAGCTGCCCGCCGGCAAGTTGGGCGAAATCGTGGTGAAGGGGCCGAGGATAATGAAGGGCTACTGGAAGGACGAGGAGAGAACGGAGAAGGCCTTTACCGCCGACGGCTGGTACCGCACCGGCGACGTGGGCTATAAGGACGAGGAGGGCTATATCTATCTTGCCGGAAGAGGTGACGATGTCATCGTCCGGGGCGGGGAGAACATCGGCCCCGACGAGGTGGAGAGCGTCCTTTCCACTCACCCCAAAATCGAGGAGGTGGCGGTGATTGGGGTTAAGGATGAGGAGTGGGGCCAGCAGGTGAGGGCGATAGTCAGGCTCAAAAAAGGGGAAACCGCCAGCGAACAGGAAATAATTGATTTTTGCCGTCCCCATTTGGCCGGCTTCAAACGGCCTACCTCGGTAGTTCTGGTTACCGAAGAGTTACCCAAGACCTCCACCGGCAAAACCCTGCGGCGTAAGCTCCGAGAGAAATACGGGAAGGCTTAAACGTTATTCTTCTATCAGGGCGGCCAGCAGCTCGGCGACATCCTTCACCTTGAGCTGTTCCTCGGCGGCTTTGGCCTTGATGCCGTCCTCAAACATCTGCAGGCAGAGCGGGCAGGCGGTAATTACGGTTTGAGCTCCTGTCTCCATGGCCTGCTCGGTGCGCATCTCGTTGATGCGGTTGCCCTCCTGCTCCTCCAGCCACATATGTCCGCCGCCGCCCCCGCAGCAGAACGCCCGCCGCTTGTTCCTCTCCATCTCCTTAAGGCTGATATCGGGGACGGCTTTTATAATCTGCCGCGGCTGATTGTAGATATTGTTGTATCTGCCCAGGTAGCAGGCGTCGTGGTAGGTGACCACCTCGTTTAAGCCCTTCTTAACCTTAAGCTTGCCCTCTTTGATTAGCTGGGCGATAAGCTCGGTGTGGTGGATAACCTCGTAGTTGCCGCCGAACTGCGGGTACTCGTTCTTGAGGATGTTATAGCCGTGGGGGCAGGCGGTAACGATGCGCTTAACCCCGTATTTCTTTAGTGTTTCAATGTTTTTCTCCGCCTGCATCTGGAACAGGTATTCGTTGCCCAGGCGGCGGGCCGGCTCTCCGCAGCAGCTCTCTTCCGTGCCTAGGATGCCGAAGTTGACCCCGGCGCTTTTAAGCAGCTTGGCCACTGCCTGAGCTACTTTGGTGCTTCTTTCCTCCAGTGCCTCGGTGCAGCCCACCCAGAATAGGAAATCTACGTCCTGGTCGTCGGCCAGCACCTTGATGTCAAGCCCCTCCACCCAGTCCGTCCGCGATAGTGTGGTTCCCCGCCAGGGGTGGCCTCTGTCTTCGATGCTGCGCAGCGCCCCCTCGGCCGTTTCCGGTATGGACGACTGCTCCATCACCAGGTTCCGCCTCAGGTCTACTATCTTGTCAATGTGGTCTACCCACACCGGGCAGACCTCGTCACAGGCGCCGCAGGTGGTGCACGCCCAGATTTCATCCAGCAGTATGACATTTTCCGCCAGGGGGACATTGGGGTTGGCCGGGGCTGGTTCCCCTTTGGCTTTGGCTGCCACCAGTTCGGGGCCTACCTTGAGGAGATGATTCTTCAGGTCCTGTATCACCTTCTTGGGGTTGAGCTTTTTGCCGCTTTCGTAAGCCGGGCAAAGCTCCTGACAGTTGCCGCAGACCACGCAGGCGTACAGGTCCAGGTTCTGTTTCCAGGTAAGCTGGTCAATGGTGGTGACGCCGAAGGATTCCGCCTCCTCTAGGTTAATGGGCTTGAGGACAGTGCGGGGCTGGTTGCGCAGGATGCCGTTGAATATGGAGGCGATGACGTGCAGGTAGCGGGTGTAGGGGATAATGGCCAGGACGAAGACCACGGTAAGCCAGTGCGCCCAGAGGAAGCCGAGGTACCAGCCCTCGGTGCCGGCACCGGCGGTGAACAGGTTGCTGACCCAGGCGCTTACCGGGGGCAGAAGGGTATGCCCCAGCCCCGCCGGTGCGTGTCCCAGCGTAATCTTGGCACCTATTTCAAATACGTACGTTACCGGGTGGGTGAGCACGGACAGGAGGATAATCATGGCCTCGGTGGTCTGTTCCCCTTTGAGCCGGTCGGGCCTGATGATATAGCGCCGGATAATACCCCAGGCGGCGCCTACGAAAATAAATACCGCAAAGAAGTCCATTACCCAGACCGAATAGAAATAGAACTGGGTCTCTTCCAGGGCCATCAGGCCCAGACCCTCCGTCAGGATGATGAAGAAGAAATAGAAAATGACGGAGACAAAGAAACCCCACACCATCAGGGCGTGCCCCAGCGGCGCCCAGTCCTTTATCCGGAAGTTCTTGAGCTGGCAGAGCTGGCTGAAGACATAGACCAGCGTATCCCACGTCTGTCTGAGCAAACTTTTCTTGCCGGTTTCCTTCTGCCCCAGGAACATGTACTGCCAGAGCTGCCGGAGGCGATAGGCGAACAGCCCCAGGGTGATTAGTAACACTCCCCAGAACAGTATGTAAAATAGGGGTGTTCCTGGCATAAAGCTATCCACTGACATAGTATCTCCTATCTAGGTCCGGTGAGGACACTGAGATTTTAGCGCAGCCGGGTGACGGCGATAAAGATACCCAGCCCCAACGCTATTATATGATAAATTATACTAAATATTCCAATAGGGAGCGCGCCGAAGAAAAAGGTGACGGCGTAGCTTACGGCGACGGCTATACCGCCGATTACGGCCAGTCCCGTGCCCCGCTTGCGGTTGACCGCCAGGCTGGTCACTTCCCCGATAGCGTAGCCCGCCCCTGCCGCTATCAGCAGGCTAAAGAAGAACACCGGCAACAGCCATGCGATTAATCCCCAGACGGCCCCGCAGGCAAAGGCCATGCCCAGCGCCGTCCCGGCGGCTATCAGATAATATCTGGTGGAAACGCTGAAGGTGGGCAGCTTGTCCAGCCCGGCGCAGTCGCGGCAGCGGGCGCCCACCGGTGTCTGCACCATGCATTTGGGGCATATCGGCTTATCGCACTTGCCGCACCTTAAATTGGTTTCGACATCAGGATGATAGGCGCATTTCATTAAGGGCTATTCCTCCCCCTTTTTCCCGCGCTGGGCCGGTTTGCGGTATATCCAGGCCTCTTTGTCCCTTATATCCCGGTCGAAAATAAGCCGGTTGATTAATAGCTCTCCGACCGGCACCGAGGCGGTAAGTGAGGATTTAGGCGCCGTCAGCCGCCGGATAACCATTACTAAAAACATGGCTAAAAAGCCCCAAATAAGCGCCGGCGGCTCGCCGGCTGTCAAGCTGACCAGGGGCATGGCGGCGATGCCCACGGCGGTGCCTACGGGCAGGTTGTGGACGATGAAGATAAAGATGCCGGCGATGGCCAGAAAGATAATCAGCGACCAGGGCACCAGCGGGCCGTTGGCCAGGGGCAGGATAAAAGCTATGCCTAGTGTGGTTAACAATCCTCTGCCGCCGTTGAAGCGTAGAAATACCGGCCAGTTATGGCCGATAATAGCGGCCAGGCCTACCGCTACCTGCTGGGCGATGCTCAGGCCGGCGGCTTGAGCCGCCCATAAGGCCAGCATCCCCTTGCCCAGGTCAAAGATGATGACCACAGTGGCCAGCAGCTTGCCCGATGACCTTAGCAGGTTGGAGGCGCCGACATTGCCGCTGCCGTATTGCCTGACGTCTATCCCCCGCCGCCAGCGCCCGACGATGTAGGCGGTGGGTATTGAGCCTACCAGGTAGGCGCTCACCAGCAGCAGGATAAAGGCAGTCGCCATAAGCTCCCCTTAAAAATTTAGCTCCGGGTTTATCTTTTTGGCTTTAGCGATGAGTTTTTCCACTGATTCCAGCGGCAAATCGCTGCCGCCGATGACCGTTTCACTGGAGTCTATGCCGTGGAAATCACTGCCGCCGGTGGCAATAAGATTATATTTTTGAGCCAGATTCGCCAGGAGGCTGACCTCATCTTTGGTATAGTTATCATAATAGGTTTCTATGCCGGCCAGTCCGGCTGCCTTTAATTCTTCAGTCAGTACCTCCGGGTCACCGGCGGTGAAGGGGTGAGCCAGCACCGCCAGCCCCCGGGCCTTGATGATCAGCGCCACCGCCTCGGCGGGGGTTAGCTTTTCCCGCTCCACATAGGCGGGGCCGTCGCGGCCGATATAATCAGAGAAGGCCTGTTTGAAAGAGCCTATATAGCCCTTCTCCAGCATGGCCCGGGCGATGTGGGGGCGCCCCATGACGCTTGAGCCGGCTATCTGCTCGATGCGCTGCCAGTCCAGGTGGACGCCTAGTTTATCCAGTTTGGCCACCATGCCCCGTGCCCGCCCAAGGCGCGAGTTGCGAAAACCTTCCAGCTTCACCCTCAGTTCCCGGTCGGTATAGTCTATAAAATAGCCGAGGACGTGAACCTCGCCCTCCGGGATATCGGTGCTGATTTCGACGCCGGGTATCAGCTTTAGCCCGGGGAAGCTCTGCACCGCCGCTTTAGCCGGGGCAATGCCGTTGACGGTATCATGGTCAGTAAGGGACATGAATTTTAAGCCCCGTCTGGCCGCCTCCTGTACCACCTCGGCCGGGGTGAGCCGGCCATCGGAGGCGGTGGAGTGGATGTGGAGGTCGGCCTGGCCCACCGCTACTCTATCTCCTGGCAGATTCGCTCTATGCTCAACGCCTTGCCGGTGTCATCATCCACCCTGACCAGTATGCCGTTCAGGGCGGTTTTGCCCCTGCCCACCGACAGGCGGTGGGGCATGCTGGTCAGGAAGCGCTGGATGGCCGCTTCGGCATCGTCACCGATGACTGAATCGAGGGGGCCGGTCATGCCTATATCGCTGACATAGGCGGTGCCCTTGGGCAGAATCTGGGCGTCGGTGGTGCCCACGTGGGTGTGGGTGCCGAGTACGGCGCTGACCCGCCCGTCCAGATAACGGCCCATGGCTACCTTTTCCGAGGTGGCTTCGGCGTGGAAGTCGACGATGATGATTTTTGGCTCCAGTGAGGCCAGCAGTGTGTCCATAGCCCGGAATGGGTTATCAAAGTCGCCGATAAAAACCCGGCCGATGATATTTACCACGGCTACCTGGCCGATGACCATATAGCCCCGCCCCGGCACACCGGGGGGGTAGTTTAGCGGGCGCAGGATGGGCATGTCACTATCCAGGTAGGGGTAAATTTCCCGGTGCATCCAGATGTGGTTACCCGAGGTCAGCACGTCGGCACCGGCGTCGAGCATCTCCTTGGCTGTGGCCAGGGTCAGCCCGATGCCGCCGGCGGCGTTTTCGCCGTTGACTATAATCAGGTCTATGCCGTATTGACGGCGGAGACCGGGCAAGAGCTGGTTTAACGCTTTCCTGCCCGGCTTACCGATTACATCACCTATGGCCAGTATCAGCACTTAAATTTCCTATTTAGCATAGTCCACCGCCCTGGTCTCCCTGAGCACGGTGACCTTTATCTGCCCCGGATACTGCAGGCTATCTTCTATCTTCTTAACGATGTCCCGGGCCAGCCTCATTGCCCCCAGGTCATCTATTTCTTCAGGCTTGACCAGGATGCGGACCTCGCGGCCGGCCTGAATGGCGTAGGACTTCTCCACTCCCTTGAAGCTGTTGGAGATGTCTTCCAGCGCCTTCAGCCGTTTGAGGTAGTGCTCCAGAGACTCGCGCCGGGCGCCGGGGCGGGCGCCGCTGATAGCGTCGGCGGCGGCCACAATGAAGCCCCAGATACTGGTGGAATCGGTCTCAAAGTGGTGCTCGGCCACGCCCTGGACAACCTCCGGGGATTTATCCCATTGCTTGACCAGCTCGGCGCCGATGGGGGCGTGGGAGCCTTCTACCTCCCGGTCCACCGCTTTGCCGATGTCATGGAGCAGCCCCGCTTTCTTGGCCAGGGCCACGTTGGCCCCCAGTTCTCCGGCAATCATGCCGGCCAGGTGGGCGGTTTCAATGGAGTGGTTTAATACGTTCTGCCCGTAGCTGGTGCGGTATTTGAGGCGGCCCAGCAGCTTGATAAGCTCGGGGCGCAGTGCCTGCACCCCTACCTGGTAGGCGGCCTGCTCGCCGGCAGTGAAGATAGCCGCATCTACCTCCTCCTTGGTCTTGTTGACCACCTCTTCGATGCGGGCGGGGTGGATGCGACCGTCCAGGATAAGCTTGCTTAAAGCCAGGCGGGCTATCTCCCGCCGCACCGGGTCGAAGCTGGAGAGGGTTACCGCTTCCGGGGTATCATCAACTATCAGGTCAACCCCGGTAGCCTGCTCCAGAGCCCGGATATTGCGCCCCTCCCGGCCGATAAGCCGGCCCTTCATCTCGTCACTGGGCAGGGGGACGGTGGCTACCGTGGTTTCCGAGACCACCTCGGAGGCGCTGCGCTGGATAGCCATCGCCAGAATCTCCTGGGATTTCTTATCGGCTTCTTCCTTCAGCTTGGTCTCCCATTCCCGCAGGCGCCGCGAGGACTCTTCCTGCAGTTCGCTCTCGACGGCATCGAGCAGGGTCTGCTTGGCCTCGTCGGTGGACATGCCCGAAATCAGCTCCAGTTGCTTTATCTGCTTGTCTTTGACCTCCTCCAGGCCGCTGCGGATGGACTCCATCTCCTTTTCCTTGTTGGTCAGGTTGCGCTCACGCTGCTCTACGCCTTCTATCTTGTGTTCCAGCGATTCCAGCTTTTGCGAAACGCGGTTTTCCTGGCGCTGTAGTTCCGACCGCCGTTCCTTGTATTCGGCCTCGGCGCCTGCCTTGATTTTGTCGGCTTCTTTTTTGGCTTCGTCAAGGGTTTTCTTGTGCTCCACGTTGGCCTCAGCTATGACCTTGGCCGCTTTGCGCTGGGCAATGCGGAGCTGGCGGTTTACCATTATTCTCCTGAAGAGGAAGGTGGCCATGCCGCCGAAGACGACGCCGATGACGAAAATGAAGAAGATGGCTACATATGAAGTTGTTGTTCCTACTATTCCCATTTTCTTCCCCCTTTCACTTATTGCATTCCACTATTACATTCCACCCCACGCTCCTGCCATACCCGTTCCACCGTTGGCTTTATCAACCCGTAGCTAAAACCGCGACGTTTGAGATATTCGCCTAACCGGCGGCTAAAGCTTTCGTAGTCAGCTGTGGAGAGACGGCGAGCCTTAGCTATGGCCGCCCGGTAGGCGCTGTCTTCGTCGTTAACTTCAGCGGCTACCCGGTCAATGATTTCTTGGGCCACTCCTTTTTGCCGGAGTTCCAGCCGGGTGAGCCACTGACTGCGGGGACGAAATGACTGGCGGTTGTCTTTCCAGAATTGGGCAAAGGCTAGGTCATCCACCAGCCCCCGTTCCTTTAGCCTGGCCAGTACCGCCGCCACGTTATCACCGTCAAAGCCACGCCGCTGGAGGCGCCCTCTTAGCTCGGCCTCACTCCGCGGCCGGTAGCTCAGGTAGTTGAAGGCGGCGTTGAGGCAGCGCTGGAAGAGGTCGGCTTTTTTTAGCGCCTCAATCTCGTCTTCGGAGAGCGCTTGTTCTGTCCTTACGCCCTCTTTGACGGCTACATCGGCTTCCAGGCTGAAGGCAAACTTTTCGTCCAGAAATACATTGACCCGCTTGCCCCGCTTGCCGTTACGGATGGCGGTGACTTTTTTCATCCTGTCCCTTTCCAAAACAAAAGGTTGAGGCTTAAAGCCTCAACCTTAATTATCCGCTTATTAACCTGTTCTAGTTAGACTAGTGTTAAGCTGAATTATTATGGTCGGTGTTGGCTGAGGCTCTAACCTGCTGCTCAATCTCCTGGGCAGACTCGGGATTTTGGCTTAGGTAGTGTTTGGAATTTTCTCTACCTTGCCCCAGACGAATGTCACCATAGGAGAAGAAAGCGCCGCTCTTTTTTACCAGCCCCAGCTCTACACCAAGGTCTAAAATATTGCCCTCTTTGCTTATGCCGTGGTCAAACATGATGTCAAACTGAGCAATTCGGAAGGGGGGGGCAGTTTTATTTTTAACCACCTTGGCCCTGACAATATTGCCTATAGTTTTGTCTCCCTGCTTGATAGCCTCAACCCGCCTCAGGTCTATCCTTACCGAGCTGTAGAATTTGAGAGCCCTGCCCCCCGGTGTCACCTCGGGATTACCAAAGATGATACCAACCTTTTCTCTTAGCTGGTTGATGAATATTACCGCTGTGCCCGACTTGCCGATAGCGGCCGCTAGCTTCCTCAGTGCCTGGGACATCAGACGGGCCTGCA